>Ga0181553_10005773_pt1 | contig 10327 bp, 11 predicted proteins | sample 011ome_17_FD_133753 | JGI IMG/M metagenome (GOLD analysis project Ga0181553, IMG submission 133753) | Coastal salt marsh microbial communities from the Groves Creek Marsh, Skidaway Island, Georgia - 011502XT metaG (megahit assembly) | ecosystem: Environmental > Aquatic > Marine > Intertidal...
ATTAGTGATTTAATTACAAATAAATATCAACCAAGAAAAATATTTGATGAAAGTAATTTAGAAGATTTAACTAACTCAATTAAAGAAAGGGGCATGATACAACCAATTATTGTTAGAAAATCAAATGATGATAAAACAAAATATGAAGTAAAAGCTGGAGAGTGAAGCTGGTAAGCAGCACAAAAAGCTGGGCTTCATAATGTACCAGTTGTAATAACAGAAGCAGATGATTTGAAATCACTAGAATTTGCAATTGTGGAAAATGTTCAAAGACATGACTTAAACCCCCTAGAAGAGGCGCAGGGATATAAAAGATTAATTGATGAATTTGCTTATGATCAAGAAAAAGTCTCAAAATTTATTGGAAAAAGCAGGAGCTATATAACTAATTCTTTAAGGCTTTTGTCTTTACCAGAAGAAGTAATTAAATTAATTCAAATGCAAAAATTAAGTGTTGGACACGCTAAAATTTTAGTTGGTCTAGAAAATGCTTCTTATGTAGCTAGTAAAATTTTAGAAAAAAAACTTTCTGTAAGACAATCAGAAAACTTTGTAAAAATTTTTAAAAAAAAAACTCAAAAGATTAAAATTTCAAAAGATGCCAATATTAGAGCACTTGAAAGTTCTATTATTGATAAGTTGGGTTTAAATGTAGAAATTAAAAATAAAAAAAATAATAAAGGAAAAATTTTTTTTGAATATAAAAATTTGGATCAGCTAAATAAAATTATTGATATAATTAAGTCTTATTATTAATTTTTTTTAGATATTTGGGTAAATATAAAATCTGAAATTATATTAATAGAAGCTTCATAATTTTTTTTAACATTTAATTCAATTTTATTTAATTCATAAATGATCTCAAAAATTTTTTTTTGGCTTAAATTTAATATTTGTTTTTTTGTTATATCTTTATGCTTCCAAAAAATTGGTGGTTTCGCTGAAGATATTGCTAGATCTAAATTTTTATTTTTTTCAAATTCTTGAGAAATGTTAAGTATTTTTTTTAACTTATTTAAAAAGGTTCTAATAATTATAATACAATCTTCATTATTAAATTTGTTTTCAATTAATATTTTTTCTGTTTTCTTTTTGTTATTTGCTAGACAATTATCTACCAATTCCGAAATATCGTAATTTTCAATTAAATTAGTTAATTTAGCAATTTTTTCACTAGTAATTTTCTTACTATTTTTTGTATAAAATTCTATTTTTTCAAGTTCAGTTAATAATGCCTCTCTGTCTCCGTTTATTCTTTCAATTATTAAATTTAAGTCCGATGAAGAAATTATAATATTCTTTTTTTTTAAAAAATCATATGCAACACCCATTAATGTTTGATTATTATCTGGATAAAAAGCAACACAGATACAATTTTTCTCTTTTTCAAAAAAAATTCTTAATTTTGATTTTTTTTCTAAATTTTCTGAAATTACTATAATAATAGTATCTTGATAGTTTTTACTTATAATTTCAGATAAAATTGAAATAATTTTATCTGTTCCTCTCTTTATAATGATTATTTTTTTAGTTTCAAAAAAAGATTTTGAATTTAGACCTTGAATAAATTCATTGGTGTTTTCCAAAATTTCTTTTTCGTCATAATTATAAAAACTATTTTTGTCTAATAATAAATCATTAAAAAATTTTTTTTTTAAGCCATCATTTTTTCCATGCAATAAGATATATGGATTAAGATCTAAGTTAATTTTTTTAATTTCAAAAGATTTTATAATCATTAAAAATTACGTATTTTTAATTCAAATTTATTAACTATATTTCTTACCATGTTACTTTTTATGCTTCTTTCATATTGTTGTTCTTCAATCTTATTAGAGTAACTTTGCATTAAAGTTGATTCAGTGAATTCAAAATTATCTTTTCTATCTTTATTAAATAATTCAAATCTCACATTTATGATTATTTCAAATTGAGTTATTTTTCCGGAACTATCTTTTTCTCTTTCAATCTTTTTATAATCAGAGTTAATTAAAACATTGTAGGAATTATCTGACTCATTAATTTGGTATCTTCTTAAACTATTATTTAACAAATCATTTATCTCACTACTTTCATTAAACTCTATATTATCAAGACTAAAGTTTTTTAAGTTTTTCGATGAATATAAGGGTTGATAATCACATCCTGTTAGTAAGAGATAAATTAAAAGCAAACTAAAAGTAAATTTTTTCATATTTTAGATAATTATGTTGATAATTTTATTGGGGATAAATATTTTTTTTTTAATTATGTTATCTTTTAGGTATTTGTCTAAATTTTTATCATTTTTTATTAATTCAACCAACTCTTCCTCTGAAATATCTTTCGTAGTTTTTAAAACACCTCTTTTTTTACCATTAATTTGGACTACAAAATTTGTGTTATTTTCAATTAAAATTTTCTTATTAACTTTTGGCCAACTTATGTCAATATTTCCATTTAGCATTTCTAGACATTCATTTGCTAGATGTGGCAGAACAGGAGACATAACAACAAATATCTTTATAAAATTATCTTTTAGAGTTTTTGGCGAATAAGATTTGTTTATTATTTTATTTAATTCTGAATATATTTCATAAAAACTGGCAATTAATTTATTGTATGAAAATTTTGATAAGTTGTAATTGCATTTGTCAATGAATTTATTAGTTATCTTTTCTAGATCATTTTGCTCATTTCCCTTAAAATCTTTTTTAATTTTTTCAATCACTTCCAGGTTTAGGCTCCACAATTTTTGAACAAACTTATATGCAGCCACAACACCTTCCTCAGACCATTGGACATCTTTTTCTGGTGGACTATCTGAAAGAATAAAAAGCCTTACAGCATCTGCTCCGTATTGATTTATTATTTTTTCTGGATCAACTGTATTTTTTTTTGATTTTGACATCGACTCTGATGGGCCTACTTTCACTTCATGATTTAGATCAGTTAGTAAAACTTTTTTACCATCATTTGTGGTAAGTTCGTCAGGACTTCTCCACATGCCATCCTTATCTTTATATGTCTCATGACATACCATACCCTGTGTAAATAAACCCTCGAATGGTTCATTCAAATTTAATTTTTGATTTTTATAGGAAAGAGAGTACATAAAAAATCTTGAATACAATAAGTGAAGTATTGCGTGCTCAACTCCACCAATATATTGATCAACGGGCATCCAGTAATTTATTTCATCTACATTAAAGCCATAGTCGTTTGTATTTGGAGAACAAAATCTTAAAAAATACCAAGAAGAGTCAACAAAGGTATCAAGTGTATCTGTTTCTCTAGTGTATTCTTTCCCATCCAAAATTATTTTTTTCCAATTTTTATCTTCATCTAGTGGATTTCCTGAACTTGAAAATTTTTTGATATCTGGTAATTTTACTGGAAGCATTTGATCAGGAACTTTATGAACTTTACCATTTAGATCATACATGATTGGTATGGGACATCCCCAGTATCGCTGTCTTGAAATACCCCAATCTTTTAATCTGTAGTTAGTTTTTCTTTTACCAAAATTATTCTTTTCAATATAATTAATTGCTTTTTCAATTGACTCTGTAGGCACTTTTAGACCGTTTAAGAATGAGGAATTGATAATGAAACCTGGACCCGTATAAGCAGTCTCATTTATTTTAAAGTTTTGATTATCAAATTCTGGAGTTACAACTGTCTTAATATCTAAATTATATTTTATTGCAAAATCTAAGTCTCTTTGATCATGTGCTGGACATCCAAAGATTGCTCCAAGGCCGTAATCCATCAAAACAAAATTTGCAAAAAATACTGGAACTTTTAGTTTAGGATCAAAAGGATTTTCTGCTAAAAAATTTGTTTTAAAACCAATTTTTTCTGCATTAGCTAACGACTCCTCTGTTGTTCCAGATTTAGAACAGTCTAATTTAAATTTTTGAAAATTAGGGTCATTTTTGTAGATTTCAGCAATTGGATGGTCAATTGATAAAGCCAAAAAAGACATTCCAAATAAAGTGTCAGGTCTAGTTGTATAACATTTTATATTTTTTATTTTTTCCGAGTTAATGATTTTGAATTCAATCTCACATCCATAAGATTTACCAATCCAATTTTTTTGCATAACCTTTACTTTGTTTGGCCATTTTTCTAATTTTTCAAGATTTTGGAGTAATTCCTCTGCAAATTTTGTAATTTTAAAAAACCATTGATTAAGTTTTTTTCTTTCTACAGGAGCACCCGATCTCCAGCCCTTGCCATTAACAACTTGTTCATTAGCTAAAACAGTTTTATCTATAGGGTCCCAATTGACATAACTTTCTTTTCTGTAAACAAGACCTTTATCATAAAGCTCTAGAAAAAATTTTTGCTGATGTTTATAATAATCTACAGAACAGGTAGATATCTCTCTACCCCAATCTATTGATAAGCCTAATTTTTTTAATTGATCTTTCATTACCTGAATATTTTTTTCTGTCCAACTTTTTGGATCCAAGTTGTTTTGACGAGCTGCATTCTCAGCTGGCATACCAAAAGAGTCCCAGCCCATAGGATGCAACACATTAAATCCTTGTAAAATTTTTTGACGCGCCAAAACATCTCCAATTGTATAGTTTCTTACATGTCCCATGTGAATTTTTCCAGAAGGGTATGGAAACATTTCAAGGCAATAAAATTTTGGCCTATCTTTGTTTATTGTAGTTTTAAAAGTATTTTTTTCTTGCCAATGACTTTGCCACTTATTTTCAACAGACTTAAAATTATATCGTTCCACTTTAATTTAAACGACTACTGATAGTCAGTATTGTTATATGGTTTGAAATTTTTCTCGTCAGTTTGTTTTTTATAAATTGCTGCTTTTTTTAAAATTTCTTTTTTTAATTCTAAATCTAAATCACCAACTTTTTTTAGGATTTTACACGTAGAATTGATATCGCAATTTTTATAAAATATTTGTATATCTAAAGCATCTGATCTTATTTCATTGGTTAAAAATCTAAGAGTTATCTTAATAGCCTCTTCATTATTTTCAGAGTACCAATCAGTAATTATGATCCCACCACTGTAATTTGCAGAAGCAAGAGGCATAAAATCAATAACATCCAGTGAAGCTCTCCAAAGTTCATTAGAACTTGCAAATTCAAAATTTGTACTTCCACTTTTTTTAAATGCGGTATCAAGCCTAAATCCTTTTCCCTCCTCAAGGTTTTTTTTGACTCTAGCTTTTGGGTCAGGTGGGTTTTCTCTAGCGTCTCCGCCTGGTAATTTTACTCCAGCACAAGAGTTTAATGAAAAAATTATAAGAAATAAGTAGTAAAAAATGTTTTTCATAAATGCTCAAGTATAAATAGAAACTTAAAATATAGTCCTTAATATTAGAAATAACACAAAATAAAAGGTTTTTTGTGTGATAAAATTGCAACATTACATAAAATTTATGCTTTCAAAGCAATATTTTAAATGGAGGAGCCTTTAAAAATGATAATTAAACGATGTTTATTATTAATAATAACAATTAAATAACAATAAAGGAGTCAAAATGACAAACTTAAAAAAAATTGGAGTATCTGCTTTAGCTGGATCTCTAGTCGCTATGTCTGCAAATGCTCTTGAAGTATCTATGAGTGGTGGTGCATCAATTGGGGTTGCACAAGAGTCTAAAGACGCAAAAACTACATTCTACAACAATGATAGTGTAACATTTACTATTTCTGGTGAAACAGAAGGTGGAATTTCAGTTACTAATACAATTGAATTAGATGGTAGTTCTGCTAATTCAGGTGGTACAGACAATTCAATTACAACAATTTCATATGAAGGTTTAGGTACACTTACATATGGAAGACACGGTGCTGATTCAGTAATCGGTGGATGGGACTCTGTTGCTCCAACTGCTTACGAAGAAGTATGGGATGTTGTAGAAACTAAAGCTTCTGCTGCTAACAATGTTATTGGTGGCAAAGGTGGTAATGGTTTATGGAGATATGACTCACCATCAATTCAAGGTGTTCAAGTTCATGCTTCATACGATAGTACTGTAAACGATACTACATATGTAAACGGATACTCTGATATGGGTATTTCAATTTCTCCAGAAATGGTTGAAGGTTTATCAATCGGTTATGCAGAAGGTGAATATACTGAGTCTGTATCTAAGGGTGATATTGATGTAGAAACTGTTTGGGTTAAATATGCATATGGTCCAGTAACTGTATCATACCAAGAGTCTGAAGAGAAAGCTACTACTGCTGCTAACTCAAACGAGTCAGAAGAGTGGGGTGTTTCTTATGCAGTAAATGATAATTTCTCAGTGTCTTATGGTCAACATGAGTACAATGACGGAACAAACTCATCTACAGATAACCAAGAGTCAAGTGGTTTCTCAGCTTCGTACACAATGGCTGGAACAACAATCGCTGGTTCATTTAATGAAACAGATAACGCAGACTCTACTGCAGCTGAAGACACAAAAGGTTTTGAAGTTAATATAAGTTTTGCATTTTAATTTAGTATAAAACTTTATAAAAAGGCCCCTTTATGGGGCCTTTTTTTTACTCAAAATAAGATATTCCAGCAAACTCTTTTATTTTTAAATTTTTTAAAATTTTTTCTTTAGAGCTTGAAATACCACCTAGCGCAACAATATTTTTATTTGTAAGTTTTGATAGAGTTTTAAACTTATAAACACCTAAATAATTTTTATTTTTTTTATATAAAGAAGATAAGAAAATTTTTTGGACTTTTTGAATTTCTTTTATCTTAATTTCTCTAAGATTATGTGCAGATCCAATAATTTCAAATTTTTTTTTTAAAGAATAAGCTAAGTGTTTTACATCATTACTGAATGAAGGTATGTAGGCTCCATCTAAATCAAGTTTAAGGGCAAGCTTGATGTTGTTTGATAAATAAAATTTAATTGATTTTTTTTTACAGTAAGATTTTATTTTAATTATAAGGTTTTCATCATATTTTTTTAAATTATAATTTCTGTAAATAACTGTGGTGTGTTTATCTAATCTTTCGATATTATTTGTATCAAATTTATTTATAAAGTAATATTTTTTCATTATATTTATATGCATTTTACCGTAAAAAATTTATTAGATATTGAAAATAATATTAAGTTTTATCTGGAAAAGTTAAAAATTATCAATAATCCTAAAATTGTAGCTGTATCTAAAACTTTCAAAATTGATAAAATTTTGCCCTTAATAGATTACGGCCACGCTGATTTCGGTGAAAATAAGGTACAGGAAGCTCTGGAAAAATGGACCGAGATTAAGAAAGTAAATTCCAAAATAAAATTACACATGGTAGGAAAATTACAAACAAATAAGGTAAAATTTGCAGTTCAAATATTTGATTATATTCATTCAGTAGATAGTGAAAAGCTCGCAAAAAAAATTAAAGATGAACAAATAAAGATTAATAAAAAAATCAAAGTATTTTTACAGGTTAATATAGGTGGGGAAAATCAAAAATCTGGAATTAACAAGAACGATGTGTTTAACTTAGCTTCTTTCTGCAAGGAGATTAGTTTAGATGCAATTGGTTTGATGTGTATTCCACCTGCAAATATTGATCCAGAAACTTTCTTTGAAGAAATGAACATTTTAAATAAAACTCTAGGTTTTTCTGAGTTGAGCATGGGAATGTCTTCAGATTTTATGTTAGCTATAAAACATTCATCAACTTGCGTTAGAATTGGGTCAAGTATATTTGGGCAAAGATACTAAAAAATTTTTATTTTCGAATTTTTTTTAATTATTTTGAGTATAATTAAAAAATCTTTTTTTTTTAAAGCAACACAACCAGCCGTGGGTTTGTAATTTTTTGTAAGGTGAATGAAAATACAACTACCGAGACCGGTAATAGGTTTTTTAAAGTTATATTTAATTGGGATTAACAAATCATATTTAAAATCTTTTCTCCATAGTTTTTCATGGCTAATTTTTTTTTTTATTTTAAAAATTTTGTTATATTTCTCGGGAAATCTTACATCATTACACCAGCCCATATCCTCTTTTATTTCGACACATTTAAGTAAAGTTTCTGGACATTTTATACGGTCCCTCCTGAAATAAAGATTTTCAATTTCAAAAACACCTTTTGGTGTTTTTTTATCTCCTTCTATTTTATTCTTTGTAGAGCCTTTTTTTCCAACACAACATTTAAATTTAAAGTCATCTATTTGAAGAGTATGTTTATTTTTTATAAAAATTGTCATATTATTTTTTTGATGAATTCACAAAAACTAATTATATATAATTTTCCAGTATTATATCATATTTTTGAAGAACTTGATTTAAAAGTGAACTTTGAAACTTTTCTTATAGATAGTGAAAATTCTCTAAAAGAAAAAATAAAAAATCTAAACAATTATTTGATTATAACTAATAAAAAATTTCAGAATATTGATAATCAACTTATTATAAACAAAATACCAATTAACATTTTTAAATTATTAGAAAAAATAAATATTAAATTTCTAAAATTACAATTTAATAGTCAATCAAAAGTTAAAATTAATAATTATATTATTGATTTAAATTCAAGAGAAATGTTTTCCAATGCAAGTAAACTTAAGCTAACTGAGAAAGAGGTTAGCACAGTCATTTATTTATCAATGTCTAGTAAACCAGTCAGTATTGATGAGCTACAGAAAAAGGTTTGGGGTTATCAATTAGACATAGAAACGCATACTGTTGAAACTCATATTTATAGATTAAGAAAAAAAATTTTAAATATTTTTAAAGATAGTGAATTTATAATTAATAAAAAAAATGGTTATCAAATTAAATAAAAAATTTAATTAAAGCCTTGCCCCAATTTGCTGGATCACTTTTGATGACATCTTTGTGCCTTTCTCAAGACATTCATTTATCGATAATTTATTTACATATCCATGTAGAAATCCAGCAGCAAATAAATCACCAGCACCTGTGAGATCTACAATATTTAGATTTTTTTGAGCGGCAGTTTCTAAAATTTCATTACCATTTATAGCAACTGCTCCCTTTTCTCCCCTAGTTATAACTATCAAATTATTGAGTTGTTTTGAAAAATTTACAACCTCATCAAAACTTTTTGCTTCGATCAATGAAGTAATTTCCTGTTCATTTGCAAAAGTTATATCAAGTTTATTTTTTACCAAGTTTAAAAAATTAAGTTTGTGTCTATCAACACAAAACTGATCAGAGAGTGACATAGCTACCATGTTTGCGCTTGTTATAGCTTTATTAAAAGCTTTTTTGGGTTCACCCTCATCCCACAAATACCCTTCTAAAAATATCATCTCACTTTTCCTAATTGCATTTAAATCTACGTCATTTTCATTAATTTTTCCTGCTATTCCTAGAAATGTGCACATTGTTCTTTCAGAATCTGGTGTAACTAATATTAAACAAGTGCCTGTTGGAAGACTTTCCTTTTTTTTTGTATAGAAATATTCGACGTTTTCTTTTTTTAAGCCATCCTCATATTTTATACCAAATTCGTCATTAGAAATTTTTCCTATAAAGCCAACCTTATTACCAAGTTGAGATATCCCAACTATTGAGTTTGCAACCGACCCACCAGAAATTGTTTTTTCAATTTTAAGAGTTGTTAGTAATTTATTAAATTCATCCTCTTCAAAAAATAATTTCATCGTACTTTTTGTAAGATTATTTTTAATAATAAAATTGTCATCTACCTTACAAATGACATCTACAATTGCATTGCCTATTCCTAAGATTTTCATATTAAGCTTTATTTGTAATAACAGGTTTTTTTCTATTTGGGTAGCAGGTAGTACAAATTTTACAAACCAAGCCATAACAATCTCTCGCCTTACAATATTCTCTACCGTAGAAAATTATTTGTAAATGAAGCTTAGACCAAGTTTTTTTGGGAAATACTCTTTTTAAATCTTTTTCAGTTTGAACAACATCTTTACCATTTGTTAAACCCCACCTTTGAGCAAGTCTATGAATATGTGTATCAACTGCAAAAGCAGGATAACCAAAACCTTGAGACATCACCACACTAGCTGTTTTATGACCAACCCCAGGGAGTTTTTCAAGCTCCTCAAAGGTTTTAGGTACTTGGCCATTATGTTTTTCTAAGATTTGTTTCGACATTAGGTAAATGCTTTTGGCTTTAACTCTAAAAATTCCAATTTTTTTTATTAATCCTTCAATTCTTTTTCTACCTAATTTCACAAAGTGTTCAGGTTTATAATATTTTGGATAAATATTTTTTGTAACATTATTTACATTAACATCTGTGCATTGTGCTGAGAGAAGGACAGAAATTAATAGAGTAAAAGTATTTTTGCTTTTTAAAGGTATTGGAGTTTTAGGATAAATTTTATTTAAAATTTTAA
>Ga0181553_10005774_pt1 | contig 10325 bp, 13 predicted proteins | sample 011ome_17_FD_133753 | JGI IMG/M metagenome (GOLD analysis project Ga0181553, IMG submission 133753) | Coastal salt marsh microbial communities from the Groves Creek Marsh, Skidaway Island, Georgia - 011502XT metaG (megahit assembly) | ecosystem: Environmental > Aquatic > Marine > Intertidal...
CATTGATATCCAGAGTTATGTTCATGCCAGCCCCGCCGTTATTTCGTTCAATGCATCACCGATCGCGCGGCCCGCCAGTTCCGCCACAACCCGGCGTCGATAGCTGGCGCTGGCATGCATATCTTCGACAAAATCCACAGTGTCCAGAGCCGTATCGATGGCCGCTGCAAGGCTGGTTTTGGATGTTGCCAGATCAGTTACCAGATCAGTTGGTAAATCGATTGGCAGACGCTGGGGAAAATCACTGACGCCGCCAATGGCAAGGCGGATATCGTGCACCCGGCCATGCGCATCGGCCTCAATATGCGCACCCGCGGCAGCCAGCGCATAATCGCTGCGGCGGGCGGCAATTTCATGGAAACCCGTTCCCACATATGCGGCTTTTGGTTTTGGAAAGCTGATTTCGTAAAGACAGGCGGTTGGCGGGATCAGCGTCAGCATCGGCCCGATAAAAAAATCGGCAGCGTCAAAGTCAATGTCACCATCACAGTCGCGCATCCGCAAACAGGCACCAAGTGCCACCGCCACAAGCGGTATTTCCGCCGACGGATCGGCATGCACCAATGACCCGCCAACGGTGCCACGGCTGCGCGTTGGCGGATGCCCCACATGCGTCAGCGCCTTGGCAAGCAGTGGCAGGTGGGTGGCAATTAATGGGTCGGACAGCGCCGCAGCCTGCCGCACCATGGTGCCAATCACCAGCGCATCACCATCATCACGAATGGCCGACAAGCCGTCGATATGCGCAATATCAATCACCAGTGATGGCCGCGCCAGACGCATTGCCAGCATCGGCACCAGCGATTGCCCACCCGCAATAATCCGTGCTTCCGGATGGCTGGCTAAACAGGCACAGGCGTCGTCAAGCGTGTCTGGCCTGATATAATCAAATGGCGCTGCTTTCATTGGTTCATGGCTCTGTTGATCGTTCTGTTACCGGTTTTTGGCGTTTATTCTGACAGCCGGGGGATTTGCCAACCGCCTTGAATAAGCCGATCCGCATATAGCAGTTTGCCAAAAATGAGGGGTTTAGCAATATTTTTCTGGGCCGACCCACTGCGCCGTTGAATAACGGTCGCCATGCGCCCAGCCAACCGGCAATAACTCTTCGATATGATCTATGTCGGCGTCGCTCAGGGTTAATCTGGCGCCAGCGCAATGTTGTTTGAAATGCGTCACCGAACGGGTGCCGGGGATCGGGATAATATGCGGGGATTGATGCAGAATCCAGGCAATGGCCAGTGCCGCGGCGCTGCATCCTTTGGCGGCGGCAAATGCACGAAAGCCGGCTGTCGCGGCAATATTCGCCGACAGATTTTCAGCCGTGAAACGCGGGTTTTGCTTGAGCCATGCCATCGATTGCACCGCGTCAAATTGATGTGGCTTGTCGGTCAATAGCGAACGCCCGAGAGGCGAAAAGGCAACCAGCGCCGTGCCCAGCGCCGCTGTGGTCTGGATTAAACCCAGTTCGGGGCTGCGAACCGACAGTGAATATTCCGATTGCACCGCCGTTACATGATGAACCGCAGCCGCCCGCCGTAGCGAGGTGGGGGCAATTTCGGAAAAGCCAAAGCCGCCGATTTTGCCAGACTTGACGATGGCTGCCAAAGTTTCGGTGACCTCTTCAATCGGCGTGTCCGCGTCACGACGATGCACATAAAACAGGTCAATATGATCAAGCCCAAGCCGCGCCAAACTGCGATCAACCGATTGTTGGAGATAGGCGGGCGGATTGTCAAAATAGCGTTTGCCGGTAGCTTCGTCGGTGGCGATGCCAGCCTTTGTGGCGATTGAAAAGAGCTGATTTTTGCGGTGGCCTTGTTGTTGCAAAAATGTGCCAATGACGGTTTCTGATGTGCCGCCACCATAGACATCGGCGGTATCAATATGCGTTACGCCCTGATCCAGCGCCGCGGTTAAAATGGCATGTGATTCGGCCTCGGATGTCGCGCCGTAAAAATCGCTGAATGACATGGCGCCGATGCCAATCGCCGATATGTGCGGGCCCTGCGCACCGAGCTGACGTTGTTGCATGAAAAGCCTCTCATTGTTGGTTTGGAAAAGTGATGGTTTAAAAAAATGACGGTTTAAAAAAGCTTGGGGTCACCCGCATCATCTGCTGGTTCATCTGTTCATAGCTTAGGCACAAAAGCGGGGAACGCAACCATGAGCTGTGAGGGCGGCTGTGAGGGCAGCCATCGCAGCTTGAAAATTTCAGCCGCTATCATGGGCGAGTCTGCTGGCTGGCAGATGAAGATGGTTGGACAGCCGGGCACGCATGCGCTACACCCGACGCACAAGGTCGGTCAGCAACAACAGGTGAGGGCATGCTCGGAAAACTTATCATCCTGATGATTGCCGGCCTGGTACTGTTTGGCCTGCTGCATAAAGCGGCGTCCAGACTGGGGCTGATAAAGCCCCGGCCAGCACCACCCAAAACTGGCCGGCAGATCGACATCGGCGGCTTTCGGCTGAGCAAATTTAATATCGCCATGTTATGTCTGGTCGGGCTGTATCTGGTCTGGGGGGTGACGCAGCTACTGCGTTAGCGCATGACCCGTTCGCGCCAGCTATAGCCGCCATCGGCTGACTGCGTCACAATTTGCCATTTTGTCCAGTTGTGATCGCGTGTGGTGGCATCGTCACGCCATTGCACACCGCGACTTTCCGGGCGTTGCGCCGCCGCCACGCACATCAGCTGCCCCAAAATACCCATTTGCAGAATATCCTGATCGGCTGGATGCAGCGGATATGGCGGGGCAAATTTCTCAACAATGTTGGCAAATACAAGCTCTGCCCCGGCGATGCCAGACTGGTTGCGGATGATGCCAAGGCCTTTTCCGGCGGCGTCGCGCATCGTGGCGATCAATGCCGCGCGCATAGCGGTATCGAGCCTTTGAAGCGGAAGGCTATCAGCAGATGAAGCGGCAGATGAAGCGGTCAATTGCCCTGCTGCTTGGTGCGCGTCTCTACTGGCATTTTTGCCGGCAATCCTGCCCATCACAACACAGGCCGTCAGCCCGTTGCCGGACAATCTGCCAGCGCCGTGAATGCCGGTGACATTTTCCCCTGCGGCAAATAACCCGGCGACGCCGGTAGCGGCATTCTGATCAATCACCAGCCCGGCAAGCACCGAATGGGCGGCCGGCACCACCTCAATTTTCTCGCGACGGTAATCGCCACCGGCGGCGGTAATTTTGGCCAGAACCACATCGCCCTGACTCGATTCAAACTCCGCCCAGACAGCATCGCTAAACGACCGACAATCCAGCCAGACAGGCCCGTGACCCTGAATGATTTCGCTTTGCACAAGCCGCAGAATTTCCGCCCGGCCAAGCTGTTCCGACGGGGTTTCGGCAAAATGCGTCGCCAGCAGGTCAGTGCCATCATTATTCAGCAGCCTGCCGCCACGGCTTAGAAACGGTGCCATACCGGCAATGCGTAACAGCTGGTTATTGACCCGATAAATCAGCGTATATTCAACAAATTCCAGATTGCCTAGCGCCGCGCCGGCCTGTAGCCCCAGAACCAGACCATTGCCAATATTGTCGGCATCACCGCTCACCGTTGGAAATAGTCCGGTTGCCCCGCCTGCACATAACACAACCGCGCCAGCGGTGATGTGATGCGAAGCACCGGCGGGATCACAAAATGCCGCGCCGCAAATATGCCCATCAATATGATGCAGCCGGTACGCCGATAAATGATCAAGGAATATAATGCCCATTCGCCGTGCCGCACCGATCATGATTTGCATGATGGCGGCGCCGCCACCAATTGCCGAGCAGGCGCGTGGCCGCGAATTGCCGGGGGCGTTAAGCTGTACAAATTTGCCGGTTTCACCACGGCTGAAAGGAACCCCATAGTCCTCTAGCCAATCGACCGCGGCGCAGGCCTGCTCTGCCATCACTGTCACCAGTTCCGGTGCGCCAAGATGATGGCCAACAGCCAGACTGTCGGCCGCATGGCGGGCCGGGCTGTCATCAACGGGCTGGCCGTCCAGACCGCCATGCCCAAAAGGTGCCGCCAGAATCCCGGCGGCTTTTGCCGAAGAACCGGCGGTGCCTGTCACCCCTTTATTGGCGACAATCACCGCAGCGCCGGCTTCCGCCGCAGCGATCGCCGCGCTAATCGCCGCAAGACCGCCACCAATTACCAAAACATCAGTCACTCTATCGCTTGTCATGCGGGCGAGGGTAACAAACAAGTCGCCACGCGCAAAGCAACCACTGCAGCATGATCATCATTGTTATGCGCCATATTGCGATATTGGACATTGGGCGGCGAAAAGAAAGCCTCACCCGGCGGGTATTTTATGATTATCATGCGATTGAAATATATTGTGTGATCAAAAGGAGTGGATCAAATGGCACGGAGTTTTCGGCGTGTGGTGACAGGTCATGATGAACAGGGGACGGCGATCATCGAGAGTGATATGCCGGCCACACAAATTCTGCAGCGCGCCAATCGACCGGGTGTCACGCTGACCAATTTCTGGTTATCTGATGGCACGCCGGCCGAATATGATGGTGATACCGAAACCTGTACCGGCCAGTTTGTTCTGCACCCGCCAGCCGCTGGCAGTGTGTTTCGCTGTGTTGAATTTGAGCCGGAAGACCCGGCGGTGATGGCGACACTGGATGGCCGCGCGGCTTTTGCCGAAATGGGGGCGGCCGACAATATCGTCGAAAATGCCCGGCACCCATTTATGCACCGCACCGATTCAGTTGATTATGCGATTATCCTGACAGGCGAGATTTACATGCTTCTGGACAATGAAGATGTGCATCTCAAAGCTGGCGATGTCGTTGTCCAGCGCGGCACCAACCATGCCTGGTCAAACCGCGGATCGGAAACATGTATTATTGCCTTTGTGCTGATTGATGCTGTGACAAGCCGAACCGCAGACGCCGGCCAGAATAAGGGAATCCCCCGTAAAAAACTCTCTCGGTAACGGCAGTTAATCAAACACTAGCCAAATACATCGAATAACAGTTTTACGCCAGTCACCCCCAGCACCACATGCATGGCAAAATAAAACTGTTTGTCGGTTAACAGATGATTGATTTTTCTGCCAAGCCAGACGCCAAGCGGGATGGCTGGCAGCAGCCCGGCCGATACGATCACCACATCCGGGTTTAAAATGCCCAAATTCCAGTAGAGCGGGATTTTTGACAAATTCAGCAGAAAAAAGAAGGCCGCCGCTGTGCCAACATAAAAGGCGCGTGGCAATTTGTAGGGAAGCAAATAGATTTGCAACGGGATGCCGCCGGTTACCGAGATGAAGCTTGATACGCCGGCAAGGCTGCACCAAAAGCCGCCGCGCCGCCACATATGCAGCGCATTATGCTGGCTGGCAGTGGGCTGTGATGGGGGTCGGAACTGGCGTTTGAAAAATAAAATGACGGTAAATACCGACATGCCGCCAATAAAGGCTGTCAGCAGATCATTTGAAATATAGTCAAAAAACGCCCAGCCAATGGCATGCCCGGCCATGCCAAAAATAGTCATGATGACCAGCAATTGCCGGTGAATTTTATCGCGTAACGAAAACAGCACCCAGACATCAATCACCAGTAAAATCGGCAAGGTGACACCAAGCGCGATGCGCGGGGTTGTGACCAGCAGCAAAATCGGAATGCCGATCGCAACAGCGCCGCCAAATCCGGCCTTTGATATGGCTGTTGTAAGCGCCGCACAAAAAGCCAGCGCAAAAAACAACATCGGGTTGGTGACGTCAATCGACGCCAGCACAGACGCAAAAGTCATGTTATCTGATCACAGATGGTGAAAGAACTGCCCCACTGTTCCTGAAACGATAGGTCTTGGCAAATGATAAATAGCAAAACAGTTTTTTGGGTCGGGGCTGGCGAGCCGGGCGGGTCTAATGAAAATTTTAGGCCATCGCATTTCAACTTGCCGATTGACTATGTGATACAGGATTGAGATTGTTTTGGTGTTTGGTAACTCTTTCGATGCCAAAATTTGTCATTAACCCCCACAACCCCACAACCCCCAAAAAAAAGATCTGGTATTGCGTTTATGATTTTACATTTGCCACCCGTGTGGCGGTTTATTGCACGGCATTTTGCCGGCATACGCAAATCGCTGGCCCGACATTATATATCACCAGATGTAACCGCCTGTGGTTTTGCTGGTATCACCTATCCATTTGACAGCAGAGTTATGGATGGCAAGCGCCTTGTGGCGCTGGGGGCAGGTGCCATTGAGGCCGAAGAGATCGCGCTGGCCGAAAAATATATTGATGCCAATGATATTGTTGTCGAGTTTGGTTCCGGCCTTGGTATCGCCGCGGCGCGCATGCATAAAGCCGTGACGCCAAAAGCGCATTTTTGTTTTGAAGCCAATCCGGTCGCGGTCAGCTATGCGAAAAACCTGTTTCAGATGAATGGCCTGCAGATTGATATTGATCAACGGGCGCTGGGCGATGGATCAAAAACAGCATTCTATGCGGCGGATGATTATATCCTCAGCTCTTTTGACCCACCGAAACACACCACGCATTTCCGGGAAATTGAAATCCCGACAATCAAACTGGAGACGGTTATAAAAGACAAACGCCCGACAGTGATTTTTTGTGACATTGAGGGGGCGGAAGATAAATTTCTGCCGCCGGAGGATCTGGCGGGTGTTGCAAAAGTGATCATCGAATTACATCCGGGCCTCTATGGTGACGAGATTGTCCAGCGGATGAAAAACCGGTTTTTGGCGGCTGGTTTTAACTGTGCCGCACAGAGCAAAGATACCTATTGTTTCCTGCGCTAGCAGCCGCACTGGCGGATACCTGTAAACAAGCATGTCTCTGGCGCCAAGGCAATAAAGACATGCTGTGCAATCTGCTATACATGCGCCTATCAAGTTGATAGCCTGAACGCGTTAACAAGGCACAACATTAAGGGTGCAAAAAATGACCAATGAAATCAAAGTTGATGGCGCATGCTATTGCGGCAAAGTGACCATTGATGGCAGCGTATCAGCGGACAAGGTGATGGCATGTCACTGTACCGATTGTCAAAAATTCAGTGGCGCACCATTTCTCGCGGTGGCGGTGATGAGTGCCGACAATGTGACGATCGCGGGGCCGGTGCAGGAATATCTCAAAGTGGCGGATAGCGGCAATGAACGGGTGCAGGGATTTTGCGGCAATTGCGGCAGTCAGATTTTTGCCGCCGATCCGCAAAAAACGCTGTTTATGGTGCGCACAGGGTGTTTGTCGCAGCATGACCAGCTGGTTCCGGTAAAACATATTTTTGGCAAATCGGCGGCGGCGTGGCTGGGGTCAATCGACCATCAGCAATGGGTCACAGATGGCCCGGCCAGCGCCGAGATGGAGCCGGCGACCCAAAAATAGGGTCGGTTGTGGGTGCTGGCGTGCGTGCTAGCGGTGCTCTTTTTGGCGTGCTGGCGTTGCTATTGTGTGACCGCCCGCCCAACGATGCGATTATGCCAAGTGATGATGCTGTCAACGCTGCGTGTCACCTGACCGGGTGATACCACATCGCCAGTGATCAGATGGTTCAGATGATCTTCGCTATCGCTGCCAGCGATCCTAACAATCTGTTTTGGCCCGCTCCATCGCCGGATAAAATCTTCGGTTTGCTGCGGGTCAACCACCTTGTCATCAGGGCTGAAATAGAACAAAGCCGGCAGGTCGCTATGCGCCATATCGGCGTTTTTGGTCGCTTTGATCAGCCGCATCATCGGGATCAGTGATATGGTGGGATAGGATGTTGTCCAATAGCGCGCATGCCGGGTGTTGCGCGGCTGGCTGGTCTGCATCTCACCGCCAATTAGCGGCGCCCAAAAACGCGCCAATGGCCATGTCAAAAGCGGCGCCATCTTGTCCTGAACACCAAAATTCGGTGAGACAAAAACGGTGCTGAACAATTTTTCGGAAAACATGCCGCGTGCCACGCCCTGGGCGACAATGGTGGCGCCGGTCGAGCAGGATATCACAATCACCTTGTCACCAATTGTCGTGCCGACCGCGAATGCCTCGGCCAGATCCTGCATCCAGGCGTCAAGGCTGGCGTCGCGCATGGCGTCGGCGGTGCGGCCATGGCCGGTCAGTCTGGTAAAAAATATATTGGCACCAAGGTGGGCCGCCAGCTTGTCCGGCACCGGCCGCAATTCCTCTTTGGATGCGGAAAAGCCATGAATATACACAATTGAAAATGCGGTGCGTTGTTGCGGCTGATCTGCCCAGATGATGGATTTTTCAAGCCCCGGCCGGATATCGGAAAACTGTGTTTCGGCGGTTTGAAGACGTTGTTCAATCTGCGCCAGCGTAAAGGCCGCCGGGGGAAGCTGGCTGGAACCGGCCGGGCCAGTGCGCCAGCCGCCAGCACCAGCCGCCGCCAGCATGATCACCGCAAGAGCGCCCACAGCTATAACGCCCACCGCTATAACGCCAAGCCAAAGCGTTCGGGGTTTTGTAATGATTGATCTGTTGCGCTGCATTTTCATATCCGGGCGGGGTGTGATACAGCGTCAATCGCTCGCCCCATAAACGCCGGGCAAATGGCTAGTCGCTGTCTTGTTGCTTTTGCGATGCGGAAAATTTTGCGATCAGGCCGGCGACCCCCACGGCCAGCAATAGCGGCATCGGTCGGCGCCAGTCTTCCGGCAAAATCAAAAACGCCGCAAACAGCAAGCCGGCAAACACGACAAAAAAATTATAATGCTTGTTGCCTTTGAACTTATGGTCAAATGTTTCAAACATGTTTTTGGGTGCATAAATTGTTGGCTAGATGCTGCACGCCATCTCCTCACCACAACAGCTTGGCGATTTGATTTTGCCCTCACAGCTGGGGCATTTGGCGATTTGCACCTTGTTTCCATTGCCCAGATCAAGACTGTCATCGACCAGTGCGACATCACATTTTGCACAGCTGGTGTTGACCGCCATTCCACATTTATTACACGCATAAGTGGCCATCACATAGCTCCCCACGAAATTGATATAAAGCCAAAGAATGATGACCGGCCAGCGGGTATTTGTCCAGATCCCCCGATGATTTTCGGGATGATTTGGTGCTGACCCTTTTGGTTGCAAAGATGGCGCCCTCACATTTTTGGCCAAAAAGGTTCTGCTAAATTGTTCTGAACTTCTGCTCAATCAATTCTAAGATATATCTGATGTCAGCACCTTCTTTGAGAGGAATTGAATATTTGTGGCCTTTACGCCCATTTTTAAACACCCAACTTCTCTCGATAGCTAGTTTCTTATAGTCGTCCAAGTCAAAGAAATTACTCCCGCGTTCCGCATCTTCGGTTTTCTCCCCGCGAGATATATCAATACGAAGAGCGTTCTTATGAAAATGAATGAAGCAAGCGGTTTTATTACCGCGCTTGAAACCGTTGTAAGCCTGACGGGCATAGAAGCTGCTATCTGGCCAATCATCAAGATTGGCACGGAGATCCTTCCATATTTCAAGCATCGCAGGAGACAGTTTAGAAACATGGTCTTCTTCGCGGAAAACCTGTATCTCGGAAGACACCTGATTAATAACAGAGTTGTCTTTTGTAGATGTGACCTGCTCTATGCTCTCTTTTGATGAAGCTACAATCTGATCGACAGAAATGATGCCATTTCTAAAACGTCTTATCTCCCAAAGTTCAAAAGGGATGTCTTTAAAGTTCACACTGTTCTTTTGAAAGCGATTAAAGGACGGAGAGCCGGCATAGCTCTCATCGCCCCGCATAATGGCCGCCCATTGCGCGGCGCTCATTGCGCCTGTGCCGCTATCCGTCAGCAAGTCAATCATCACATCTTCAGATTTCAGCGCAAACAGATTGTAATGTGCCTGTTTCAGCAAGGCGTGACGTTCCGCGCGCGTTGTCATGCGGATCGGTTCAACGGATTTAATGCGAAATGGTTCAATAATTGTGCGCATATCAGGGCTCCCCAGAATAAAGCCCCGAATAGATCGTTGGAAAAGATAATGGGGCTGATGCGCCGCGGTTGCCCAAACTGGACCGCGCTCAGCGCCCGAAAATCTCTACTAATATTTAAAGCCGGTGCATATTTGTCAATACATAAGTATGACAACAAGCGATTCAGTTCAGCATGCGGGCGAATATGCAGGATTGAGCATGGCAGGGTGTCGTTCATGACCTATTGAAAAGATTGGCGCACTCGAGAGGGGTTCGATGCCTCGCTACGGGGCTATCAGAAACCTGACTTTCAATCTAATCAATAGCTTAGAAAAATAAAAGATAAGGTCAAACGCCTTATTTTGGATAACAGTTTGGATAACAGCCGAGGTTCAAGGTTCGAGTATCGAGCGCCGGGGTTACTGGAG
>Ga0181553_10005778_pt1 | contig 10323 bp, 9 predicted proteins | sample 011ome_17_FD_133753 | JGI IMG/M metagenome (GOLD analysis project Ga0181553, IMG submission 133753) | Coastal salt marsh microbial communities from the Groves Creek Marsh, Skidaway Island, Georgia - 011502XT metaG (megahit assembly) | ecosystem: Environmental > Aquatic > Marine > Intertidal zone...
ATTCTTTTAGCACAGCGTTACTTGAAATGGGGGGTGTTTGCTCTTGAACTTCCTCTGATCGACTGGGTGCGACGTTCATTTGTGGTTGTGAAGGGGGATTAGAAGGGGTTTCTTTACAGCTTTGAACCCAAAGAAGTAGGTTTAAACTGAGTAAAGAATAAAAGATTGTATATTTTTTGGATTGTAAACTAAGCACGTATGATCACTATTATTATTTTACAAATATGGAATAAAATAATTGAAATTCATAATGAGGTTATTAGATACAAAAAAGCCCACTCAAATAAGTGGGCTTTTGAAGTGGTGCCTCCAGGAATCGAACCAGGGACACATGGATTTTCAGTCCATTGCTCTACCAACTGAGCTAAGGCACCTCCTCGCATAATGCGGTTGCAAATATAACGCAATTTTAATATTCGCAAAGTAAAATTTTATAAAAAATGGTTTTGTAAATTTACAGTCTAAACAAGAAACATGAATTTAATAATGGACATTGGAAATACGGCCACTAAACTGGCTGTTTTTCAATCAGATAAAATGATCCAAGTTCAAACTGTAGCGACTACAAATATGTTGGCTGAGGTTGAAGCGTTACTCAAAAAATTTAGCCGTGTTAAACACGGATTGCTATCCTCTGTAAAAATGATTGATAATTTGGAGTTCGAAAGGCTTCAAAATTTACTACCAATTAAAATATTAGATGTTTCCTTTCAGTTGCCTTTTAAAAATGCTTACGATACACCACACACGCTTGGAGTTGATCGTTTAGCACTTATGGCAGCGGCAGTTCTGCAGTATTCTAAAAGGAATGTTTTAGTTATTGATGCAGGGAGCTGTGTTACGTATGACTTTATGGATTCCAACCAGAATTATTTAGGGGGTGCTATTTCACCTGGAGTAGAGATGCGCTATAAAGCACTCGAAACATTCACTTCAAATTTACCGCTTCTTCAAAAAACGCCTCCCAATCAGCGTATTGGCAGCTCTACTGAAGCCTCGATTCATTCAGGGGTGATCCATGGTTTATTACATGAAATGGAGGGGACTATTAAGGAGTACCAAAATAAATATCCAGATTTAACAGTTATTTTAACAGGAGGAGACGCAGATTTCTTGTGTAAGCAATTTAAAATTAGCATATTTGCGAATTCAAATTTTCTTTTAGAAGGACTTAATTTTTTACTGGAATTTAATTCAAACTAATGATAAAAAAGTTTTTAATACTTATAACTGTTGTGTTTTCAAGTCTGTCATATGCTCAACAAGGGTCAAGTTCACCTTATTCATTTTATGGCATCGGAAGCTTAAAGTTTAAGGGTACAGTAGAAAATCAGTCCATGGGTGGGTTGAGTGTGTACTCTGACAGTATTCATATCAACCTTCGAAACCCTGCTTCTTATGCTGGTAAAAATCTAAAGTCTTTTAATAATGAAGCAAAACCTGTAAAGTACACAATAGGAGGGAGTCACTCGGATATAAAACTTTCCAGTAGTTCACAAACAGCAGAGTCGAGTACAACTTCGGTTGATTATTTAGCTCTTGCTTTTCCGCTTGGAAAATTTGGAGCTGGATTTGGTCTTTTGCCTTATTCATCTGTGGGTTATAAGTTACAGTCCACAGATTCCGATGGTGCTATTCAGTATAAATACCGAGGTGAAGGTGGATTAAACAAAGTTTTTTTAGCAGTAGGATATCAATTGACGAACGATTTTAGATTGGGAGTCGATGCCAGTTATAATTTTGGAAATATAAAGAATACCAATATCGCTTTTGGATATAATTCAGAAGGGGATTTATTGCAGTACCAATCACGAGAATCTAACCGATCCGATTTAGGTGGGTTTACGTATAATTTTGGATTAATTTTCTCCAAACTCATAAAATCAAATTTTGAGGTCACTGCCTCAGCAACCTATTCGCCGAGCTCAGAAATCACTTCAGCAAACAGTCGTATCTATTCAACCATTGTAATTGACCCTATATCTCAACAAGAATTTACAATTAACACATCGGAAATTGATTTATCGGATTTAAATTTAGAAACTACGACTCTGACTTTGCCTTCAAAAACATCTTTTGGATTTGGGGTTGGAGCCCCCAGAAAATGGTTTGCAGGGGTTGAATACACGTTTCTTAAAGCAAGTCAATTTTCTAACCGACTTTTAACTATTGACAATGCCACCTACGAAGATGCTTCAACACTTTCTCTTGGAGGGTTTTATATTCCAAAATATGATTCTTTTAATCGGTATTGGAAGCGCATTGTTTACAGAACCGGGATTCGTTTTGAGGATACAGGATTGCGAATCAATAATGAAGACATCAAAGAGTTTGGCATATCTTTTGGAGTAGGACTTCCAGTAGGACGAATATTCTCAAATGCAAACGTTGGTTTCGAGATTGGAACTCGTGGAGTTGATACGGCCAACTTAGTAAAAGAAAATTTTATAAAATTCCAGGTGAGTTTATCCCTAAATGATCGCTGGTTTGAGAAACGAAAATTTAATTAATTAACAACACAATTCATAAAGGCTTTCGAAAATAGCCTGAAGTATCTGAAATAAAAAAAAAAGACAGATGAAAACAAAACTTACACTTTTAATCGCATTCCTTTTTTTAACGAGTACTCAAATCACAGCACAAAATGAAAAGGATTTAGAAACGCTTTCTATTTTTAGTGAGTTAGCGAAGTCTAAAAACTATTCGGCGGCTTATGCCCCATGGATGGAATTGCGAAATAGAAATCCAAAGTTCAACAAGGCAATTTTTATTTATGGTGAACGCATTCTTGACTATAAGATTGACAATTCTGAAGGGGATGAAAAAATCAGTTTTATCAACGATATGTTGAAACTTTGGCAAGAACGTAAAGCAATTTTTCCAAACGTAACTCCAAGTGGGGCCTACATGGCAAAAGCATGTCAATTAGAATATGATTACCGAAATATTTTAAACAAAACAAATGAAGCGCTTTATGCCGCATTTGATAACGCTTATACTACCGATTCTAAAACGTTTACAAATCCTAAGAGTTTGTACACTTATTTTTCTTTGATGGTAGATCTTTATGATTCTCAATTAAAAACTGCTCAGCAATTGTTTTCTAAATATGATGATATCAGTGAAAAAATTGAGTTTGAAGTTAAAAACTACACCAAAAAGCGAAATGCCTATTTAGATGAAGAAGGCCAGGTTAAAGAATTAGCTCCAAAAGAGGCTCGTAAACTTAAATCATATGACAGTTATTTAAGAGCTTATGATAAAATCGCTGGAAGTATTGACACCAAGTTGGGTGCTAGAGCCAATTGTGAAAACTTGATTCCATTATACAGTAAGGATTTTGAAGAATTTAAAAATGATGGGGTTTGGTTGCAACGTGCCATGAACAGAATGTATGCAAAAGAATGTAATGATGATCCGTTGTTTGTGAAGATTGTAGAACAAAAAAATGCATTGGAACCAAATGCAGATACCGCCTTTTATTTAGGAATCTTAAAAGATAAGGCCGGAAAGAGTTCAGAAGCGTTGAGCTACTATAACCAAGCTGTGGATTTGGAATCTGATCCCTTTGAGAAATCAAAAATCTTATATAAAATTGCTACAAATTTTAAAAAGAAAGGGCGTTACGGACAGGCAAGAACTTATTTTATGAAAGCGCTTAAAGCAAATCCAAGTATGGGAAGAGCACATTTAGCCATTGCAGCGATGTATGCAAAAAGTGCTAATAATTGTGGAACGGATAATTTTTCGAAAAGAGCTGTGTATTGGTTGGCTGCTAATGAAGCTGCTAAAGCTGGAAGAATAGATCCTACAATGAAAAAAAATGCCTCTAAATCAATTGCTAATTACGAAGCGAAAGCACCCACAAAAAGTGAAATATTTTCATCGGGGCGTGCAGGACAAGTCATCAAAGTTGAATGCTGGATTCAACGTTCGGTAACGGTACCATCGCTTTAATGAAACTTGGTTGTAACATAGGATTAAAAAATAGCGTTTCACTTGCTGTGATAGCGCTGTTTTTTTCTTGTAACAACACGCTTAAAAAAGTACAGGATCTCGATAGTGCTTCTTATCAGCCTTTATCTATCGCTGAGGATATCAATACAAAATATACCGATTCAGGTCGCTTAACGCTTATTCTTGTGAGTCCCAAAATGGTGAACTTTACAAATCGTGAGTTTCCTTTTTATAAATTTCCGGAGGGTATAGACCTCACTCTTTTTGATGATGATGATAATAAAAACACAGTCACCTCTGATCATGCCATTGTGTACGATCAAACCAATTTAATCGACCTGCAAGGGAATGTTGTTTTAACGACTTCAACTAACGACACTTTATTTACAGAACAACTTTTTTTCGATCAAAAAAAAGAATGGCTTTTTACCAATCAACCTGTGAAATTTAGAACTAAAGATTATATCACCAACGGAGTTGGATTTGATTCCAATAAGAATTTCACGAATGCGCAAGTTCTTGAGGTTAATGGGCGTATCTTTATTGACGAATAATTTGTATCTTTACGGTACCAATTTTTAGCCAATAATTCAATTCTACACAGATGAAACTTCTTTCAATTTTACAATATTTATATTTAGGCTTTGCGGTCTTATTTCTTTATGATACCATTTATAAATGGAATAACGAGGGTTATGAAGCTTACATTTCTTTGTTTTTTTCCGCCTTGGCCGTAGCGCTATTTTTCTTTCGTAAAAAATTCAAAAAACGATTTAAAGATCGCGGTAAATTGTAACCATGACCATAGACCTCTTGATTATTGTTTTAAGTTTAATTTTATCTGCATTTTTTTCAGGAATGGAAATTGCGTACGTATCCTCAAACAAAATTCATATTGAAATTGAGAAAAAACAAGGAGGATTGTTATCTAAACTACTAACCAAAATCACAGCAAAACCGTCCAAGTTTATAGCAACCATGCTGATTGGAAACAATATTGCTCTTGTGATTTATGGGTTTTATATGGGAGATATGCTGGTCGATCGGTTTGCATCCTATTTGCCATCATCCAGTCCTATAATCAACTCTCTTTTTACCGAATTAAGTTTACTTACACAAACCGTAATTTCAACACTAGTGATATTGGTTACGGCGGAGTTTCTTCCAAAAGTATTTTTTCAGATTTATGCCAATTCATTATTAAAGCTATTTGCAGTTCCTGCTTATTTGTTTTACGTTCTATTTTCTTTTGTATCTCATTTTGTGATATGGATTTCTGATGTCATCTTAAAATATCTATTTAAAACAGAAGGGGATGAGGTTCAATTAGCGTTTACCAAAGTCGAGTTAGGAAATTATATAAGTGAACAAATGGAGTCTGTAGAAGCGCATGACAGGATTGATAGCGAAATTCAGATTTTTCAAAATGCGCTCGAATTTTCTGAAGTGAAATCCAGAGAAGTTATGGTGCCTCGAACCGAATTATCCGCCATTGAAATTCACGATTCTATAAGCAACCTAAATGATTTATTTACCCAAACAGGCCATTCAAAAATACTGGTGTACAAAACAACTATTGATGATATTTTGGGGTATGTGCATTCGTTTGATTTATTTAAAAACCCAAAAAATATCAAATCAATGCTTAGACCTGTAGAATATGTTCCAGAAACCATGTTTGCAAAAGATGTGTTGAACGTCCTCATAAAAAAACGCAAAAGTTTGGCCGTTGTTTTAGATGAATATGGAGGAACTTCAGGAATTATGACCGTAGAGGATGTGATTGAAGAATTGGTAGGAGAAATTGAGGACGAACACGATACCTTTGAACTTATTGAAGAAAAAATAAATAATCATACCTATGTGTTTTCGGCAAGGATCGAAGTAGATCATATTAATGAAACCTATAAGTTTCAACTTCCCGAAAGTGAAAATTATGAAACACTTGGAGGGTTTATTGTAAACCATACCGAAGAAATACCAGAGAAAAATCAAGAAATTAAAATAGATCAATTTCATTTTACCATCAAGGAGGTTTCCAATACTAAAATTGAATTGGTTGAGCTTAAAATCTTAGAAGAATTTTAATTTAAGCCCCCTCTTTGAATTAAATTCTTTTCTCCTTTTATTATTTCAAAGAAATTGGTATTTTCGTCCACTATATTAAAAAAAATAACACACACTACTAATGGCAGTTTTAAATAAAATTAGACAACGTTCTATATTCTTGATCATTATCATCGCTCTTGCACTGTTTGCATTCATAATCGGAGATATATTTCAAAATTTAGACTCTTCAGGTAACTCACAAAACGTTGTAGCAACGATTAATGGCGAAGATATCGAACGCGATGCCTTTATGAACCAAGTTGAAAACATTCAGCGTCAGTCTGGGGGTTCTGTATCAAACACACAAGCAATGAATCGTGTTTGGGATCAAGAACTAAGAAATAAAGTCATGCAAACACAATATGATGCGGTTGGAATCTCTATCGAAAGAGATTATATGCGTCAATTGTTAAAACAAAACTTAGGCTCCTTTGAAGAATTTAAAAATGAAGCCGGTTTATTTGATGAAGATAAGCTCAACGAATTTATAGCTAATCTAAAAGCAATTGCCCCTGAAACAACCACGCTTAATGGAAATCCCGTTAACTATAAAGCTTGGACTGATTTTGAACAAAATATTTCTCAATCAGGTGTGCAACAGACCTATTTTAATCTAGTCAAAGCAGGTGTTATTGGAACGCTTACGGAGGGGGAATTAGATTACGAGTTGGAAAATAATAAAGCAGATATTAAATATGTTCAAATCCCATTTACTTCTATCGCAGACAGTTTGGTCTCTGTAAAAAAATCGGAAGTTAAGAGCTATATCAAAGCAAATCCGAATAAATACGAAGTTGAAGCTTCTAGAGATTTAGTGTATGTTCAGTTTAAAGAAGTTGCTTCTTTAGAAGATGAACAACAAATTCAAAGTGATTTAACAGCACTTATTGCCGATAAAGAAGAGTTTAACACAGCAGCCAATGCGATTCAAACCGTCGTAGGCTTTCAAAACACAACAGATGTAGAAGCATTTGTAAATGCCAATTCATCTGTAAAATATAACGACGCTTATGTCCTTAAGTCTGCTTTGCCAACCGCAGTTGCAGATGAACTTACAAGTTTAAAATCGGATGAAGTTTTTGGCCCTTATAAAGATGGTACAACCTACAAGTTGTCCAAACAAGTTGCTAAAAAAATGATTGCTGATTCAGCAAAAGTACGTCACATTCTGATTCCTTTTATTGGATCGGTTCGTGCTGATGCATCTGTTACCAAAACAGACGCACAAGCAAAAACAACTGCCGATAGTATTTATAACGTCATTCGTTCTAACCGTTCAAAATTCAAAAGCTTACTGTCCTTATCTTCTGATAAAGTTAGTAACGAAAAAGACGGCGTTATTGAATTTGCTTACACCGATGGGTTCGCAGCAGAATTTAAAGCCTATTCATTTGAGAATCCAAAAGGAAGTTTAGGCGTTGTAAAAACAAACTTTGGCTATCACATTATTGAGATTTTAGATCAAGGAAAAAAACAAGAAGCGTATAAAATGGCTACGATTGTTCAAGAAATTGAGCCATCTATCAAAACGATTGATGGGGTTTTTACAGACAAATCTAAATTTGAAATTGCAGTGGCTGATGCCGATTTTGAAACTGTTGCCAAAGAAAATAATTATACAACTTCCCCCGTAAGTGGTCTTAAAGAATTGGATGAAACAATTCCAGGTCTTGGAGTACAAAGAGCTATTGTAAGATGGTCTTTTGAAGATGGAGTAGAAGTAGGAGATTTTAAAAGTTTTAATATTTCAGGAGGCGGTTTTGTCGTTGCAAAAGTCACTGATACCAATGAAGCCGGGCTGATGAGTGTTGAAAAAGCATCTGTGACGGCACTTCCAGAAATTAGAAAACAAAAGAAAGCACAACTCATTAAAGACCGTATTTCTGCAACCACTTTAGAAGCCATTGCTTCTGACGAAGGACAAACCGTTAAAACAGCCTTGGCAGTAAACATGAAAAACCCAACACTTTCAGGTGCTGGAAGAGAGCCTAAAGTAATTGGAACAGCTTTTGGTTTAGAAGAAGGTGCAACCTCCAAACTAATTGTTGGTGAGAATGGGGTCTATGCAATTCAATTGACAAAACTAACCCCTGCAGAGCCATTACCAAATTATCAAGCAGCTGCAAACCGCGTGGGTCAGGCAAAGTCTAATGCGGTGAACACACAACTCTACAACGCACTTAAAGAAGCCGCCGATATCGAAGATAACAGAGCGACGTTTTACTAAAAACGAACAAACATATTAGAAACTAAAGGACTCAGAAATGGGTCCTTTTTTTATAAAATCATGTCTCTAAACGGCACAACAGTTGTATAGCCTTTTGAGATAAAATAATCCATTGAATCTGTGTTGCCTGTGGCAAGGAAGAAGTCACCACCCCAAGCCCCCAAGCTTTTTATAGCACCCTCATAATCCGAAAATAAGGCCTCTTTTAAAGGGGTTTGTTGAATGAGCGAGGAAATCGCACGTTCGTGCTGTTCAATGAGCGATTCAAAGGAGTTTAAATCGGTGCAATTTAAGAGGTCTAAAGTCAAGCCATTCAACTCCGAAAAATCGAGTGTTTGATTTTTGGTATGCGTTTTATAGGAAGCAATCCCATCTCTACTGTTTTGTTTTTGGTTGCGATGCACAAAAAACAAAGCCTCCAAAAACGGCGGCGAAAAATTCACTGGGTTGATGCTTGGTGTTCCTTCTTTTAATTGATATAAAATTCCAGAATCCTGTTGTGCGCACGCAATGTCAAATCCACTGCCACCAAAAGTGCGTTCCAACAATTCAAAAGCATCCACCTCTGCCCATTGGGCTAAATTATTGATGAGGGTAGAGGATGAGCCCAATCCCCAATTTTCAGGAAATTCGAGGGTTGATGTTAATATGTAGCCTTTGTGCGCTTCAAAATGAGTTGGGTTTAACTGTTGTAAGGCATCCAAAACTTGTACCAAGCGCTGTGCAATGGCTGAAGTATCTGTTGTGGATACTTTTATGTCTGCATGGATCGTAAATTCAGCTTCAAACCAAACCACGCCTTCGTTGGAAATACTTTTCCAATGGATTGTGTTATTATGGGTTGGTTCTACTTTTAGAGATTGTCCAAACTTTGTGGGCAATGCCAACGCCAAAGCACCATCTAAAACCGCATATTCTGCGCTGATCAATAATTTTCCATGACTATAAAAGGTTTGCATTAGGCTCTTAAATTTTCAATCGCTTTCACAACGGCACTATGGGTTACGGTATGGGTTTTGAAATGCTCGATTAATTGTGCTTTTTCACTCTCATTTGCTTCAAATTGATTCAAGATATTGAGCAAATGCATTTTCATATGTCCTTGCTGAATCCCAGTAGTGGTGAGCGATTTTAAGGCTGCAAAATTTTGAGCCAATCCAGCCACGGCAACAATCTGCATTAATTTTTTTGCGGAAGGATTTCCTAACAATTCCAAGGCTGTTTTAACCATCGGATGTAAAGCTGTCAGCCCGCCTACAGTTCCAAGTGCCAGCGGCAATTCAATCCAAAATTTAAACACGCCATTTTCAATTGAAGCATGGGTTAAACTCGAGTAACTTCCCGAACGTGCGGCATAGGCATGTACACCTGCTTCCACAGCTCTAAAATCATTTCCAGTTGCCAAGACTACCGAATCCACGCCATTCATAATGCCTTTGTTGTGGGTCACTGCACGGTAGGGTTCCACCTCTGCAATCCGCACCGCTTGAATAAAAGTATCTGCAAATTCTTGGCCTGAATAGGCTTTTGTTGAGAGTGCGTCAACCGTACAACTTACCTCCGCACGAACGAGACAGTCTGGTACATAATTGGATAAAATACTCATCACCACATGAATGTCTTTAGAACAACTTTTGAAGGTCGTTGCAATTTGCTCCAAACAAGAATTGATGAAGTTTGCACCCATGGCGTCCTTTGTTTCAAACGTGACATGTAGTTGGTAATACCCTGAAAGTTGTGTGGTTTTGTCCACCAATTCGATGTCTAAAATACCACCACCACGTGCCTCCATATTTTTGGTAATGGACTTGGTTTGTTCGAAAAGTTGTGGTTTTATAGTATTGAAAAGAGATTCCAATTCCTCAAATTCTTCATGAAACATAAAATGAACCTGCCCTACTTTGGTAGTCGATAGCACCTCGGCTTTAAATCCGCCACGTTCCATCCAAAATTTTGCAGCATTACTGGCTGCAGCAACAACAGAACTTTCTTCAATCGTCATTGGAATGACATGCATTTTATCGTTAATC
>Ga0181553_10005789_pt1 | contig 10309 bp, 9 predicted proteins | sample 011ome_17_FD_133753 | JGI IMG/M metagenome (GOLD analysis project Ga0181553, IMG submission 133753) | Coastal salt marsh microbial communities from the Groves Creek Marsh, Skidaway Island, Georgia - 011502XT metaG (megahit assembly) | ecosystem: Environmental > Aquatic > Marine > Intertidal zone...
AAGGTTTATCGCTATGCCACCAAGATGAAAAACCCTACGCCACCGGCACCAATCGTCCGTGTACCGCGGACCTTTACCGGCACCGCCCAAGTTGAGATCATCCCAACAGGACAGTATGATCTTTGGCAATACCACCGCTACGAAAATGTAAAATGGAAGAAAGACCGCAAAGGCCGTATTCGCATTGGAACCGCTTACGACGATGGTTTTGTAACTGCTATAACGCCGCATTTCGGCTACGGCAATCATGTGGCACGTGCGGTGTTCAGCAAACGCGATGATAATCTAGAAGCAAAGTGGATAAAAGGGCATCCTTCCGGTCAGTACACAGCAGGTGGCCCTGAAGCCATGGTCGACGGGATCACTGGAGATACGGATTGGCGCAAGGGGCATTGGGTCGGTGTGCAAGGCCACGATGCGACGTTGGAAATCACCCTGAAAAAGTCGAAACAAGTGCAAACCGTCCATGTAGGCATTCTAAAAGACATTCGTGCTTGGATCGCTGCGCCGCAAAAAGTGGAAGTCCAAGTAGTGTACGAGGGCGACGATCAGTGGCATTTCTTCGGTGCCATGGAAATGGATGATCCTTTAGGACAAGAAGAAGCCGTGCGTCACGAGGTGGTGGTGAGCAATCCTAGAACAGATGTGGTAAAGGCCCTTCGCATCACATACACGAATGCTGGTCGACTCCAAGATTGGCACCCGGGTGCGGGGGGACAGAGCTATTTCTTTACGGATGAGGTCCAACTGGATTAATACGTCAGAATAAATACTCGTTTTGTTAAAGCATACATGGCGACATTTGATGCTATTGACTGCTTCTGGAAGACCTAGACTTGTTTACTTTTTCTTTTACTATGGCGTAAGAAATGATGGAGTACTTGGCCGAGGATACTAAAATAGATTAAATTTGTCCTCGTTGAAAATATAACGAGGAATCCCGTCAAAATGGAGAAAGTAAAACGCGTAAAATCAATCTGGATGTTTGGCGGAGGTGTAGCCTTTTTGATTGGCGATTTATTCGCAGCCAAAGGAAGTAATTGGTACAATTACATCGATAATCTCGCGGTGCTCTCGATGATCATTATTGGCATTAGCTATCTCAGAAATCCTCGAAAGACAGACGAGTGGTTTAACAAAGCATTGATGTTGCCGGTCTTCTTGTTCAACGTAAGCTTGATCATCATCGCCTATCACTACCCTGGACACACGCTCAATGCGATCAGTGGTATGCTATTGGTTCTCGCCATGGTAACACATAACGACAGTATCCCTTCTTGGGTTTTTAAGTACCTCTACCTCAGTTATTCACTAATCATTCTTTATAGCATTCTACATGAGGACGCTCATTATGCGCTATTGAACACTAATCCTGATCAATTCTATACGCAGAAATATGTGAATTACGCTTTTTTCTCTGCCTCACTTCTTTTCTTGACAATGGTCTCTAAGGCAAAAGAAGAGGAATACGTGGAGGTAAAAAACTCCTTAGAATCTGTGAAGAAACAGGATATGGACATTTTGAATGCGATTCTCCACAACGTGAAAGCACCGGCAAGTATTATCGCGGCTAAACACAACATCGCAGAGATCAGTAACCAAAAAAACATTCCAGTAGAAAGTATTGGTGATTCTATTCAAATGTTGAATGCACAACTCATGCGTGTTGACCAATTCACGAAGATTATTAACGCAAAGCAGTTCGTGACCTTGTCTTATTTAGAAGGTAAATTAAAAAAACGCGTTTTTTCTTCGTGTCCAGTAAACATCAAAGGAAATCCACTTGCGAATATCCCTGAGACCATCGTTTTTGCCTTAGAATCGATCATCGAAAATTCCATCACTTTCGCTACACTAAGCAACGTTCAAATTACCGAATCGCATGGTAGCGTTACCATAAGAATTCAGGACAAAGGACCGGGTATTCCTCCTGAGGTTTTTAATAAGATTGGTAAAGACTTGATTATCAAGCCAAATTCATTCGGTTTAGGACTTGTTCTCAGCCATTATATGGTCAAACGTCGTGATTGGAGTATTGAATTAGGCACTAAATTTAACGAGGGCAGCTGTATAACATTGAGTAATAATCCGATTCCAGACCGCTCAAAAGAGGGCCTTTTCGATTTATATCAAAATGTTTAGTCACATTTATACCTATCAGGTATCACACACACCGGAATAGGCAACATTTTGTGCTTGTTCGCGGTGTTGAATTTGAGGTAAATAGCCATAACCTCAGCTTCACGGCCTGAGAAATCGGAAGTAGCTTTTCCCGCTTCGTGCTGCGCCATCGCCCATTCCAATTCTGGATACGTTGCTCCGAGCTGATCCTCGTCCGTGCGGTCATCACCCCATAATCCGTCAGTAGGCTGTGCCGAAAGGATGCTATCGACTACCCCTAGGTGGCGGGCAAGCGCAAAGACCTCTGTTTTGACAAGATCGGCGATTGGACTTAGGTCTACGCCACCGTCGCCGTATTTCGTATAAAAGCCAACGCCAAAATCTTCGATTTTATTTCCTGTTCCTGCAACCAAAAGACCATTGGCCTGGCCGTGGTAGTACAACGTGGACATGCGAAGACGCGCACGTGAGTTTGCTAAGGACAATTCATGATCGGCGCCACCGGGTTGCATGGCCGCAACAAAGTGGTCGTAAACAGGCGTAAGATCGACCTGCATATGGCGCGTGTTGGGAAAGTTCGAGGCAAGCCAATTTTGATGTTCCTGGCCCCGTGACGCTTGATCAGGATGCTGGTGAATGGGCATTTCTAAGGTGAGCACTTCAAGTCCTGTACGCGCACAGAGCGTCGAGGTGAGCGCAGAGTCAATTCCCCCACTTACACCTACAACAAAACCCTTCACTCCTGCGTTCTGTGCATAGCTCTTGAGCCATTCCGTAATATGATCCGCTGTTTCCTGTAATTTCATCGCGTAGCCATTAATTTTGTCCTCATGAAAGGAGTTCATCAAATATACCTCTTCGTCGCGACCCTCGTGGTAGCGGCTGTATTCTTTATTCAACGAGGAATGAAGGACGAAGGTTCGCTTTTCGAGGTAAGTTCCTTGCCAGAGATCGACTGGCACGTAGGACATTTTGACGAGGCATTATTTGGGGGCGATAGTTTGAATTGGGCACAAATGCAGCGCCAATTCCAACCGTTCCTCCAGAGCAATCCACAACGCTTTTTCTGGGAGCACGAGCGTGAAAACACGACGCTTAATGACCATTTCACGAATGTGCGCAACCTACTGGACAAAGCGGCCATCTCAGCTGAACTTGCAGAAGTTGCGCTTCGCGCAGAAGCACTCTTAAAAGTTCCCGCGGCAGATTCACTGTTCTTCTTCATCTCTGGAATCGATCTGGAAACGCCATGTTTATACTACACCCGCGAAGGGTCTTCCCTCGCTTTTGTCGGATTGGACAATTTCCTAGGCGCGGGCTACCCAGGGTACGCCGCTATTCCTGGTTATCAACGTATCCAGATGCGACCCGACCAAATTCCAGTACAATTCTCACATGCCATTATCTCTAATGTTTTTGGACCGACACAAGGGGATGAGAGCCTGCTTGGCGCAATGCTCTACTATGGAAAATTACATCTAGCGACCGAGGCCCTTTGCACGAATACCTCAACCGCCGAAGTGCTGGGCTTTAGTGATGAGGAGTGGTCCTTTTTACTGGAAAACGAAGCACAAATCTGGGAAGTTCTCGTGCGCGAGCGCTTGCTATTTTCCACAGACATGATGGTGCGACAACGCTTGGCGGAGGCAGCGCCTTTTTCGAAATTGGGAACGGCTATGGACGCCGAAATTCCAGGAAGAGTGGGCCAATTCATTGGCTACCGCATGATGCGCTCTTACGCCTCCAAGCACCCCAACCTAACTTTACGTAACCTTTTAAACATCCGCGATGCGCGAAAAATTTTGCGCGACGCCCAATACAAACCCTGATGGCAATACAGAAAGAAAGTGAAATCAAAATCACCGTCGGCCTCGACGAAAACCGAATCCCTGAAACAATCACTTGGGATGCTTCTGATGGCGGCGTAACCAACGAAGACGCGAAGGCCCTGATGATGGGTGTTTGGGACGATAAAACTTCCGAATGTCTACGCATCGATTTGTGGACCAAAGACATGCTAATGGACGACATGAAGCGCATGTTCCACCAAACCTTTATCTCTATGGCGGACGGCTATGAGCGCGCTACAGATGACACATCACTTGCCGCTGATATGCGCGACTTTGCAAGATACTTTGGCGAGAAATCAGGCATCATCGAAGCACAAGACAAGAAATAAAAACTACCCTTAGCTTCAACGCTAGTGGAACATAAAAAAGGGGAGCCAGTGGCTCCCCTTTTTATTTGCGGTACATCTCCGGCGAGATGCTTTGATGTACAGAATCTATGTAGCGCAGCAGCTCTTCACGACCCGTTCGGCCCTCAGCCGAGGTCATAAATACCGGCGGCAGCTCTTCCCATTGCAAGAGCAATTTCTTTTTGTAGCGAGCGATTTGCTTCATGAGCGCTGACGAACCCATCTTATCAATTTTCGTAAACACGATACTAAAAGGAATGCCTTCCATCCCACACCATTCCATGAACTCGAGATCAATTTTCTGTGGGTCATGACGGGAGTCCACCAAGATAAACGTGGTGATCAAGTTGGGACGCTCTTTGATGTAGCGCGTGATCATCACCTGAAATTGGGCACGGGCCTTTTTAGAGGTTTTCGCATACCCATAGCCCGGTAAATCGACCAAATACCAATCCTTGTTGATCTCAAAATGATTGATGAGCTGGGTTTTACCTGGGCGGCCAGAGGTCTTGGCCAAATCCTTGCGCTGCATGAGCATGTTGATGAGCGAACTCTTACCAACATTCGAGCGCCCAATAAAGGCAAACTCGTTCTTGATCGGCTCGGGACATTCTTCGACAACGGCCGAAGATTTCATGAATTCTGCGCTTTGAATCTTCATATCTGATGGAATTGGCTACAAAGTTAGCTCGAAAATCTCGCCCCGCAGCATGCCCCAACTTCATCGCGGTTATTCACAATGCTTTTTCACTCTTTCCCACTTCCTCCCACCCCGTGGAATAAGGCTTACAGCCAACTTTTGTCGAAAAGGTGGGAAAAGTTATTCACAATGTGTATGTTTGTGGGAAATCGTGGGATGATAATTCTACTTTTGTAAAGGAGCAATCTCTACACATGTTAAACCTGATAGGAGTACACGAATGCAAAATGGATGCGAAAGGTCGCATCAGTCTTCCGGCCGCGCTGAAGAAGCAGCTAGCGCCCGCGATGGACGAAGCATTTGTGCTCAAAAGAAGCGTGTTTAACAAGTGCCTGGAACTTTATCCAATGCAAGAGTGGAATGCCGTTATGGGGAAGGTCAATAGCCTGAACCGCTTTGTGAAAAAGCACAACGATTTCATTCGCTTATTTACAGCAGGTGTCAAACTGGTAGAACTTGACGGCGCATCGCGCGTCGGGATCAGCCCAGATTTGAAAAAATTTGCCAATCTCAACAGCCAACTCGTGCTTAGCGCACACAACGGCATCGTAGAGATTTGGGACAAAGACGCCTACGAAGAAGCTGTAAATGTGGATAATGATGACTTTGGATTGCTCGCTGAAGAAGTAATGGGCGGAATAAATCCAAGTCAGAATGAGCTACCATGATCCAGTCCTTTTAGAGGAATGCCTTGACGGGCTAAACATAGATCCAACAGGCATCTATGTCGATGTTACTTTCGGGGGCGGCGGTCACAGCAAAGCCATTCTCGAGCGATTGACCACCGGCAAATTGTACGCGTTCGATCAAGACCCTGATGCAAAAGCAAACTTGCCAGAACATCCGAACCTCGTCTTTATCGCGGCCAATTTCCGCTATATCAAAAACCACCTCCGCCTCTATGGCGTAAAGCAAGTGGACGGTATTCTCGCCGATCTAGGCGTGAGCTCCCACCAGTTTGACGAAGGCGAACGCGGCTTCTCCATACGCTTCGACGGACCGCTCGACATGCGCATGAATCCTGAACAAGGGATTTCAGCACGCGAAGTAATCGCCACCTATACCGAGCAACAACTCTACGATCTGTTCCGAAAACACACGGACATCAAAGGGCTGCGCTCACTGATCAACGCACTGCTTTTAGCGCGCGTACAACACCCGATCAGCACTACAGCTGAGCTCCGCGACCTCTGTGAACCTCTTGCCCCACGTGGACAGTGGCACAAATATGTCGCCCAAGTATTCCAAGGCCTGCGCATGGAGGTCAACCAAGAGCTGGAGGTCCTCGAAGACCTGCTTTACGGCACTATAGAAGTACTCAAGCCAGGCGGTCGCTTAGTAGTGATGAGCTACCACAGTTTGGAGGACCGCATGGTAAAAAACTTCATTCGCGAAGGCAAGGCTATCGGACAAACCGAAAGCGACATGTTTGGCATTAAGCGTGTACCCCTAAAAGGCATCACACGTAAACCGATTATCGCAACGGAAGAAGAAAACGCAAGAAACCCACGTGCAACCAGCGCGAAGTTGAGAATAGCAGAACGGACCGAAGAGCCGTGGCAACGAAACGATGAGTAAGAAGTCAGTCATAAGAAACATTAGGAGCCGCCTCACTTTAAGCGACGAGGCACTCTTGCGCTTTTTGCCCTTCGGAGCATGGCTTAGTGTTTTGGCATTCTGTTCCATTTACATCAGTCATGCCACCGACCAAAAGGTCCATAAAATAGACGATCTGAGTAAAGTGCGCCAGACCCTAGAGGCAGAGCACACGGAAACAAAAGAGAAATTGACCAAGCTGTCCTTGGAGAGCAGGGTATTGAAACGCGCCGAAGCACTGAAGTTGAAAAACCCAGAATTGAGGCCAAAGAAAATAGTAGTAACCGAAGAGTAACGCCCGAAAGACAGGTGAACAACGAATTGAAACCCATAAAGAACCGCATTGCGCGAATTAGCGGCTTGATCTATTTGGTCTTGCTGATCTACTTCGTTCGTCTGGTCCAAGTTTCGGTTGTTCAAGGACCCGAATTGCGCGAACAAAGTGCCGAGCGCTTGATTGAACGCAAGGCTATTCCTGCAAAACGCGGTGATATCTACAGTGCTGACGGTAAAACGCTGGCTACCACAAAACCGGTGTACAAGGTGCATTTTGACGCGGTAACCGTGGATGAAGAAGTGTTTCAAGCGGAAGTTGGGGCGCTTGGGGAAAAATTGGCAACCATTAACAACAAATACACGGCAGCCGGTTGGACTGCGTATTTGAAAGAGCAACGCCGCTTGCGCAGACGCTACATCCCACTAGCAGACAAACTCAATTTCAGCGACTTACAAAGAATGCGCACCTACCCCATTCTCAAACGTGGCGTATTCCAAGGCGGCATCATTGTAGAAGAGGATCACCAGCGCATTCAGATGGCGACCAACATGAAAATGCGCACGATCGGGTACGACCAAGAAAGCGCCAGCGCAGGGCTCGAAGGCTACTACAGCGAATATTTAAAAGGAAAGCCGGGAAGCAGATTGAAGCAGAAAATTGCGGGCGGAGACTGGAAACCACTCGAGGATCCCGAAGCCGTAGAGCCGGTTGACGGGTTTGATTTGATCACCACCATCGACACGCGCATCCAAGATGTAGCGCAGCAAAGTCTGCTCAGCCAATTAAAAAAATACAAAGCAGACCACGGAAGTGTCGTCGTCATGGAAGTGAGCACCGGAAAAATCGTTGCCATGGCCAACCTCGGCCGAAGTGCCGACAGCAGCTACAGCGAACTCCGCAACTACGCCGTTTGGGAAGCCACAGAGCCAGGATCCACCATGAAGCTCCTCACCACCATGACCTTGCTTGAGACCGGAGCGGCGGATACCAACACGCGCGTGGATACAGAAAACGGTGTATACACCATCTACGGCAAAAAAGTACGCGACTCCAAAAAAGGCGGGTACGACGTCATCAATCTTAGAAAAGCGTTCGAGGTGAGTTCGAACACCGCCATCGTTAAACTGGTCTACGAGCGATTCAAAGACAACCCGGATGAGTATGTCGATTTCTTATACCGTAGAGGAGTTCATGAGAAGACCGGAGTAAGCATTAAGGGTGAAACCGCTCCCACAATTCCAAAACCATCAGATGCGAATTGGTCAGGAATCACACTGCCGTGGATGGCCTACGGGTATTCGCTGTCTATGACCCCATTACAACTTTTAACCTTCTACAACGCCATCGCTAATGACGGCGTCATGGTGCAGCCACAGATCGTTGAACGCATCATGGACCACGGTCGTACCGTCGAGAATTTTGAAACCAACGTATTGAATCCAGCCATTTGCTCGGAAACCACCGTGGAAAAACTCAAAGTGCTTCTCGAAGGAGTCGTGTTGCGAGGCACTGCGAAAAATCTCAAAGACGATCGCATTCCGCTCGCGGGTAAAACGGGTACCTGTCAACTGAACTACTGGCGCGGCAAAACACACGATTACCAAAGCTCTTTTGCTGGATACTTCCCGGCAGATGACCCTAAATACAGTTGTATTGTGGTCATTAACAAACCCGACCACCACATAGGCTACTACGGAAACATCGTAGCAGGCCCCGTATTCAAAGACATCGCGGAAGAAGTCTACAGCCAAATCCCACAAGAAGCACAGGTGCTTGAGCAAACGGCAATGGCAATGGCTGAGACCAGCGAACATTCACTGGACAGCTACCGTCGTGCCTTCAAAGCAAACTACCTGCCTTCACTAAGCGGATTGAACGCTCGCGACGCAGTTCGCGCCTTAAGCGAAGCAGGCATCGAAGTGGAGATCGATGGCACGGGTAAAGTCTACCGCCAAAGCCCCAAAGTAGGCACCTCATTGAATTCAATAACTACCGTAAAACTCGAGCTGCGATGAAGCTACTCAAGGACTTGATCTACGGCATTCGCCTTAAAGAAGTGATTGGCAACACACACGTTGCGATCGAATATGTGACTTCAGATAGTCGTTCTGTGCGCAAGAACTCGTTGTTTGTAGCCATCCGTGGGACACAGACCGACGGACACAAATACATCGAGCAAGCTGCCGAAGCTGGAGCCGTAGCTATTATCTGTGAGGAAGTACCTGTAAACATCACCGCGGGCACAACGTATATCATCACCAACGATAGCGCGGCAGCTTTTAGTGCTGCTGCAAGTAATTGGTTTGAGAATCCATCGAGCAAGCTCAAGGTGATCGGAATCACCGGAACGAATGGTAAAACAACGGTCAGTACGCTGCTTTTCAATCTACTCTCAAGTTTAGAAGGTGAAATGTGCGGATTGATCAGTACGATAGATATCAAAATTGGTCGCAATTCAGAGACCTCTACCCACACCACGCCAGATGCCTTTACCGTACACCGCAACATGTACGACATGGTCAACGCTGGCGTGAAGTACTGCTTTATGGAAGTGAGCTCACACGCCCTCGTCCAAAAGCGCGTCGCACACATCGACTTCGACATCGCCATATTCACCAACATCACCCGTGACCACCTGGACTACCACGGAAGCATGAACGAATACATCAAGGCGAAGAAAATACTCTTTGACATGCTCAAAGAAAGTGCAACGGCGATTTACAACGACGATGTGAAGCACGGAAGCACTATGGTGCAAGATACTCGGGCAAGAAAGTGCAGCTATGCCTTGAACTATCCAGCCGACTACAAAACCAAAATCGTAGAACGCCAATTCGACGGCATGCTTTTGCACATTAACGGCCAGGAGGTTTGGAGCCGCTTGATCGGTGACTTTAACGCCTACAACCTAACAGCCGTTTATGCTGCTGCAGTAGAACTCGGCAAAGACCCGTTCCAAGTACTTACCGCAATGAGCCTTCTGACTCCTGTGGAAGGACGTTTTCACGCCGTTGCGGGAAAAGGCATCACAGCTATCGTGGATTATGCACATACGCCTGACGCACTCGAAAACGTGCTTGGTACGATAGAGGACCTCAACGAAGGTCAAGGACGCGTGATTACCGTAGTGGGCTGTGGCGGCGACCGTGATAAAGGCAAGCGCCCAATCATGGCAGAAATCGCTGCCGACCGCAGCCATACCGCAATCTTCACTTCCGATAACCCCCGTAACGAGCATCCGAACGAGATCCTCGACGACATGAAAAGGGATTTGGACCCCACCCAACTCGCTAAAACACTCACTATCATAGACCGACGAGAGGCCATCAAAACGGCCGTCTTTATCGCCGAGCCGGGAGATGTGATCCTCAGTGCGGGCAAGGGCCACGAGAAATACCAAGAAGTTAAAGGAGTGAAA
>Ga0181553_10005797_pt1 | contig 10303 bp, 11 predicted proteins | sample 011ome_17_FD_133753 | JGI IMG/M metagenome (GOLD analysis project Ga0181553, IMG submission 133753) | Coastal salt marsh microbial communities from the Groves Creek Marsh, Skidaway Island, Georgia - 011502XT metaG (megahit assembly) | ecosystem: Environmental > Aquatic > Marine > Intertidal...
ATCATCTTTGGAACAGCGTATACTATGTTTGTAATACATAATATCTTGCAAGTACTTATCTACTAAACGTTGGGCGTCTTTAAACTCTCTGGCTAAAGTATGTTTACTTTTATGTGACAGTGTGGTCCAAATAACTGCCTGAGCTTTGGTAGAAAAACGTTCGCATTCGCCTCTGCTACGCACTTCCCAATAGTTTTCAGCATTTGTAATAGTATACCCGCCAATTTTGTATCCGCGTTTGGTAGGAAAGATATAAACGTTGTTGCTTTGAGTTGAGAGCAGTCTTGCGGTTTCACGTTTCTGCCATCGTGCGACTTTGATTGCGGCTAGTTCCGCAACCGTGTCAACTGTAGCTAATTGGATGGATTTAAGATCTACCGTCTTTCTTACAGTATTCGATAATGCCATTTGTTTTTCGCCTCGTTAGAATGTCTTTTACGACTAATTGATTTGCGAGCACCTGCTCGCGTTCATTCAAATCTTTCTTTGTAACAACGGGTTTGTTCGTAAACTGGGCTAGCACGTCGGCTTCTTCGTTGGTCAGAGCAACAGAAATATGATTGATAAGTTCTACTATCTTCATTTTAGTTGGTCATTATTAGGTTAACGATAAGGCCAATAACGGCTGTGATTAATACTGTAATTAGGGCTGTACCTATTTTAATTAGGTTATTGTTGGCGCCGAGCGCCGAACCATGAATGGCTTTTTTAATTTCTTCAACACTAGTATCGATTTTTTCAACTCGTCGGTCAAGATTATCCAATTTTGCCTCTAAGGCATCATAGCGTTCAGCGCAGAGTTCAACATGCGCTTCCAGACTTTTCTTTTCAATGCTTGCAGTTGCCAAGACAATTCTCCTTTTGATTGGGCTTTTTGATACTAGTGTGCCTTAAGAATTGCCTTGTGTGTGCCATAATGGTTATGCAATAATTATTTATATGTATTGATAATTATCTTTAAATTGTCTGTTTAAGAATTTTTTGTACTTCGATGTTTTTACAAACACCGTAACTAAAGAAACAAGGCAATATGAACCTAGCAGTTTCTTCCAGTCCATTGATAATTGGAACTTCGTTCAGGTCTTCTAATAATAATCCTACAGGGTTACCTTTGTTATCTTCAAACAAGTTATCAAACTCAATGTTAAAATCTAGACTCCAAACTTTGTGTGATCCTTCGTACATACTACCAAATTTGTATGTGTCTCCAGTCAGTGAGATATAATCATCGCCATTTATCAGTCTTATTGGCATGCTGATGTTTAGCGGCTGTGTACGCAAACTTAGTACTTGCACAAGACTCTGAAAGTTACGCTGTTGATCTCGCTTTAGATCGTTGCCAGAACCTCGGCTTACATTTGTTTCAGTGATATCTACCAGCGTGTATAATCGATAACTCTCCATATAGATACTTATGCCACAAAAAAAGGGTTACCGAAGTAACCCTTTTCTGAACTGTTTACAGTTACGCTATTAGTTAGCGGCTGTGAAAGTTACAACTAGAACAGCATTTGTGATGCTTGGTGTACCAGTACCCTGGATAGCAAAGTGATTGCCGTTTGCTGTACCTTCAACTGCTACTACTGTGAAGCCTTCGTTTTGTGCTTCTGCTACGCAACCTGCCATGTCTGTGCCTGTTGCTACTGAAAGTACGTGAGTTGTTGAACCTAAGCCGTTACCTGCGGTAACTGCGCCTGTTGATGTAACTGATGCCATCTTGTTTCTCCTTAAATTAGCGAACTTCGAAAATGAAGCTCTATGCATTTATTTATCATTTTGATAAAAAATCGCAAGTTGCTTCGTGAAGCTCTACACTGTTATTTATTTATTTGTTAAAATGAGCGGCACCAAAGCCCGATCTATTGACGATTTTGACCAATCCTGCAGGACTGTTGAACACAAAACCCTCGCCTTCCTGCTTGCCACCACTCCATTGTTCAAATCCTGTTACTTGCTTTTCTAACTGAGCGGCTATATTAACCTTAAGATTGTTGACGCTGTTCCATACATTGTATAGTGCGTTTAAGCCATCTGCGTTTTGAAGTAGATAACCATTTTCAGGATCTAGCATTGCTATCTGCTGTTTGCCACTAAGTTTAGTTGTCAGCCAATCCTGTATTTTGTCTTTGGTTTGCCCTGTGATCTGTTTGTTCATATATGTCTGTATTGCGGCACGTACTACTTTGGGCATACCATCTAAAAACTCTTGTGCTTTTGGTCCATCTGTGTTAACAGCTTTATTAGCGGCGGCAACTAAACGTACTGGGTTGTTGAGTTTAAATTCAACGCCAGACTTAGGTGTTAGTATTAGCACATCACTGTTTGCACTGAGTCCTGTTTTGCCGTCCCAAGGTTGACCATCAAATGCATGCACAACAATGCCTGCTCGTTTGCCAGCAATTTTTTTACCAAGATCACTGTTAGCAGGAACTCTGTATTCAACTGTGGTTGGTCTAAACACATATTGATCGTTTGCGTTGGGCTGTAATTCGCCGTACCACATAAGATCGCCTTTGAACAATCCGTCTGTGCTACCTACTGCGGCACGTAAGCCTTCCCAAATGCCTTGAATCTTTTCATATAAGTCACTGCGGTCTGCACCACGTTCTACATCATATTGTTTAAATGCTTCTGGGCTGTTAGGAAATACGCCTTTGTTGGGCATATACTTGTCTGTTATAACAAACTCGCCATCACGGTTACCAAACAATAGTGCAACGCCGCCATCCCACTTGATGCTAACACTGCCTGGATCGTCAATCACAAACTCCAGTGCATCTAGTAACTTTTTTGCTGAATCAGCACCTTGGAAAATTGCATCCTCTGGGTGTTGGATACGTGGGCCTTCTTCTACTACCAGTGTGTCAATAAATTCAAATAGCAGTGCCATTACACAAACTTCCTAAACCAAGCGGCTGTGCCAACTGGTGCATGATCGCCTGCGCTTTCAGGAAGTGTTAGGTTATCTCTTGCTAGAGCTTCTCTAGCATCCGCAACCAACTGCTGATAGTCTGGACGACCTTTGATAGAGTCAATAATATCTTCTACGCTGTTTAGTTTAGCAATAGGAATGCCTAGTGTTTTGCTAATAACTGCCGGATTTTTACCACCGTCCAGAGTAGTATTTGACTCACGATCCATAAGACCATTTTTATAACTCCACTTGTAGCCCATTGCTTTTGCGATACTACTTAGTAGAATCTGTCTATGCATGCCTTTGTATTCGCTGTTCTCCGCACCGCCTTGCATGCTAAAATGTTGCCATTTGGGTTCACCGAACATAAAGTCTGTTTGCACATAACCATTAGCAGGATCGCCATTGATAGGTGTTTTGTGATGTACACTGTCGCCGCTTTTTTTAATATCAGCTTTGTCTACACCTTTTTTCAACAATACCTGTACAAGTGTGTCTTTGTCAATCTTGTTTACATCAACTGCTAGGTCTAGGTCACCTGATGTTTCTTTGCGCCCAGTTGTACCTAACATGTTATCTACTAGACTAAGTCCTGTTAACTGTTCTAACCAACGCACTGTAGGCTCAACATCAGCACGATTGATGCGTTGTGTTAAAGGATTCTTGTCTGCGTCCTTGAAGATATTTCCGCCTTCATTTAGCTTCATGCTGTTGCTAACTCCTGTTGGCGAGCAATAACTAATTTTTTAATTTCTTCCTTTTCTTTTTCAGGTAGAGAGTTAACAAAGTCAGCTAACTTATTAGCATCTACGTTTGGTTTTTCTACAGGAGGTGGAGCTTCAACACCAGTATCTTTAAATGCTTGTGTAGCTACTTCAGCTTCAACACCATTATCTTGCAAAATCTTCATGATGTCTGCACTGTCTGTTGGTTTACCTGCTTTTTCCCATGCTTTGTTTAGTTTATTAGTAGTAACACGAGTTGTCATATTCTTGCCAACTTCTTGTGCTTTAGCCATACCAGCTTTTGCTATTTGACCAGCTTTTGCTTTAATAGCACCAAAGTCTAATTCGTCTAAACGGCTTTCTGTTATATAACTAGCACCAACAAACAATTGACGAACTTGTGCTTCAGACATTTCAACACTTTCGGTATTGCTTTTTACTGCTACGCCTTCTACATCATTTTCTTCTGCGGCTTTTTCTATTGCCGCTTCATCACCTTTAGTTGCTGGAGATCCTGGGCCTGTGCCTGACTCTTTATCCTTAGATACTGCACCAGTAACTGCACCTTGCACACTAGCAGATGTTATGTCAGTCCATTGCTCAATACTATCAAGTAATCCGGTTGTGCCGGTTTCAAGATATTCTTCAACTCCTGGGTTGTTTGCAATATTTTCTTCGGTATACTGTTTGGTCAAATCTCCAAGTTTACTAATAATACCTCGGATATCTTCCATAGCTTGTTTGGAAGAAACTGTTGAATCTCCAATACTATCGCTAGCTACCTTTTGAATAGTATTAAAGTAATCTGTAATTTCAGTTTGTTGGTCTGGTGTTAAGATACCACTGAGTTTGTTTGTATCAAAAACCCAGTCCCTGTATACATTACCTCCTCCAACATCGGCAGATCCATAGTGACTATACACTAGTGTACCCTTTTCACTGAATTCTCCGAGATCTCCATACTGAACATCTTCAACAAAGTCTCCAAATATATCGCCAATAGCTTCAAAAGCCTTACCTGCCAAGAAGCCCATTGCGGCTGCCTTAAGACCTTTACCAATAGCTGTTGAAAGTTTTTCACCTTTAACTAATTCCATACTACCACGTAGTACCTGACCAGCAATAGCACCGCCTAGTGGTCCGCCTGCTATAGAAGCAACTGCTGTTAAAATACCAATAGCAAACGCAGTCTTACCTGGATTCTCTTTAGCATAATTTCCTAGTGCTTCAACACTTTGTAGTACTTTTTGACCGCTTGCGCTGTTTCCTAATTTAGTTTTTAGTGCTTGCTTGCCTTGTTCAAACTTGTTGTCAAATGCTTGTACAGGTGCAGTGTCTTGTAACCAAAGTGCCGCATCTTTAAGCATTTTGCCAGCGGCATCTGTAACATCTTTGCCTTTACCAAGTGCTGTTCTATTAGAACCACTTGCTGTAGCCGCTTTTTCTGCATTGCCAAAAAGTTGTGCAATTTGATCTGATGTCATTGCGGCTTCTGCAATAACTGTTTCTTTCATCAACGGAATAGCAGATGCATAAACACCTTCTACGATACGACGCTGTTCAGCATCCAACCCTTCGCACATATTGTCGAGCAATTTACGACCACGAACGAATTTAGCTTCAATAAGTTTTAGCTGTTCAGTTTGCTTAAAATCATTAATTTTCATATTACGCGGCCTTCTCTATTTTTAGTAGTCTTGCTAGCTCGTCTATTGCGGCTTTGTTTGCTGTACCAATACTTGTCTTAGCACCTTCAAGACGTTTTGGATCAACTGCACCAGCTTGTGCTTGTGCATCTCCTTGTGCTTGTGCATCATCTGCAGGCTTCATTGGTTCGCCGGTATTGTCATCTTTACCGTCTTTGTTAGCATCGACTTGCTTCATCGGTTCACCAGTAGTATCATCTTTACCATCTTTGTTAGCATCAGTTTGCTTTATTGGTTCGCCGGTGTTATCGTCTTTGCCATCTTTGTTAGCATCAACTTGAGGAGTTGTACTACCTGCTTGTGCATCTCCTTGTGCTTGTGCTTGTCCTGCTTGTGCTTGTCCTGCTGGTGCAGGAGTAGCTGGTGCATCAGGATCTACCTTTTTACCAGTATTTGGATCAACATATGCCGCACCTGCATTAGGATCTCCTGGTATTGGAGACATTGCTGTACCTTGTTTAACAGCGGCAAGATATAATTTAAATGCTAGATCATTTTTGATCTGACCTGATTGCCATTTACCAGTGTTAGATAGTTTTGACCAAGTGCCGCCGTCCCAACGATACATTGCTTCACCGCCACCTGATTGTTTAATTGAAAATATTGTGCCTTTTGCAACTTTTGTTGCATCAGTATTCTGAGTTGCTTGCATACCAGGTGCAGATTTCTCTTCACCTCCGCCTTGTTTTTCTCCACCTTCAGGAGCTTTAGTAGCTGACATTTCTAATCTAACTAGCTTATCAATGTACTTTTGTGCGGCACGAACATCTGCACCCATACCTTTAATTTGACCAGCCATTGCGTCCCATTTTTCTTTGGGAGTGTTAGTACGAAATCTATCTATAAACGCACGTAACTGTGCATCTTTTTTCTCTGGTGGAGTGTCTTTAGACTGCATCTCAGGATCATTTTGCCATTGTGCAACCCATTGCTTATATACTTTGGCAGCAACTGGCTTGGCTATTTTTTCAAAATCACGTCCAGCTACACCAGCATCATAACCTTTACCAGAAAATGCGCCTGCAATACCTGCGCCCATATTCTTTATAGCGTCGATTGGACCTTCATTTAAGAGATCATCATAATGCTTTTTTAAATAAGCATTTGCTGAATCCATGTCTTTGAATGTTTTTGCAACTTTTCCAGAAGCAGTCATTACATGTTTGCCATCACTATCCGATGAAACATATGGTTTTTGTTTAGCTTCTGTTTGAGGAGCACCGTAAACTTTACGATATGCATACTTACGAGCATCTTCAGGAGAGAGTCCATCTTTTTCAAACTTCTTAGTAACTTTCTCGAGTTTGTATGCAAAATAAGCATCTCTATTTGCCTGGTCTGCCTTTTTCTCAGCTCGACCACCATGCCACAAGTCTTTCCAACCTTCGTCCATTTCTTCTGGTGATTTAGCAATTTTGCCATAACCTGCCTTCATTGACCTGCCCTTATCACCCCAACCTGGAGTTAGTTTAATAAGTGGCTTTACGTTGGCATCTTTGTTAGGACCCATTGCTTTTCTGATACGAGCTTTATCATCATCGCTGATTTTCTCGTCCAGTTTAATTACATCATTAATTTTCATCTCTGGCTCTCCGAATACCTCTTGCAAATTTAGAGGAATCCTGAGCGCGAATACTGTTAAGTAGGCGACGTTCTAAATCCAATGCTGTTTGTTCGTCATATGATTCACGTATACTATTAATTAAATTAATAGCACCTGTAATCACATGCGTTGCACGAGATTCGATAACATAACCGCGTTTTTTAGAACTTTTAGTGATAGAAATTTCACTGAGTTCATCTAGTAAGCTACGAGTACGTTTTTGCAAGGGATATCCTCATACTTTGTTAATAGTTGTATTTATTATGATTCGTTATTACAACGTCCACAAATTTCGTCACATACTAATAATCTACCGGACTTATAATCCTTTTCTTTCCACTTAGTGGGTATTTGTTGAAACCATTCAATACATTCACTAATATCATAGCGTAGAGCATTATACTTGTACATCAATGGAAATATCTGTGAATTTAATGCTTGCATATAGCTATTTTCACCAAATGTCTTAGGATAAAACCCCATAAAACAACAAGGAGCGATATCACCATTGGCGGCAATGTATATTCTATCAAACTCTAGTGTTTCGCAGTGTAAACTATAGTCGTCCTTTTCAGGATCCCATCTACTAGCAATGTTTTCAACTGTGCGTTCTGTACTGCGCTGATTATAAAACAATTCTTCGAAATTTGTAGATCCTGTGTAGTCTCCTAATACGTGCGTTAGTTCACCTTTAGGACTAAACACCGGTCCGGTATCTCTGCCATGATCAATTAGTTCAAACCTCTTAAAACCAAAGTCTTTTGCTAACTGACGCATCTCTTCAATTTGATGTTCGTTGTGTTTAAATTTAATACACTTCCAAACAGCATTACCTCCTGCACCAATAAATGTTAGTGCATTCTTAATAACAGTGTTATAACGAGTGTTTTGTCTATACAAATGATGTGTATCTTCCAATCCATCTAAACAGAAAAATACTCTTGTACGAGCTCGTGCAAGTCTTTGCCACCATTCTTTATCTCTAGCGCCGCCATTAGTACTGACAGAAATCAAACATCTTGGAGATGTTTGTGCAAAGTACTCAACAATAGCAGGCCCATCGGGATTCATCACAATGTCACCATAGTTGCCGTTGATATAAATTTTACGTAACTGTTTTAAGAAATCTGGTTTAAAGATTTTTTGTGCTTGTTCCAGAGTCATGTATGTTTCTGGATATCCATCGTTGTGTGTATATCCATTGAAGTTTCGTGGACATTGAGGACATGCCGCATTACACAACGTTGAGATTTCTAAATGTACTTCTTTGATTTGCTTGTATGCAATCATTTTAAATAACCTTTAATAAGATTGTATTCCTTTACAAAAACTTCGCGACATTTATGTGTGTGAAGTCTATCCAGATGATCCAACTCTTTTTCAAATGCCTCCAGCGTAACTGCGTTTTGTACTGTTCCAATTTTATTTAGAACCTGGTCAGCACCATTTATTAGATATAGTTCAGCATCTATTCCATGTTGACTATTGTGGAACTCTATGCTATTTAAGACTTTTTGTTTTGCTAGTTGCTGTATTTCGTTTGGCATATTAAACAAATTAATATTTTTATAACCGTTAATGTCTTGCAATGTTATTTTAGGTTTGACATAGTTATGTAGCGTTTTTATTGTGTCATCTAGTTGCAGTGCGCTGAACACATTATAAACCATTTCAAATGAGATAGAATGAGGCCAGTGCTGATTTAAAAACTTTAAATTTTTCTCAATTTGTGTCCACTTTCCACCATTACGAATATATTCAAAACATTCATGTGTGTGTTCTAAAGAAATGTTCCAGAGAATACATTCTGCTGGTCGTTTAAGAAGATCATTAATAAACGAAGCACTTTCTAGGTCTGTGGTCAGATTAGTAATCATACTAATACGAGTGTTTTCAGGCAACTGTTTGAACAATACATGATTAGGTTTCATTAACAGCGGTTCTCCGCCTACTAATAATATTTCTCTAACTGTATCAGCTCGATCAAGAATAAACTCTAATAGTTCATCGTTATATTCTCGTTTAACCGAAGCATTGTCTACTCCAGCAACTTTGGCCCATTTAGAACTAAATCTCGGATCGCAGTATACACAGGACAAATTACAAGTATTATTCCAACGTATATCCAGCATACTTAAATTATCAACATCAATAGCTGGATAATACTCTAAATAGTACTGTCTAATACTACTAAATCCTTGCTGTTCAGCATGTTCGCATCCTGCACAATTTGAATGTACATGACCGTCAAGCAAAGACTGTTTTATTTCTTCTAGTTTGTTGTTTGCTAAAATATCTTGGAGAGATTGTTTATTTAGATTTCCTAATGAGGTTCGTCCAATACAGCAGGTTCTAACGTTGCCATCTTCACGTACAGTTAGACCGTTCCATGGTGCTGAACAGTAGACATCCATTACTAATTCTTTAAGCCAGCCAGCATGTTCTTTAGTTTACTACTATCCATTTGCCCGCCTACCTTAGGAGTATCTTCTACTTTAGTTGTAGATGAAGTTGTTTTGATCTTGTCAAGAATGCCCGAGCCTGCGCCTTCCACAGGACCACGTTCTTGTCCTTCTTCACCAGGATCAGTAATACGCAAACTTTCTAAGTTAAACTCTAAGTCTACTTTTTGTCCAACTCCACTTGAACTACGTGTTTTCATCAACTGTATTTGATAGCGTCCACGCTCACGCATTGCTCTACTTGTAAAGATACCAAACACATTATCTGCTGTATTAATCTTACTCAACCCGCCTGCAATATGCGAATGGTCAAATTCAATTTCTTCAACTGCACTACGGTTCAACTGCGATGCTGTAATCATTAATATATGAAACTCTTTTGCTAAGTTACGTAGTTCTTCCGACACATATTTGTCTTTAACAAACAAATCATTAGGACTTACTTTAGCACTAACTGGCATAACCAAATCCAAATAGTCAACCATAACAAAGTCAATTTTCATACCTGTTTGAACCTGTAGCTCTTTCAAGTAACTACGAAGCTGGTTAACATTGCTTTGTGCTGGCATGTATTTGATTCTAAACTTGCCGCTTTTCTTGCCTGCAAGTTTAATCTTCATTTCCAGTGTGTCCATGTCTTTGAAGATTTCTTTAGTGCTGGTGTTTGCTACCATTGCATCCATACGCATTGCACAGAGTTCTTCACTAAGTTCTAGTGTAATAAACACACCATTCAACCCTTGTTGTACCCAGTTAATGCTGATGTTTTGCATAAACAAACTCTTACCACTGCCTGAACCGCCTGCAAATATATTAAGCTCGCCTCTGTTCATACCACCAAACAAACGCTTGTCTAGTGTGGGCCACCCGGTACTTACCTGTCCGTTGTTTGA
>Ga0181553_10005803_pt1 | contig 10294 bp, 6 predicted proteins | sample 011ome_17_FD_133753 | JGI IMG/M metagenome (GOLD analysis project Ga0181553, IMG submission 133753) | Coastal salt marsh microbial communities from the Groves Creek Marsh, Skidaway Island, Georgia - 011502XT metaG (megahit assembly) | ecosystem: Environmental > Aquatic > Marine > Intertidal zone...
AGACGAAAACGGTGATTCAGATTCGTTCGCACGCGCAGAAATATTTCCTCAAGGTGATGAAGGATGGGACGGGCGAGCACGTGCCGCCGCCGAGACGCAAGGCGAAGAACAACGAGGGCGACAAGGTGAAGAAGAAGGCTTTGCATGCGAATTCGAATGCGAAATCGATCATCGCCGCAGCGGCGATGGCCGCGAGAGCGGCGCGGGAAACACAAGCGCCGGAACAAGCGGCGAACGTTGCCGTCGCGTCAGTCACAGCGGTGGCGGATAAAGTCGAGGCGAAGCCGACTGCGAAGACGTCGGTTAAGCGCAAGCGTAGCGATATGACGGCGCCAAAGCCGCCGCGTCGCGCACCAGCGAAGACCGTGAAACGTACGCAAGCGATAAACATTAAGCCACCGCCTCAGTATTTGTCGAATAACGTCGCCGTGTGCGATAGCTCGACGCCAGATTTCATGGTGATCTACAGCTTTCTCGCCGGTTTGTTTGGCGACAACGCAAAGTCATCAGTTGATCACGCTACAGTGTTGCAACAAATGTCTCCCGTCGACAAAGAGACGACTGTTTTGTTGATGCGTAACGTATGCACGAATTTCAAATCCAAGCAAATGTGGAATCAGCAGCTTCAACTCGTCGGCGCGGGATGCGTGACGTTTCTGAACCCAGAAGACGCGCAGTATTTCATCGAAGCCATGGCGCCGAAAGCGCAAGGTAAAAAGCAGACTCATGCTCGTCGCGACGATAGCGACACTACTAAAGAAAAGAATAGCGGTGATGGGAGTGGTGGCGGCAGTAATGAAGCCCCACAACAAGAATCACCGATGCACCGCTCGCCAAAGGCGACTCCCGCCTAGAGGCCAGCAGTTCCTGACGCACTCGTTTTGTAATGATGGCAAGTCAAACACTATAGAATATTATTATTAACAAACGATGATGATAGTCTTACGCGAGGTACTTATCTGCTTGTTCCTGCAGCAACTTCGCGCTCGCCTTGGCGTCGAGGAACAATCCCTCGCATTCTTCTAAATCAGACAACGCCACCTTTTCGCGACCGTTCGTCTTTGCCACGATAAATGCGGGCGACATGAGCTGCATGGCGTGGCGCAGAGACGTGCGATCACCAACTTCGGCCAAATGTGCGAGAGAATCCTCATCGACTTCGAGGTTTTCAACCTGCGCGCGCACGGCTAAAATCTTCACCATTTCCTCAATCGTGTACGTCATCGTGCGCACAATCATTAACCGGTCGAGCAAATCGGTAGGAATGCCGTGTGGGGCTTGAATATCGGTGCCTTTGACTGTGCAGACCCCGCGGTTGGTGGCGAAAATCACAATAGGCGCCAGCGAGCTCTCCAAAGCCTTGTTCAAGTAGGTAAAGCACTCAATGTCCAACATGTGCACTTCGTCGATGAACAACACGCCTGGCACCAACTCGGCGATACCTTGATCGATGTACCCGTTCACAACCTTGTTAATCTCTTGGCGAAGCTTCTCGGTGATTTCTGTCTTTTTGGATTTGCTGATTTGGTTCATCACCGCCACGAGATCGTGGCCACCGACGGGTTTAGCGTTCGCCGAATCCAAGTCGTGCAGCGTCACGTCTTGCACAATCTCCTTTCTCTTGTGCACATCACCCTTTGGTAACGGCACATACTCTTCAGCTTCAAGATCAAACTCAGTAGCATATGCGTCGCACCTGCCGACGCGCTTGACGCTCCCACTGTTCGCCTCGATGTAAATTACATCCCCAGTGGAGACTTTTTCTTGCTGCAACGCCTCGTAAATTGCCGGGTCGAGCTTCAACTGCTTCGTACCCTTGACCGATTTCAACCCAATGATGACGTGAGAAATCACCTTGCCATATCCCCCACTCGTGCTCTCCGTCTCTTCAGGCGTCATCTCCACCACCTCGCCCTCGTACACCTCTTTCACTTCCTTGATGCGCAAACCAATCGCGCGACGGAAATTCTCCATCAACACCTCCGTCTTTTTAATCTCCGAGCTATACACCTCCGAACCAACCATGGGACAAAAGGGCACACGCGTCCCGAGTTCCTGCGCAATCCCGAGCGCGAGCGCCGTCTTCCCCGTACCCGGCGCACCGGCGAATAACAACGCGCGTCCAGCCATCTTCTTCTCGCGGATCATGTCCGCGACGACCCCGCACGCCTCTCGCGCCGTCTCTTGCCCAACCCATCCCGCGGCGGCGTCCGCCGCGGATCCATCATCCTTCAACCCTAATCCCTGTGCGCGACTCGCGCGTCATCCGCGCCCGAACCGTCAGTACGCACCAAGACAAAACACACACACACACACACACAGCGCACCGCCACCGAATCGTTGACCAAACCACCCGCGTCGTGTTGCGCGCGCGCATCCTCAGCGTACCTTGATGTGCGTGTGCGTCGCCACGCGCGCTTTACGCGTCAAGCTTGGAACTTCATCAATCTTCATCGCGCGTGCGAGCGACCGGCGCGCTGTGCCGACGACGTCGCCGACGCGCGCGTGCGCCGCGATGCCTGACGCCACATGTATCACGATCAAAACGGCCCATCCACACAATGACGCCCATTTCAATCCACCGCGCCATCGCATCGACGCCAAATCGCGTGAAACGATGTCGGATGACAGTACACATATCGTGCCACGCATTCGCGTTGAGAACGCGCACACGTCACGCGTCGTCGCGCACATCGCGTCAAAAATGTCGCGTTCAATACCTATTCGCCTGGGCATTATTGGTGACACAGGGGGTCAGGTCGTTCGGACATGTGGCGCTTTGCGGGCCTATCAGGTTTTCCACGCGCGCGCGACGGCGAGCGCCACACCCGCGCGCGCGACGCCGCCCGCCGCCGCGCCCACCCGCGCGATCGAACACACGCCGCACACATGTCCCTCGTTCGCCCGCGCGCGGCGCTGACCCCGTCGCTGTCGGCGACGACGACGAAATCGTCCCGCGATCGCGCGCCGTCGGGTGCGGTGTCGGCATCGTCATCGGTCGCATCGTCGTCGCCGCGCCGCGCCGCCGTGCGCGCGCGCAGCGCGGTGAAGATCACGCCTGCGAGTGAAATCAACTGGTCTACGTTAGGTTTCGGGTTGACGCCCACGTCGCACATGTACGTGGCGACGTGCGAGCGCGATGGCGAATGGCAATGCGGGGGCGTCGTGCCGTACGACAACTTGAGCCTGAGCCCGGCGGCGGCGGTGCTCAACTACGGACAAGGCGTGTTTGAAGGCATGAAGGCGTTCCGTACGGTGGACGAGGAGTTATTGGTGTTTCGACCGGAGCAGAATGCGGCGAGATGCGAAGAGGGCGCGGGGCGAATGTCAATGCCGCCGGTGCCGCGGGAGTTGTTTCAAAAGGCGGTGCTGCAGACGGTGAGCGCGAATAGAGATTACGTGCCTCCGGTTGGCATGGGTGCGTTGTATTTACGACCGTTGTTGATTGGGACGGGGGCTATTTTAGGTCTCGCACCGGCGCCGAGTTATACGTTCTTGGTGTATTGCTCGCCCGTGGCGTCGTATTTTAAGGGTGGGCAGCTCACGCCCATCGACTTGACGGTGGAGGAGGCGTATCATCGCGCCGCGCCGGGGGGAAGCGGAAGTACGAAGTGCATCGGGAACTATTCCCCGGTGTTGAAGGTGCAGTTACAAGCGAAGAAGGAGGGTTTCGCGGATGTCATGTACTTGGATGCCAAGGAAAACAAGTACGTCGAAGAAGTGAGCTCGTGCAACTTTTTCTGCGTCAAGGGCAAAACCATCTCCACGCCGGCGTTGCAAGGAACCATTTTGCCCGGAATTACGCGCAAATCCATCGTCGAACTCGCGCGTTCGCGCGGGTACACGGTTGAGGAACGTAACGTATCTATTGATGAAGTCATGCAAGCTGATGAATGCTTTTGCTGCGGCACCGCCGTCGTCGTCGCCCCCGTCGGCTCGGTTACGTACCAAGGCAAAAAAGCCCTGTTTTGCGACGGCAAAGTCGGCCCCGTCGGACAAGAAATGTACGATCAACTCACAGGCATTCAGCAAGGCCGCATCCCTGACGAACGTGGATGGAACGTCAAAGTCCCGAACGATTACCATTTGGCCAAGTAGAAGCACACATACGCGACACGACGCGACGCGACGCGACGCGCGCCGAGTAGAGGACGCGCGCGACGCGATGGACCGCCGCGCGCGCCACCCCCTGATGCATCGCATCCCGCGCCGCCGCCGCGCCATCCCCGCGCCACCACCCATCACATCATCGTACGTTCGCCAGTGTGTCACCACCAGCATTTTATACATACATAAAGTACATAACCGACGCCTTTTTTTCGTCGCGACCATCCCGAAACCCTGTTCACAGGTCACGCGCTATCCACACACGAAAACGCGTCTCACGCGCCCGCACTCGCCCACGCTACGCGGATCCTCGCCGCGTGACGCGCAACGCCACAGAGGTCCACGCACGTGATCCCACTCGAGCGACGCACCGCGACAGGGCGCGACGCACGCGACGCACACGACGCGCGAGCGCCATCGCATCCCATCGCGATGGCGATGCTCGAGCTTTATGGCGGCACGACGCGGAATTTCCGCATCTGCGCCGCGGCGCGATGGGCAGGGACGGCAGAGAGTGCGTTGAAGAGCATGCCTTGTGAGATGGGGGTGACGAATAAGTCTGCGGAGTATTTGAAGGAGAAGAATCCGTTCGGGAAGGTGCCGTGCGCGACGCACGCCGAGCGCGGGACGTCGGCGTTCGAGTCGAACGCGATCGCGAGGTACGTGTGCGTCGTGGGTGCGACGGGGAGCGCTGTGTATCCTAACGATGCATGGACGAGGGCGAGAATTGATGGGTGGATGGATTCGTTTAACGCTGTGGATTGCTGTGGACCGATGTGGTTGTATCCGATCGCCGGCATCGGCGCGAATAGAGGGCTGACGTACGACGCCGGGAAGGAGGCGGAAGCTAAGGCGACAGTGCGTTCGTTCATGCAAGCTGTGGAGGATTATTTGGTCGTGAATGACGCCGTGTTTTTGGTGGATAACGTGTTGTCGTTGGCGGATATCGTCGGCGCGAGCTCGTTGGCCAACGTGTACTTGTACTTGGTGCCGCGCGCCGAGTGGGAGACGTCGTTCCCGAAACTCTTGCGATGGATTGAATTGGTGTACGCGCAACAAGAGTGGCTCGAGTCCGTAGGGACGATGGTTCCGTGCGAAAGTGCGATGATGTACGATCCGAGTGGCCCGCAAGCGTTGGCACGACCGGTGAAGTACGTCGAAGAGTGGCCGTCCAAGCGCGTTCGCGACACGTTTGTCGACTTTTTTGTCTCCAAGTACGGTCACGTTAACTTTCCATCTTCTCCGGCGGTGCCGGTCGACGACCCAACGTTGTTGTTTGCGAATGCGGGTATGAACCAGTACAAGCCCATCTTTTTGGGTAAGGCTGATCCGAAGAGCCCGCTCGCAAAGCTCACCAAGGCGACGAATACGCAAAAGTGCATTCGCGCCGGCGGCAAGCACAATGATTTAGATGATGTCGGAAAGGACACGTATCACCACACGTTCTTTGAAATGTTGGGTAACTGGTCTTTCGGTGATTACTTCAAGGAGGAAGCCATCTCCATGGCCTGGGAGTTGTTGACTGAAGTGTACAAACTTCCGAAGGACCGCTTGTACGCCACCTACTTTGGCGGCGACGCGTCTCAAGGTTTGGAACCGGATTTGGAGGCCAAGGCGATTTGGGAAAAGTACCTCCCGGCGAGTAAGGTCATGCCATTCGACTGCGCGGATAACTTTTGGGAAATGGGTGACGTGGGTCCTTGCGGCCCGTGCACGGAGATTCACTTTGACCGCATCGGCGGCCGGGACGCGTCTTCGCTCGTCAATATGGATGACCCCAACTGCCTTGAAATTTGGAACGTTGTATTCATTCAATACAACCGTGAAGCCGGTGGTGTGTTGAAGCCCCTTCCGAACAAGCACGTTGATACTGGTATGGGTTTCGAGCGTCTTGCTTCCATCTTGCAAAACAAGATGAGCAACTACGACACCGACGTCTTCATGCCAATCTTCAAGGCGATCCAAAACATTAGCGGTGCCGCCCCGTACACGGGTTTGCTCGGTAAAGAGGACGTTGGTGAAAAGGACATGGCGTATCGCGTCGTTGCGGATCACATTCGTACCCTCTCTATCGCTATTGCCGATGGCGCCGCGCCTGGTTCCGACGGTCGCAACTACGTGTTGCGCCGCGTTCTTCGTCGCGCCGTGCGTTATGGTCGCGAGAAGCTTGGTGCCAAGCAAGGCTTCTTCCACAAGCTCGTGCCGATCCTCGTTAAGCAACTTGGTGACGTATTCCCTGAACTCGTCGCTAAGCAGCAACACATCACGGAGATTATCGCTGATGAAGAAGAGTCTTTCGGCCGCACGCTTCAAAAGGGCATCGAACAATTCAAAAAAGTTGTCACCGCCGCTCAAGCCGAAGGTCGAACGGTTGTCACTGGCGCTGAAGCGTTCTTGCTCTGGGAATCATTCGGTTTCCCGGCTGATCTTACCGAGCTCATGGCTGAAGAAAACGGCTTCACCCTCGACAACGCCGGCTTTGAGCAAGCGTTCGCCGAAGCGCAAGAAAAGTCTCGCGCTGCGGGCAAAAAGTCCACTGGTGTCGAACTTTTGTTCGAAGCTGAAGCCACGGCTTGGTTGCAAAACAATGGCGTGAGCCCGACGAACGACTCTGAAAAGTACGCTGTTGGACGTCCATCGCATGCCACTACCGTCAAGGCTATCCTGACCCCGAGCGGTTTTGTGGAGTCCACCGCCGCTGCGGAGGGGCCGTACGGCTTTGTGTTGGAGTCGACCACGTTCTACGCTGAATCCGGTGGTCAAGTGTGCGATACTGGTGTCATTTCTACCGCAACGGGCTCGGTAGCTGTTGCTGACACGAAGATTGCGGCAGGTTTCGTTTTACACACTGGCGAAGTGACTGGCGAAGTCAAGGTTGGCGACGCCGCAAAGGCGGATGTCGATTACGAACGCCGTGAGAAAATCATGCCAAACCACACGATGACGCACGTGTTAAACTATGCTCTTCGCAAGGTAATGGGAGACGGTATTGATCAAAAGGGCTCGTTAGTTGATGACGAGAAGTTGCGATTTGATTTCTCCAACAACAAGCCGTTAACGTTGGAGCAAATTGCCGACGTCGAGCGAATTGTCAACGAACAAATTCAAGCCAACTACGCGGTGGATAAGCGCGAAGTTCCTCTTGAGAAGGCGATGAGCATTAATGGTCTCCGAGCTGTGTTCGGTGAAGTGTACCCTGATCCTGTGCGCGTGGTTTCCGTCGGTCCCACGATTGACGAATTGCTCGCCAATCCGTCCAACGACGCGTGGATGAACCACTCGATTGAATTTTGCGGAGGCACGCACTTGGTGAGCACGGACGCGGCGGAATGCTTCGTTGTACTCGAAGAAACTGGTACGGCCAAGGGCATTCGCCGTATGACTGGCGCCACGCGCGGTGCAGCGAAGGAGACGACCAAGTTTGGTCAAGAAATTCAAGCCGAAGTCAAGGCGTGCGACAATTTGTCGGGCGATGCCCTGGATAAGGAATTAGGACGCATTAGAAACCTTTGCGACGTCTCAGTGATGCCTGTGCTCATCAAAGAGGCGATTCGCGCTGATCTCGCCACGCACTCCAAGAGACTGCTCGAGGCGGCCAAGGAGGCGGCGGCGGCGGCGAAGCAACAAGCGCTCGCGGACGTGCAAGCCAAGGCGGCGGCGACCAAGTCAGCCGGCGGTAAGTTCTTCGTCGCCACCTTGGCTGATGACACCGATGCGAACGCGTTGAGAGAAGCGGCCGCGCATGCTTTCAACGAGGGTATCGCGTGTACGCTTTTGTCCAACTGCAAGGGCAAGGAGTTCATTTACGTTAGCGTTCCGCCGGAAGTGAACATCGACGTGAAGGGCTGGTTCGCCGCGACGAGCGCTCCGCTCGGTGCTAAGGGCGGCGGAGGAAAGAACGGCGTGGCGCAAGGGCAAGGTCCGAACGTTGATGCCGTTTCTGACGCGGTTGCAGCGGCTGAGGCTTTCGCTAAGCTTGCGCTTTAATCGCCGCAGGCTTCGCGCTCACCCACAATTAATCTCACATTCATCATTCTCATATTAATAAATTTGCTCCCGCGCGCGCTGAGCGCTATGCTATTCGTACCCTGCTGTTACTTGGCCGTCGCTATATGTGTCATGTATCGTGTCTAAAAATCTGCTTCTTGACTGCGGCGCACGCAGCGCGCCACGCGCTTCTTAAACGCCGGAAAATCGTCTCGCAACTCCTTCGCGGCATCAATATTTGCCGGACTGTCACAATTCGGCGAGGACAACATCGAAATAATACTCAACATAATCGTCTCAACCGTCTGTACCGGGCTCCACCGCTCGCTCGCATCCTCGTACCCATGCGGGTCGTCCCCCGGCGAGTGCAAGATTGAAATACACACGCGCCCATCTGCGTACACGTTCGGATGCCACATCTCACTCTTAAACTTCACACTCGGCGGTTTGTTTGGATAATCCTTCGGAAACGACATGTCACACACGAAAAATCCACCCTCGTAGATCGTGTCCGGCGGACCCATCACCGTCACTTGCCACTCGAAGACGTTGCAGTCGTCGCGTAAACCCGCGGAGAATCCCTCAATCGGGTTCCGCGACAGCTCTATTCGCACACGACACGCGATCCAAACGGTCAGTCACGGCGTATGAAACACCACGCTCGCGTGCGCGCGCTCGAACGCCCTCCCGCACGCGCGATCGCGACGCTCGATCCCGCGAAAGCGATGCGAATATGCACATCACCAGATCCTTGCGGCGCCGCCGACGTCGCTCGCGCCCGCGCGCGCGGCGTTCGCGCGCATCGCCCACGCGCGGCGCGCGTTCGTGTTCGCGCGCGCACCTTTCAACTGCTTGCGGAGCAACAGCACCGCCTGGTCACTCATCGCGGCGCGTCGCGGCGTCGCTCTGTGCGGTGCGACGTCACTGGCGGCTCGCGCCATGCACGGCGCCGCCGCCACCGACGACGATGACGATGACGACGATGCGCGCGCGCGCGACGACGCGGATGAACGTGCGGAGTGTGCGATGTACGACGACGAGCGCGCGCGCGTGAGCTGCGTCGTGCGGGTGTTAAAGGGTGATTTCGCGGCGAGCGACGATGGACTGGTGCGCGCGTTGCGGGCGTTGCGCTGCGCACCGTTCGCGCCTGAGCGCGACGTGCGCGTGCGCGAAGGTCGAGTGTTAATGCGGGCGGAGCTTGACAGTGCGCGACAGGGCGGGATGGATGTGTGCGTGACGTGGAGGGCGAGGAGCTGTTCGTCGGAGGAGCGACGGTTGACGCGCGTCGTCGAACGCGCGGTTCGACGAGAGTTTGGAGGGGGCGCGTTCGATGTGGAAGTCGTGCTCATTGCGCCTGGGTACGTGCCGTTATTCTCGGTGCGTGAAGATGCGTCGTCGTTGCGTCTGGATGGTGCAGAAAGAGTTGATGGGTTTCTAGACAAGGGCGCGGCGACGCTGACGCAAACCGTCGACCCGCGTAGGCTGGATGCGATTCGGCCGCGCGTGCGCGAGTTTATAGCAGAGATAGAAGATAGAATGAAAGTGGGACATCCGAACATTGCGTTCGGTACGGATAGATTTGCATTTAAAGAGATTGGAAGTCGAGGCGGTTGGCGTTTCGACGCGCTCGTCGATTTACAACAGAAAGACTGGGAGGAGGTTAGATTATTATCACACGACGCGCCGTGGGTGCGATTTATAGATGAAGTGTTGCCCAATGGTTGGAATGTGGCGGTGAGTGTGGTGTATTCCTATCCCGGGGCGAAGAATCAGGAATGGCACGCGGATGGTCGACATTTGGACCGCGAGTGTGATTTCGAAGGCTGCGGCGCGGCGCCGCCGTACGGAATATGCGTCTTCATGCCTTTGATTGATTTGAACTATGATGTGGGGTTTACACAGTTTTTCCTCAAAAGCCACAAGACTAGCAAGCTAATTGGCTTTGGTGAGGCGTCGCACATCCTGAACGCGTCGTACGACGGAATTCTGAACGCTGGACAATCCGTCTTGTATGATTATCGCTTGCTCCATCGCGGCATGGCGAACAATTCCGCCGACGTTGTTCGTCCAGTGTTACAATTCTTATACACCGCTCCATCGTATCGCGAGACGAAAAATTACGGCACCGAAAGCCTTTGGGCTTGAGAAGGACGCGAGTCGTCTACGCCGTAAACAATGCACCGGTAGCCGTCGTCGTGCA
>Ga0181553_10005830_pt1 | contig 10272 bp, 6 predicted proteins | sample 011ome_17_FD_133753 | JGI IMG/M metagenome (GOLD analysis project Ga0181553, IMG submission 133753) | Coastal salt marsh microbial communities from the Groves Creek Marsh, Skidaway Island, Georgia - 011502XT metaG (megahit assembly) | ecosystem: Environmental > Aquatic > Marine > Intertidal zone...
AAGCGAGTAAAATAAGCGTTGTCGTTTTGTAATAAGTATTTTATAGCGAGATTTTATATATATCATCAGCGTTCATCGTTTTTGAACGAAAACTATCGTCGATAACGCTGGAATCGTGAGCGATAAGTCGTCGACGTCGGACGTTCCTCCGGATATTTTCACGCGACGTAACGTTTCCGCGTCCTCACATATCGCGCCTTGCGCCGGGTGCGGCTCTAAAATTTTGGCGGTCGAAGCGTTTCTCACGTGACGTTGGAACGCTTTCTCGGCGTAGTTCTCGATGTCCGTCGACGTCGCGTTGACACACACGACGATGCGTTCAAAGTTGTCGCATATTTTTAGCTTCTCGAAACCATCGTCGATGACGTAGACGAGTAAACCTGGTATTTGATTTTCGCCGCGATTGAAAAACGAGACGCGATTTTGAACGTCTTTAAACGTCTCCAAAGAGAAGAGCTTCGAGCTCGAACGAATGGACATCAACTCGCAAAAGTAGTCCGTTTGTGCGAGTATGTCTTCTTGTGAAGGTTTATTCTCCTCAACGTTCGCTAAGAATGGACGAATCAAATCATATCGTCCTTCGTTTTTCGATCGCGGGGGCATCCCGACGCCAAAATTGTGCGTCTCGCCGGAGAAATCTAATCGATTGAACCAATCGCCGCTATCGTAACTGTCGCGATCTAAACTCTTCGAACGCAACAATTCATCGCCGGCGTGGAAAAAAGGCACGCCCTGGGACAACGCGACGATTGAAGTGCACACACGATTCATGCGAATTCTATCGCGTAACGTCGTGTGTTCGCTGCTCGCGCGAAGCGCTATGCAATCGAACAACGTTTCGTTATCGTGCGCGGAAACGTAATTAACGGTTTCTTTCGGTTCTCCCGCGTACGCTACATTTGAGTTCTCATACGCCGCATTTCTCAGTTGTGTCTCGACGCCATGTCTGTTCGTGAAAACGTATTCGCGTAAATTACCGGCGAACGCGGCGATAATTTTCTCGCCGTCTTCCATCGTTCGATATCTGCGAGACAGGTCATCGTTACCTTGCGCGGCGTTCGCGCGGTCGAGCAAACCCGTCGCGAAACCTTGTTCGCGAGGATCGCCAAAAGGAGTTCCACCAACCGCGCCTTCGCGAACGCGATCGTTGAAGGAACCGATGCCAGTATTCGCGAGGTTCATTTGCGAAGCGTTCGCGCCGACGCGGTTTTGTACAACCTCGGCGTAATCCCATCCCTCGCCGTATAAATACAATTTCGATCCATCGACGCCGTCTTTTTCTAAAGTCAACGCCTCTAACTTTGCTTTCGCTTTGAGCATGGTTTTTAACATGATGTGTCCCATTAAATCGAAACGAAACCCGTCGACTTTGTAATCTTTCGCCCAGTGGATTAAATCATCGACGATGAGTCTGTCGAACATGTAATGTTCGCTCGCGGTGTTGTTACAGCACGTGGACGCCTCGTAGTCGCCGCGAAAATTTCTTCGATGGTAGTATCCCGGAACGATTTTATCTAAAACAGAGTTCACATCGGTCGGGCCGCTGCTCAAAGTGTGATTATACACCACGTCGACGATGAGTCTCAAGTTCATTTTTTCGCTCAAGGACTTGACCATTTCGCGGTACTCTAAAATTCTCGTCGGACCGTCTGGATTGGTCGAATACGAGCCTTCCGGGACACCGTAGTGCACTGGGTCGTATCCCCAGTTGAAGGCATCTTCCGAGGCAATTTTTGACGTCAACGTTTGTTGAAACTCCGAGTCGCTTTCCAACGCCTCCATGCCGGAAATATCCGCCGAAGAGAGCGACTTTTGATTTTCCGCTCGTTCCGGAACGCTCCCGAAATCGTACGTGGGGAGTAAGTGGACGTGCGATAATCCGTGCTGCGATAATTTCTTCAAATGTCTCACGCCTCTTCCTTCTTCGCACGAGAATGCTTTATACTTCCCTCTCGCGTCTTCCGGCACGGAATCATCCAAGGCGGAAAAGTCGCGCACGTGCAACTCATAAATACCGCCTTCGCAAATGTGATTCAAACTCGGTTTCGCGAACGTTTCCCATCCTTCCGGTTTCGCCGACGCGTCGTTCTCGACGTCAAATATGTGCGCTCTTCGTCCATCCGCGGCTAACGATCTCGCGTAAGGATCCGACGCGATTGAAGTCATCACTTTATTTTCTTTCGGATGAAACACCGTCACTCTGAAATTGTAATACATCTGGTACAACTCTTTACGCCTGCCGTGAATAATCCACGTTCCGTTCGAGCTATCAAACATCATCTCCAATTCCTCCTTCGGGTGCGAGAAATCTGGAGAATCGAAGAGTAAGAAATCAACTTGAATGGCGCTTGGCGCCCATAACGTGACGACGATAATTTCGTCCATAAAAGTACACCCGAGCGGCCCATCGTAGCTATAAAACGCATCCAACGCGCCGTGGATTTGCAAGCCGCACGCATCGAGTGGTTCATTCTCGTTCTTATCTTTCCTTTGCTTTTTCGTTCCAACGGCGAGTTGCGTTTTCAACAACAATTTCATTTTCGCATCCGAGACCGTCGACTCGCCGATTTCGTAAAACGCGAAACATTTTTCGTTGAACACGGCTGGAAACTTCTCCTTCACGGCCGCATCGATGCTATCTTCCTCCACTCGCGATAAAGTAGCCTCCAAAACGTCCCCATCCTCCGGATCCTCGCTCTCTACTCCGTCCATGGTTGCTTTCAAACTGCCGCTTTTACTCGAATACAATTCCACCGCGACCTCTTCTTCTTCTTCTTCTTCTTTTCCTCCTCCTCCTCTTCCCTCCTCCTTCACGCCGTTAAAATCTCTCGGCAACGCCACCAACCGCTTATCCAGCAAGATAGCCCGGTGACAATTCACGTCTCCTTTCGGCAACTTCTCCAAATCCGGCTTCTCCTGCCAAATCTCTTGGTATCCGCTCACTAAGAAAATCTCCACGTCCTCTTCGCCGCTCGGCACTTTCATCGACTCCGCGCGCACGTCCTGCTCTTCGCCTTTGTGCAACAAAACCGACACGATTTTCGAACTCGTCCCTTCTAATTCCACTTTATACGTCTCAAACTGTGGCAACGATGCGTTCACTGGAAATAACGGTTCGTTCCAATCCGTCGGTTTCGGCACGTCCCCCCAGACGTGGAGACCAAAACCATCGTAATCCGATTCCTGACGGTGGTAGTTGACGACTAAGAAACGCTTCGTGGTGTTCTTGTTGTTGTTCTCGTTGTTCTCGTTGTTGTTGTTGTTCGTCCCAGGAGTTTTTTTATCGTCGGACAAAAAACACCTTTGGATGTTTCGTCCTCGTCCTCGCGATGATCGTCCTCGTCCTCGTCCTCGCGATCGTCGTAAAGAAGACGAAGGTAAAGAAGAACCGAAAGCGCGATTGGATTTCTTCGCATCTCTTCCAAACGTGCCGGAGATGGATATTTGCACGGACGACGCGAACGAGGACGAGAGGTTTTTACACTTTGGCGAAAGGAGAAGAACTTTTGAAGGCATTCTTTGAATCGTCGTCTGAATCGTCGTCTGAATCGTCGTCTGAATCGTCGTCTTGGATGGATCTGTCTCTTTCTCTTTCTGCTTCTGGCGAAAGAGCGCGAGTGATGCCGTACGTGTGATGACAAATGGTTTCAAAAATCTCCCGAAAAAAGAGAGAAAGAACGCGCTTCTAAAATACTGGATGCGGCGCAAAAATACGTAAAACTCTCTCTCTGTGTTTCAAATTACATTCTATTAAAATCTATTAAAACGGGCTTTTTTAAGGCCAACAACTTAATAGACGTAGTTTTTCTGGAAGGTACTGTCCGTGTTCGCCAAGGACTCTTCGGCGTTGAACTTGCCGAGTTGCGCGAGACCGTTTTCTTCCGCGCGTCTGGACAAGATGGCTTGCGCCTTGCCAACCATGGCGTCGTCGCCGGCCCACGTCTTGATGACGGAGTTTTGCAACGCTCTCGCGTACGAGAAGGACACGTGCCACGGGTTCGGCTGTTGGTTCATGGCGTTCAAGTACAAGGTGGAGTCCAATTCGGACAAACCGCCAGACAAGAACATGATACCGGCGGTGGCCGGCGGGACGCGAGAGTTCAACATCTTCAAGGTCGCCGCGGCGACTTCTTCCGGAGTGTTTCTCTTCGGGCAGTCGGCACCCGGGCCAACCATGGACGGCTTCAACAACATGCGGTCGAACATGACGTCGTTGTCCGCGAGGTACTTGAAGGTTTCCGCCCAGACCGCGGAGGCAACTTCGAAGGTTTCTTCCAAGGTGTGCTCGCCGTCGAGGAGGATTTCCGGCTCGACGATCGGGACCAAACCAGCGTTTTGGCAGATGGCGGCGTATCTCGCCAAGCCGTACGCGCAGTCAGTGACGGCGATCTTGGACGGGCCAGCCGGGATGGAGACGACGGATCTCCACTTGCAAAAGCGCGCGCCTTGCTTGTAGTATTCCGCGGCTCTGTCGGCGAGGCCGTCCAAACCTTGGCACCAGGATTCACCGTTGCTGTTCGCGAGCGGCTTCAATCCCTTGTCGACCTTGATACCCGGGTAGATACCTTGTTCGTTCAAGCAGTCGACGAAAGACTTGCCAGCCTTCGTGGATTGGTAGAGGGTCTCCTCGAAGAGGATGGCGCCGCCAATGTGCTTACCGAGGTTCGGGGTCGTGATGAGGAGTTCTCTGTATCGACGACGGTTTTCTTCGGTGTTTTCTACCCCGACGCCTTCGAGACGGGAGCCGCACGTGGCGTTGGATTCATCCATCGCCAAGATACCTTTGCCCGCCTTGGTCATGTTTTGCTGTTATTATTAAAGGAAAGAGAATAATACGAATATGAGTAATCATCGTGCGGAAGAAAAAGGAGGAGATAGTTTTTCTGTGGTCCACACGCAATCGGATATAATCATCGAAAAGCGCGCGCTCGAAGAACAAACACACAACAACAACGCGAACAGATTCCGCGCAGAAACCTTCCGCGTTCGAATCAAACAAAATCCAACGCGTTCAATTTAACCGCCACACGAACCGAACCAAACGCCTCTCGGACGCCTTTCCCCTCTCGTCGAATCACCGCGCGCGTCGACACCGTAAAAAAAAATTTTACCCAAGTGGCAAAAAGGGAAGAAACATTTAAGCGCAACAACGTACCGCAGTTTGCAACAACTCGTCGTCGTACTGGCCGGCGCGAGTGACGACGTTGGTTCTTTTGGCGACGGACGCCTTGGAGACGACAACCTTCGCCCCGAGAAGAGTGGTTTGGGTGAGTGCAGACATTATGAGTATCTCTTTGTGTGCGTATAAAAGTAAAGCATATTTATCTCATTCGTGATGAGAAGAAACCGATTACATCCAAGAAGCTCCCTCTCACCAAAAAAGCGAAAAACCTCGAGAGAGCAAAAAAACCCTCGAGAGGTGAAAAAAAGGCAGAAACAATCATCTCAAAAAAACAAAAAAAAAGAGATGAAGATCTCGAGCAAAAATTAAACAAAAACTGACCCCTGACGCCTAGTAAAAGAGGAGACGTGGCTCGCTCCTCAGACGAAGATTTTTTCGTTTTTGCCTCGCACCGCACGAAAAAGTACTCTTTTTTGCTCCTTTTTTGGTACACTTTTAGGCCAAGTTTAAGGCGGATTGAGGGAGACGTCACTTTAATACCATTCCCACGACGCGTGTATACACCACGCACGCGCGCACATCTGAGAGAGAACGACGAAAGAGAGAAAAGATAAGATATGATTCGCCGAGCGACGTCGTCGAAGCGCGTTCTCGCGTTAAAAGAAGGACTGTTAGGGCGAGCGAGTTCTTCTTCTTCGGTCGCATCGTCCTCGTTCGCGTCAACGTCATCCCAAAAACACATCATCAATCGTTCAACCGAGAGAGGGATATCCTCGTTTTCGAAAAACAACTCGCACAACAACAACGCGGTGAAAGAGGTGAAGAAAGCGACGGGAAAAGACAGTCGATCGCAAAGAGGGATCGCGGGCGCGCGTAAGGATGCGTCTCACTCTTCTTTGGATGCGACGAGTGCGAAGAAAAAAGTCGTCGCGAAGATCAACGGAGGGAATAAGCATCTGGATATCGCGAGACGTGGCAAAGCAGCCATGCCGCAAGCGGCGACGAGCGCGAAACCGAATGCAATCGATTACTCCGTCGGGGGCACCGTGTACCCCGTACCGCAAGAAGTGAAAGGCTCGAAAGTGGTCTACCAAAACGCAGACGGCATGCGCGTGGACGATGGGAGGTACCAGAACTTTAAGAGCGATTTGAAAAACGAGTTGATGATACCGGAGGAGCGCATCATCACCGACGCGGTGAAGACGTACGCGTACGGGACGGACGCGAGTTTTTACAGATTGTTACCGCAAATGGTGGTGAAGATCCACTCCGAGGAAGAAGTGAAGAAGATTTTACCGTACGCGAAGAAACACCAGACGCCGGTGACGTTTCGAGCGGCTGGGACGTCTTTGAGCGGGCAAGCGGTTTCGGATTCGGTTCTGTTGAAGTTGTCGCACGTCGGGAAGAACTTTCGAGATTACACCGTGCACGAAGACGGGAGGAAGATTACGTTAGAACCTGGATTGATTTTGGGCGAAGTGAATAGAATTTTGCAAGCGCACAAGAAGAAGGGCGGGCACGCGGTGCAATACAAGATGGGTCCGGATCCGTCTTCGATCGATTCGTGTATGGTTGGCGGCGTCGTCGCGAACAACTCTTCGGGCATGTGCTGCGGGGTGAAACAAAACACGTATCACACTTTGGAAGATATGAGAATCGTGTTCGTGGACGGAACGGTTTTGGATACCGCGGATCCGGCGTCTCGAGAGAACTTCTTGAAAACGCACCAAGACTTGTGCGCGAAAGTGAGCAACTTGGCGACGAAAGTCCAAGCGGACGCCGAGTTGACCGCGCTGATCAAGAAGAAGTTTGCGATTAAATGTACGACTGGTTATTCCATCAACGCTTTAGTAGATAACGATGCGAAGGACCCGATTGAAATTATCAAGAGATTGATGATTGGGAGTGAAGGTACTCTCGGTTTCGTCTCGAGAGCGACGTATAACACCGTCGTCGACCACCCGCACAAGGCGAGTTGTTTCATCATGTTCAAAGACGTCGACGACGCGTGCAACGCGGCGGCGGTGTTGAGACGCGAAACGACCGTCGATGCGGTGGAGATCTTCGATAAGGCGAGTTTACGTCAGTGCGAAAAGCACGAGAAGATCATGTCGTTGGTGCCGACGATCCCGGAAGCTGGGAAGTACGGCGCGGCGCTTTTGATCGAGTGCAGAGGCCCAACCGACGCGGAGTTGGACCAAAACATTAAAGCGGTGACGACCTCTTTGGACGGCGCGAACTTGAACTTTTTGCACCCGAGAGAGGAAACGTATCCATTCTCGAAGGATCCAGCCGTGTACGGTACCTATTGGGACGTGAGAAAAGGTTTGATTCCTATGGTTGGCGGCGGTCGCGAAGCCGGTACTTCGGTGTTGATTGAAGACGTCGCGTGCGAAGTCGATTCGTTGGCGCCAATGACGAAGGATTTGATGGCTATGTTTGAAAAGCACGGTTACGACGACGCCTCGTGCATGGGCCACGCGTTGGAAGGTAACTTGCACTTGGTCTTTTCCCAAGGTTTCCGTACGGAGAAGGAAGTCGAGACGTACGGGATGATGATGCAAGAAATGTGCGAGATTGTTGCGGTCAAATACAAAGGGTCGTTGAAAGCCGAGCACGGTACCGGGCGTAATGTCGCGCCGTTCGTTGAAATGGAATGGGGCACCAAAGCGTACGATATCATGTGGGAATTGAAGGAAATGTTTGATCCGGATTACGTGTTGAACCCGGGCGTTATTTTGAACAGAGATCCGGACGTCCACCAAAAGTTTTTGAAGCCGAAACCGGTGGCGGACCCGATCGTCGATATGTGCATGGAATGTGGTTTCTGCGAATCCAACTGCCCGTCCAGAGACGTGTCGTTGACGCCGAGACAAAGAATCACGGTCTACCGCGAAATTAGTCGTTTACAAGCGATGGAGAACAGAGGCACGGAAGATCAAGCGCGATTGGACGAGTTTTTGGACATCTTCTCCTACGCCGGTGACTCCACTTGCGCTGCCGATGGTATGTGCGAAGTGAAGTGCCCGGTTGGTATCAACACCGGCACTCTCGTGAAATCCATTCGCGCGAGAGAGCTCGAGCAAGCCAAGAATGTCTCGTCGGTTGCCGCGTCGCTCGGGAGAAACTTTGCGAGCTTCTCCGGCGTCGTCCCGCCGTTCTTGAACTTGGTTTCTGGCTTCCACTCTATTTTGGGCGAAGGTGTTTTGAAAACCGTCTCTGGTGGGTTGAACAAAATCTCCGGGAACATGATTCCGGAGTGGAACCCGCACATGCCGCGAGGCGCGCCGAAGTTGCCGGAACCGAACCACGCGAAGGAGAAACACGCCGGCGTTGAAAGAAAAGTCGTCTATCTTCCGTCCTGCGTGACGAGAATGATGGGTCCGAGTAAAGCGGACGCCAATTTGGAAGGCGTCGCGGACGCCATGATGTCCATCTTGGCCAAAGCGGATTACGAAGTTGTCTACCCGAAGGGCTTGAGCGACCAGTGCTGCGGCATGTTGTTCAACTCCAGAGGCTTCAAAGACACGGCGATTACGAAAGCGGCGCAAATGGAAGAAGCTTTGTTAGAAGCGTCTGAAAATGGCAAGTACCCGATCGTTGTCGACACCTCTCCTTGCTTGGCGGAAATCAAAGGCTCGTTGCAAAACCCGGCGTTGAGATTTTCCTTGTACGAACCGGCAGAGTTCATCGCGAATCACTTGCTCGATAAGCTCGAGTTCAACAAGGTGAAGAAACACGTCGCCATCCACGTCCCGTGCTCGTCCAAGAAGCTCGGTGTGGAACAAACGTTCACGAAACTCGCCGAAAAGTGCGCGGAAGAAGTGACTGGTTCAGGCATCCCGTGCTGCGGTATGGCTGGCGACCGCGGTATGCGATATCCGGAATTGACGGGCGGTTCCTTGAAATACTTGGACTTGCCGAAAGGATGCACGGACGGTTACTCCACCTCGCGCACGTGCGAGATGAGTTTAACCAACCACTCTGACGTTTCCTTCAAGGGTTTGGTGTACTTGGTCGACGAAGCCACGACGGCGAAGAAGGCGTCGGCGTAAATGAATGCGTGAGAAAGAAGAAATATATAAGAAATGTGTTTGTGTTAACCTACCTGTTGCGCGGCGAGAGAAACGATTGATTGAGTAAAATAGACGAACGAAAAATAATCATCTAATCTGTATCTATATAGTCGATTATAATAAACCTCAGAATCCTACTACTACTATAACTATAAATACTCTATTGCACATCATCATCATCATCATAACTTCGAGGAAGCTTTTTGCCCTCCTCCTCCTCCTCCTCTCAATCCGTCTAAAACGCGTTTCAATTGCTTCACGATGGTCGGTTCGCACAACATTCGAAACCCGTCCTTCGCCTCTTCCTCGCACCCGTACCGATACCATTCCTCGGCAAACGCTCCTCTCAAGTTAATTTTCGTCTTCGCGTACCCGTCTCGCGGTAACCGTTTCATCTTCTCCGCGATTTCCATCACTCTTTTCTCCAACATCCCTTCCTCGCATACCTCGTCGATCAACCCGTATCTCAACGCCTCGCTCGGTTTCGCCAAAGCGCCTTGCAACAACAACTTCTCCCCCAACGCTTTGCTCAAAGTCACCTCGCAGAACCGCAACGCCCAAAATTTCGGCACCGGTATCCCCAACATCACCTCGTTCAGACCAAACGAGCTCGTTTTGTGCGTCGTTTGTACGCGATAATCGCAACACAAGGACAACATGGCGCCGCCCGCCGGACACGCGCCTCGAATACCCGCTATCGTCACCAACGGAGACACCAACAATCTCGTGAGAAAAGTCGTTTGTACTCTCCAAAACTTCTCGTATCTTTTTGCAGTCGTCTCTGGAGCGTATAACTCCTTTATATCGTTCCCGGCGGTGAAAATATCTCGTTTTAATTTGGAGAGAAAGATAAGAACGCGCGTTTTCGGGTTGGATTCGATACGCACTAACGCGGAATGTAATTCCGTCCAAAACTGTAAATCCATCGCGTTCGCCGGTTCCGAGAGAAGAGAGACGATCGCTATCGTTTCTTCTTCTTCTTTCGCGAAAGAGACGGTCACTTTTGGTGGTACTGATGGTCCCGACATCGTCGCGCGAGACTTCTCTTCTTTTCGAAAACAACAAAGTATTAAA
>Ga0181553_10005835_pt1 | contig 10260 bp, 5 predicted proteins | sample 011ome_17_FD_133753 | JGI IMG/M metagenome (GOLD analysis project Ga0181553, IMG submission 133753) | Coastal salt marsh microbial communities from the Groves Creek Marsh, Skidaway Island, Georgia - 011502XT metaG (megahit assembly) | ecosystem: Environmental > Aquatic > Marine > Intertidal zone...
GGCTCTTTATCAGATGAAGTATTTCGAAATGCACCAATAATCGGACCGCGATATCCGCTATCAATAATACCAACACTGTTTGCTAACATAAGCGGTGTTTTTGAAATACTTGACCTTGGATAACTGTAATACCCGGTTGGTTTCCATTTTTCAGTTATAGTATCAAATATATTCATTCCACATTTGATTCCCATGCTTACAAATTTAGAATTACTTGAATCAAATACACATTCTTCGGGGAAAAACATGTCGAATCCCGCGTTCGGATATGGATTGTTCAATACAGCATTATTGTGATTTTCAATACTCTTGGTATACATTTGATGCAAATTTTGGTCATTATCATTTATAGAAATATACAGTTTTGCGTAAGCAGTATTCGAACACGAAGAATCCATATTATGTTCTATAATAGGAGGTTGGGTTTATATTATATTTTGTAAATATAATCTGCCCAATGTATAACAATTCAAATTATGTGTGAATATCAATTATATCAATCGTTTCATTTATATATTGATTCCAAGACAATATGCGATTCGCCTAGTCTACTAATATCCATGAATAACCTCTATTATACAAATTATACGATTTCAGTTATGAATGATAATACAACAGATACATTTGGATTACATACATATTCATTAATAGATTATAAGCAAACTGTCCAAGAAACGATATTATCACATGCAAATACGATGCCTCCAAGCACAATAGCTGTTTATATAAACCCGGGTATAACCGAATTGAATGATTTGTTTCTGTTTGAATTGAATAAATGGTTTTTATACAAGAAATGCCGCGCGACTCAAATTGGGTCATTATGGGCATGTAAAATGGGTATTTTAAGTGAAATTGTAAATCAACATAGGTTAGAATCGGTGACTCGCATTGACCTATTACCATCAATTATCGACATATGTGGAGATAGGCTAGTTAATGTGTTTGACCAGCCGAATTTAATCACAATCAAAGATGATTCATCAGATGTGACGTATGAACGAATTGTTTGTAAACCATTGACTGAAACTGTTCACGTATTATTAGCGACTTATGAACGAAACGCCAATATACGTGAAGTAATTACCCAATTTCAAGGTCAGACTTGTAAGAATATTCACTTGCATTTGCTAGATAATAATGTCGATACAGAGATACAATCGGAATTAGATACAATACTCGATGAAATACGAGTAGATTTGTGTTTGACCATCCATCGTCTAGGGTGGAATAGCCATTGTTTTGGGCGAATAACATGTATTCGTAAAATAATGGAAGAATATATGATGGAATATGTCGTAATATTTGATGATGACCAGATATATGACGCCAATTGGGTCGAAAATATGTTGAGAGACCGCAAGCCATTGTCTACATTGAGTTGGTACGGAAAGTTGTTTAGTAAATGCGATTATTGGTCTACCACAATACCCTATATGGGACTTCAAAATAAAAGCTATCCAACTGTAAAAGAATTCACCTATTTTGGACCCGGAGGGTGTATGTTTGATACCAACTTATTTTTATTCAATGAGTTGTATGATTACAAAAAATATTCGGAAGATATTCTTGCGATTGATGATATTTGGATGAGTTTTGTATTTAAAAAATACTTGAATATACCCTTTTATCGTAACCGGATACATCCACTCAAATGTATTGACCGAAACAATCTTACAAAAATGACTTGGGCGAATATCAAAGATAAAAAGAAGGATTTAATGACTTATTTGTCGACAACATATGACTGGGATGTTACAAAATCTACACCGAAGACATTTACGGTAAACGGTGTATTTGAGCGCGTATATGTATTGTATACGTCGACTGATAATAAACCGATTGAAATGTTGAATCAAATGAATATTTGTGCGACATATATACCGATTGAGATTGATGTTCAAACTACTACGAAGAAAATATTTGAACGCGTGTTGTATGCAGGAATTAAAACGGTTGTCGTGTTATACGAGGACGTTGTATTCGACGATTTTTTCCACTATCAATTCAACAAAGATATATGCGGTGTACCGGAAAAGTGGGATAAATTAAGTTTAGATAGTATAATTCATAGTAAAATAAGTCCGACCATTGGATATAGTTCACAATCTATGATAGATTTTATTTCTGAAACGGGATGATAAATAATATAATAGGAAATGATAATATATTTTGATATATTATAATGTCGAATCTTCTGAGCGATTTCGATTGGAAAGACTACGGTGTTAAACATGGTCTCGATTCGGATAATAAATGTATTGAACATGCGATTCGCGCGTCGGTTGCGCTCGTTGAAAAAAAACCCAGTGTGTTTGACTGGAGACGATATATTAAAGACTATCCAGATTTACAACGGGCATTGGGAAAACAAGGACCCGTGCATGTAAACGACGCGACATGCCATTATTTAAATCATGGTAGAAAGGAAAGTAGAAAAAAATATAAATTAGGAACAAATGAACCATATGTTTATGATTTCGATTGGAAAATGTATGATAAACTGAATACGGGTGTATTTAGAGAACGTAAACGCGGAGAAATTGTTGGTGAATGGCATTGCTTCCGGCATTGGTGTGAATATGGTTATAAGGAGGGTCGAAAAACAGGGGGACGTAAACAATTAGTAGTGAAGACTAATGCGTCGATTTCAACTAATGAAGCGGTGAATAAGCAGTGGGTTAGTCGGTTAATAACTCTCATTCAACCTGAGTATAAGACGGTAGACGATTTAATTCATTCGTATAATATTAATCTTAAACCCATGACAATATCCAATTATAAATGTATTAACATAGAAAATATAAAAACATACGACGAACTACTAACTCATTCAAATGGCGATAATATAAATGAATCGAATTTCATCAAAACAATACAAAATAAAGGTGTTACCTTATATTTCAATAATATGTTTATATCCGGAGACAAATCGTTATTACCAGAAGTAACTATATCTAGAAATAAAAAGTATAAAGATATTATCAATAAAAATAATGTATTTATTTCATCGATTCCTTATAAAAAAGAATCAAACGGTTTATATTTTATTACGAAATCGATGATAGAAGCAGTTCAAAATAAAACTAGTTTGTTATACCCACACGTATATGACCATTCTACATTTAATGAAATAAACAATAAATCTAAGTTTTTACACGAACAGGTTGTAGACAAAAATTGGTACAATTGGGCATCGGACGGTGAAATTAAAGAATTAAAATTAAAACATTTTTCAGAAGATGCGTTTGTAATATGTATTTGTGGAAGAATTGCTATTGATAATTACCCAAAAACATTATTGTCCGCAATCAAGTTACTGCGTACGCAAGGTTATAATATTCATTTGTTGGCATTAACCAAATTCGAAGTTCGACCTGAACGATTAACACAAAATTTGTATGACGAAATTACCAGTTATGATTGGGTAAAATCATTTATTGTAGATAAAAAGGACGTGCTAAATTATTTTAGAATGTGTGATATATTAGCGAATACATACAGAGATTATTGTAATCATGTTTCGGGTAGTAATAAAATAAAAGAATATTTATTATGTAATAAACCCATATTATGTAGTAGGGGAAAAGAACGAGAAAGGGAACTAGGTAAAGACTATATCGGATTGTATGATTGTGAAACATGTAATTCTGTGCCTCCATTGTGTTGGACTCGAGAATATTTGAAAAATCCCAACTGTTACATAAATCTATATAACACTTATTTTAAAAATATTGATAACCAAAGTGATAATAGATTTTATATAGAAACTAATAATATTTTAACCATTATTGAAGAATTATTATACACTTCGATACATAATAAAAATTACAAACATAAAAAGATTGGAATTTACCAGGAAAATTTAGCAATTCGTTCTTATAAATTGGGGCTTTCTCTATATTTACAAGGGTTTGATATATTTTATTTATATTATAAAAATGATTTTGAATTTAACTACGAGTCTTCGTGTAAAACATTTTATACAATTAAAAAATTTAGTTATAACCAATACAATGAGTTTAAGGAATATATCAAGATATTAAATGATCTGATATTTATCAACGCATGGGAAAATTTCGCGGTAAACACTTTATATTATGATCCATGTTATTATGTAGGAGATCTATGGCTTTTAAGACAAAACATTCTAACAAATCCATCATGCAATGCATCCATACTTAATGAAACAAAAATATTTACCACATCATCTAGACTAATATTTACAAACAAATACATGATTAAATCTCTACGAGAAAAAGTAAAACTCAAATTATCAAATTACCCCATAATACAGAATAGTTTATTTGTAGATGAAAAATTCATGCCTATTGAAAGAAATTATTTAAAAAAAACTCGTTTTAATTTCGTTTATATTGGTTCGGTTTCTCTTCCAAATACACCAAATCATCGTGATATGATGCCTTTGTTTGAAGAAATTATTAAATATAATCCAAATATTTTTATAGATGTATACGTAACTAAGGTGAATTTAGACCAACTTAAAGAATTAACTTGGTCAAAAAATATTAAATTGTTACCTACTCTTTCACAAAACTTTCTATCGGATACACTTAATAAATATGATTATGGACTAGTTATTTTTAATAACACATATAAAGATGCCGAATACTTAGATATCTCTCAACCTAATAAAATGTTTGATTATTATTTTTCAAATTTACCTATAATATCCATTAATAGCGATTCTTTTAATGATTTTATCAATAATAATAACTTGGGTATTATAGTAAATAATATGAACATTACAGAAAAAATGTTACAGAAAACATATTTTTCAAAAGGCGAATATAATAAACTTGAGTCTTATCAAACAATGTTACAAGGAGCATATCAATTCATTGATAAAAAACAAAATGTTCAACTATATACATCACCTGCATTAAAGTTTTTTAAAAAAGCCATGCTGAAGAAATTTCAGTTAACTGAAGTTAATTTTGATAATCATAAAGATAAATGTATTTTCTTTGGAATATATACTTCAGATGACTTAATAAATATGTTAAAATTCAAGGGTGAAAAAATATATATTCCAGGTGGTTCCGATATTCATCGAAATTTAATTGTTAAAAATAATATTAAAAATATTGAAAAACAACATATTAAAATATTCTGTCAATCCAAACATATATATAATACAGTATTGAAATTTTATCCAAAACAATTAACCTATTTAAATCCTATCACTCCGGTTTTTATCAACGATTTCTATAAACCTTTTAATGTAAAGGGAAAATATATATATATTTATACATCACAAAATACCGACGTACAACTAAACGTGTATGGAAAAAAATTTTATACCGAAGTTATTGATAAATTGTCCCATAAATACAATTTTATTATTGCAACTCATGCTACATATGAAAATATACAAAAAGTATACGAAAAATGTTTTGTGGGTCTAAGACTTACAACACTCGATGGGTTAGGAGCAACAAATATTGAATTAGGTTTAATGGGAATAAAATCTATATCAAACAATATTTCTCCGAATTGTTTATCTTGGAAAAATGTTGATGATATAATTTATCATATAGAAAATGAAAGTAAAAATATAGGTAAGACTGATTATAAATTAGCAGTTGACGTTAAAAATTTTATTAGCGTTGAACACAATATATTCGTATAGTTAAGCAATTACACCCTTGTTAGTTTACACCCTTGGTAATTTAAAACACCGTTTTCACAGAGTAAAACAACCAAGAATGAAAAATCAATAGTAGGAATTTCACCTACGATTGTCTAACTTTTCCACTTCCTTTTTAATATTAGATGTGGTGAAAGACGATATTTGGAAACACACCGGAACTGCTTGTTTTCACCAATAATATTCGTTGGTTTGTTTTTTGCTTTCTCGTTGCTTATGTTCGGTTTTGTTGTTTTCGTAGTAGGTTTTATTTGTTACATCGTTTAAGTGAGAAAAAAGTGTAAAGGGTATTTATTTAACTGCTCTGTTAGTTTGATATTTTCATCTTTATCCATTATGATACCTATGTATAATACAAAATATTTATATTATTTTGTATTATAATCAATTCCAAAATGAACGTTTTTAAATTACCAAGGGTGTAAACAACTTTTTTAGATTTACCATTTATATTGTAAATGAATAAATTATATTCTTGCTGCTCTCACAATTAATATCACTTTTTTCTATTTTAACTTTTAAAAAATCATCGATAAATTTATTTAATGGTATTTTATAATCATAAAGAATATTATTGTTGTTTTTTAATGGTTCAATCCATTCAGTTTCACCTCTCATTATAATACATTTCTTACCTAAATACCATGCTTCTGGTTGAACTCCTCCCGAATCAGTAATAATAAACTTACAATTTCGTTCTAAAATAGTCATATTCAAATAATCAACCGGTTTAATTAATTTTATTTTTTTGGGTATGTTAATATTATTAGTTTCAATTGTTTGTTTAGTTCTTGGATGAATCGGAAATATAATATCAATATTTATTTTTTCCAACTCTATAAAAATTTTATTTAATATTTCTTTATTCGTATTGTATTCACGATGAATAGTCATTAACGCAAAATTGTTTTCAGTTAAACTATTTTCACTTAAAATAGTTGTATCATTATATGACTCACAAACGTTTTTCAATAATTCTAATTGTAAATTACCAACAAAATGAACGTTTTGTTTAATATTTTCTTCTTTTAACTTATCTACGCTATCTTGTGTTGAACATAAAAGTAAGTCTGATATATGATCAGTCATTAGTCTATTTACTTCTTCAGGCATATCTTTATTATAACTTCTCATACCTGCTTCAATATGAATTAAATAAATTTTTAGTTTTCTAGCAACGATTGCTCCAGCGATTGTCGAATCGCAATCTCCAAATACAATCATTTTATTAGGTTTTTCTTTCAAACATATGTCTTCTATTGCATTCATCATATTACCCAAACTTTGAATAGCTGTCTCACCGTTTTTTTGCAGTAAATACTCTGGTTTCTTAATATTTAGAACTTTGAATAAATTATCAGACATTTCTTCGTCATAATGTTGACCTGTGTGAACTACAATATGTTCAATGTTTGTATTTTCGAGTCTGTAAGAAAGAGGAGCTAATTTTAAAAACTGTGGTCTAGTGCCTACAATACTTAATATTTTCATATAATTTATAAAAATATTATATAAATTAACAATTAACTAATCTAATTTTCGATTCCCATGTTCATCTATTGTTCCGATTTTTTTCCCCGGATTACCAACCATGATACTAAACGGTTCGACATCTTTACAAATAACAGCACCTGAACCAATCAAACTATGTTCTCCTAATGTATTTCCGCATACAATCGTGCAATTCGCGCCTAATGTAACGCCTTTCTCCAGTTTTGTTTTAACATATGAACCTCCTTTGCTATGCATCCCTCGTGGATTTATATCGTTCGTTAATACACAACTTGGTCCAAAAAATACATAATCTTCCGCTTCAACTCCTCCGTAAATACTTACATTGTTTTGAACTTTGCAGTTATCGCCTAAAACTGCACCGTCTGCAATAAAAACATTTTGTCCTATATTACAATTCTTGCCTATCTTAGACCCTTTACATATATGACTATAATGCCATATTTTGGTTCCATCACCTATGTCTGCACCTTCGTCAACTATTGCTGTATCGTGAACGAAGTAATCACATTCCATATCAGAGGTTTTTATGGTTTCTTGTTTACCACTATTTAAACTCATTTGTAAAGTATTTAATACTTTCAACACACGTAAACCTTCTTCGCCGTCGGTAATCGGAGTTTTTCTTTCTATACAACATTCGACAAAATGGTTACATTCTTTCAATAATGGCGAAACCGACATATCGACTTCAATATTTACATCGTTATTTTTGATTGGCTGGGGGAACGCATTAATATCGGCACTATATTGAATATATTCGGGGTAATACGTAATTTTTTTATCTTTTGATACATCGTCAAATGATATCATACCTTTGTCCCCTATAATAGACATCTTCTGTTCTTTGTATGGACTTAACCAGTTTACATTAATATTCACGTATTTATCGTCGTACATCAATACTGAATTTGTGATATCTTGGATTCCCTTTGTGATATGGTCTTTGCCCGAACACAATACCGATTTGGGTAATTGATTGCCGCATAAACTAAGAATAACCGATATATCATGAGGGGCAAATGACCACATCACATTTTCTTGAGTTCTAAATATGCCTAGGCTCAATCGATTTGCGACAATATTCTTTACCTTACCAATTTTACCCTCTGCTATAATTTCTTTTATTTTTTCGATACAGGGGTGGTAATGCAATAAATGACCGACCATTAGAATTTTATCTTGTTCTTTTGCAATCTGTATCAACTCCTCTGCTTCTTTCATGCATAATGTAATCGGTTTTTCAACATATACGTCCTTTCCTGCGAGTAATGACTTTTTAGCAAAAGAAAAATGCATTTCAGCAGGCAATGCAATACATACAGCAGTTATCTCATCGTTTATTAATACATCGTCCCAATTTGTTGTGGTGTTTACACCAGGGTATTCCTTAATATAACCTTCTAGTGCGACTGTGTTAATATCACAAATTGTATGTAGTGTTCCAGTTTTATTAAATTCGCGTATGAGGTTTTTACCCCAATAACCTCCACCGATTAGTCCGAGATTCATTTATATATTTAGTAAATATTAAAGAATCTACTAATTATTTATATCCATTTTTTACATATATTTTTCCAAAATTATATAAATGTACAAAATTATTAAAATATCCCATTAATCTTCCTCCTCCGTTATAGTAATTATTTTGATACACACTTTGTCCATTTCCAATATAACATATTTGCCCTTTATCTTGAACAATAAATTCCTTTTTTTTGTGTAATTGTCCATTAAAACGCTTAGCTAAATATATTCCTTGTTGATATGCGACTTGCGCAGTAGGCGGATGTCCACTAAATGCACAATCACCTATAGCAAATAAATTTTCTTGTCCTTCTACATTCAAATATTTATTTACAGGAATTCCACGTGGGTTATTTAAATGTAATAATTCATTCACGTTTTTACTAAAAAGAGACATTTTAATCCCTCCACACCAAATTACCATATCAAATAAAACTGGTGGTTTTTCTTTGATTTCGATGGATTTTTCAGTTACTTGTTTAACTAAACTATTAAACATCATATGAATATTTTCTTTATGCCATGTTGTTATGACTTTTTCAGATAACTTTTTATCAAAAGTAATAAGAGGACGTTCCAACGCATCGATTGCGAATACATTAAATTTTTTCATATCGGACAATGTTCCTATCATTTCTGCACCAGCTAACCCACACCCAATAACTGCAACTGTTGAATTGTGAGGTAATTCTTTCAATCTATTTTTAATATACATACCATCTTCATACGATTTTAAAAAGTAACTATATTTATCAACACCTGGTATATCAAAAGTATTGACTTCAGAACCATGAGAAAATACTAAATATTGATAAGGAATATTCTTTTTACTTACAACCTCTTTATTTTGGAAATCAATTGTTTCTACTTTGTCTTGCACAAATGTAATAGATTTATTCATATCTGAAATTGGAATTGTTAAGTCATAGTTATTTTTTATATTTTGAGCCAACAACGGTGTGTATACAAATTTGTTGTCTTTTGATATTAATATAATTTCGTATTGATTCATATCAATATGTTGTAACAATCCAATAGATGCCCATCCAAAACCAATCACAACTATTTTATCTTTTTGCATTATACATATCCAGGTTAAAGATATTTTTGCAAAACATTGTAGTAATTTAGTTAATTGGGTAAAATATATATAAACACAAATATATATATAGAAATATATGAGCGACATGATTCAAATGTATGACCCTAAACGTGAGTACAAAACGCATAAGCCCGAAATTGATGCTGCGATTCATCAAGTATTAGACCATGGTATATTTATAAACGGTCCTGAGGTTGCGAAACTTGAACAAACGTTAAGTGAATATGTAGGCGTAAAACATGCGATTGGCGTGTCTAACGGCACTGATGCTCTTACTATTTCAATGTTAGCACTCGGGATACAACCCGGTGATGAAGTAATCACGGTTGCACATACATGGATTAGCACTGCAGAAACAATTTCATTGATTGGCGCAATTCCAGTATTTATTGATATTGAACCTGATACATTTAATATGGATCATACTAAAATTGAGGAGGCAATCACA
>Ga0181553_10005837_pt1 | contig 10260 bp, 7 predicted proteins | sample 011ome_17_FD_133753 | JGI IMG/M metagenome (GOLD analysis project Ga0181553, IMG submission 133753) | Coastal salt marsh microbial communities from the Groves Creek Marsh, Skidaway Island, Georgia - 011502XT metaG (megahit assembly) | ecosystem: Environmental > Aquatic > Marine > Intertidal zone...
ATCTGATCAACACTTAGGGATTCCATATGCTTAATTTGAAGTGCGTGAGGATCATAAAACACAATAGCGCGATCTGCATCAGTTAAGCATCCTTTGTATTGATTTATAAATTGAGGATTGAGACTGCTGTAGGTATGTAATTCTAAAACTGAAATAAAATTAGCAGTAGGGTATTGAGATCGAACTGCAGTAGTGGTCGCTTTAACCTTGGACGGTGCATGAGCAAAATCCTTATAGATGACACTATCAGCGGTTTTAGTCACCAATTCTAATCGTTTCGAAGCTCCTTTAAAACTACTAATAGCTTCATAAAAATCGCTCACATCGATTCCCATTAATTGACAAATCCACTGAGCTCCAGCAAGATTATTGAGATTATGAGCACCAAATATTTCTAAGGGTAATTCTCCTTCTTGTGTGGCTAGGATGGTTTGATGTTCTTCCGAACGAAATTCAGGAGTGGAATAAGGAATTTTACGAATAGGTTGTTGTCTTTCTAAGACAACTTCCTCTAGAATTGTATCTTCTTGATTGTACACCAAAGTTCCACCATCGACAATCTGATCGATGAAAATAGAAAATTGCTCTTTATAGGAATCAAATGTTGGAAAGACATTGATATGATCCCAAGCAATTCCACTAAGTAAGGCAATATTAGGTCGATACAAATGTAACTTAGGACGTCGATCAATCGGCGAAGAGAGGTATTCATCTCCCTCGAGTAAGATAAACTCATTATCATCGGTCAAATGTACCATACGATCAAAACCTTCTAATTGAGCTCCAACCATATAATCTACCTTTAAATTGCAGAAATTTAATACGTGAAGGATCATAGAAGTGATCGTCGTTTTTCCATGAGATCCTCCAATAACTACTCTAGTTTTAGATTTGGAATGCTCGTATAAAAATTCAGGATAAGAACATACATTTAGATTCAACTCCAAAGCTCTTTTTAACTCAGGATTATCTTCTTTAGCATGCATCCCTAAAATAACAACATCTATAGCTGAGGTAATATTCTCTTCAAACCAACCAAACGATTTGGGTAGTAAACCCGCTTGATCTAAACGAGACTTGGACGGTTCAAAAATCACATCATCAGAACCAGTAACCTGGTCCCCCTTAGCTTGAAGTGCCAAAGCTAAATTGTGCATTGCACTCCCACCAATAGCAATAAAATGTACGCGCATTACCCCTCTTTATTATTTTTAATCAACTCCCAAAGTTTATCCTTGAGTTCTTGAATTCCTTGTTGAGCAACCGAAGAAATAAAGGAGAATGAACCTTCTTTTAGTTCCTTCAACAACTCTGTCTTAATTTCAGCCTTGAGTTCTTCATCTAACATATCTGATTTTGAAATCACTAAAAACCGTTCCTTATCTAATAATTCTGGATTATAACGTTTAAGTTCATCCAATAAAATATGGTATTCGGTTATAATATCTTTGCTATCTGCAGGAACAAGAAATAATAGGGTAGCATTACGCTCAATATGTCGAAGAAAATAGTGACCTAGACCCTTTCCTTCTGCTGCACCTTCAATAATACCGGGAATATCAGCCATTACAAAGGACTGAAAATCTCGATGCTCAACAATTCCCAAGTTCGGCTTTAAGGTTGTAAATTCATAATCTGCAATCTTTGGTTTTGCCGATGTGATAACCGACAACAGGGTTGATTTACCAGCATTTGGAAACCCTACCAAACCTACATCAGCAAGAACTTTTAGCTCCAATGTAACGGTAAGTTCCTGACCTGGAATACCAGGCTGAGCATATCTAGGAGTTTGATTGGTTGAAGATTTAAAGTGCCAGTTTCCTAAGCCCCCTTTTCCTCCTTCTAAAACAATGATTTCTTGATCATGTTCCGTTACCTCACATAGCACCTCTAGACTCAAACTATCCTTGATCACAGTTCCCAAAGGCACCTCAAGAATAACATCGTTACCATCAGCACCAAAGCTTCTACTCTTAGAACCATGTTCTCCATGCTCTGCTTTAAAGTGTTTTTTAAATTTATAGTGAACAAGCGTCCAAAGGTTTTTGTTGCCCTTAACGATAACATGACCTCCGCGACCACCATCTCCACCATCGGGCCCACCTTTGGTAATATATTTTTCTCTGTGGAAATGCATAGACCCTTTACCTCCGTTTCCAGAAGCGAGATGCACTTTTACATAGTCTACAAAATTTCCCTCTGTCATGGTTTATAAATTATCAATTACTTCAGCTATTCGCTTGGTTACCTCTGCTATTTCACCAATACCGTTAACTGCATAAAATTTGTTTTGACCTTGATAAAACTCTTTTAATGGAGCGGTCTTTTCATTGTATTCTTGAAAGCGATTTCTAATCTTAGTTTCATCTTGATCATCGTTTCTTCCACTTATTTTTCCTCGCTCTAACAACCGCTTTGTCAATTCATCTTCATCTGCCTCTAATGCAACACACGCATTGATCTTCATTGATTTATGTGCTAAAAATAGATCTAAAGCTTCTGCTTGTGCCGTTGTTCTTGGAAAACCATCAAATATAAACCCACTAGCTTCAGGATTTTTTTCAACCTCTGCTTGAAGCATATCGATGGTCACTTGATCGGGGACTAAATCACCATTATCCATATAGGACTTTGCTAAGTTTCCAAGATCGGTTCCCTGTGAGATATTATATCTAAAGACGTCCCCAGTTGAAATATGCTTTAAATTATACTGAGTCTTTAAGAATTCCGCTTGAGTTCCCTTTCCAGCACCGGGTTTTCCAAATAATACTAAATTAATCATGGTGTAGTTGGTATTTGATTAAAAATAAGAAGCCACAAAGATAACGATAATATCTCTTTTTTAACCATCTCACTGGTGATTAAGCAATAAAGCTGTATTTTTGCTATCCAAAGCAGTTATATGAATTACTTCTCTTCAAATTTTAAATTGGGAATTGTAGGAGGCGGTCAATTAGGCAAGATGCTCTTACAAGAAACAAGAAAATGGGATATTTACACTAAAGTTTTAGATCCGAGTGCAGCAGCTCCCTCCAGGATAGCTTCCAACGAATTTATTATCGGAGATTTAATGGAGTATCAAACGGTGTATGATTTTGGAAAAGGGCTCGATGTCCTTACTATTGAAATCGAGCACATCAATCTTGAAGCCTTACAACAATTAGAATCTGAAGGGGTGAAAGTCTATCCAAAACCATCAAGTTTAGAAGTGATTGTCGATAAAGCCAAACAAAAAGAATTCTATGCTGCCAAGGGATTACCTACATCAGCATTCCATACCTATAGCTGCTTAGATGATCTAATAATTGCCGTTAAAAACGAAAAAGAACACCTTCCATTTGTTTGGAAATCAGCTCAATTTGGGTATGACGGACAAGGAGTAAAAGTAGTAAGAAGCTTGGAGGATTTAAATGGATTGGGTACAGATAAATGTATCGCTGAGGCATTGATTCCTTTTGAAAAGGAATTAGCCGTTATCGTTGCTAGAACACCTCAAGGAGTCTCCACCTCCTATCCGCTTGTTGAAATGGAATTTCATCCTGATGCCAATCAAGTAGAATACGTATTATGCCCTGCTCAAATCGATTCATCAATTGATAAAATGGCTCGAGAAATTGCGATTCAAGTTGCTGAGCAATTGGATATCGTAGGTTTATTAGCCGTAGAATTATTCTTAACGGCTTCTGGTGAAATTCTAATCAATGAAGTCGCACCAAGGCCTCATAATTCTGGACATTATACTATAGAAGCCAGTGTTTGTAGTCAATATGAACAACATTTAAGAGCGATACTTGATCTTCCTCTTGGAAGTACCGATAGTATCTTGTCGGCAGTAATGGTGAACCTAGTTGGAAAAGAAGGACATACAGGAGATGTCATTTATCAAAATATAGAGGCTATTTTAAAAGAAGAAGGGGTCAATCCTCATATCTATGGAAAACGTGAAACCCGTCCATTTAGAAAGATGGGGCATGTTACTATTGTAGATCAAGACCTAAAAAAGGCGAGAGATAAAGCTGGATGGGTTAAAGAGACCATTCAGGTAATTAGTTCAACAAAAAAATAAAAACTATGAAAAAAGTTGCCGTTGTTATGGGTTCAACCAGTGATCTTCCTGTAATGCAGGAAGCAGTAACCTTCTTGGAAGAACTAGGTATTAAAGTAGAAGTAGATATTGTATCAGCACACCGAACTCCTGAAAAACTTTTTGAGTTTAGTAAAAATGCTCATACCAATGGAATTCAAGTGATTATTGCTGGAGCTGGTGGGGCTGCTCACCTACCTGGAATGGTTGCTTCTATGTCTCCTCTTCCAGTCATCGGAGTTCCTGTTAAAAGCAGCAACTCTATTGATGGTTGGGATTCAATTCTTTCTATCTTACAAATGCCTGGTGGTGTTCCTGTTGCTACAGTAGCGTTAAACGGTGCTAAAAATGCAGGAATCTTAGCAGCACAAATCATAGGAAGCTCAAACCCTGATATCCTTCAAAAAATTATTGATTATAAAACCTCTCTTAAGGCTAAAGTAATCGAGGGTGCACAATCGTTGAAGAACTAACTTTAGTTTAAGAACTCCATGACAAAAAAAATGCAAAATCCATTATTGGAGCCTTTTGATCAGGCTCCATTTTCAAAAATTAAAAACGAACATTACCTGCCAGCTTTTGAAAAAGCAATGGCAGATGCTAAGGAAGAAATTAACACCATTAGCAACTTAAATGAGGCTCCAAGCTTTGAAAATACGGTAATTGCTTTAGAACAATCAGGAGAACAATTAGATCGCATCTCTTCTATTTTTTTTAACCTCAATGCTGCTGAAACCAATCCTGAATTACAACAAATTGCACAGGAAATAGCTCCAAAATTGAGTGCATTTAAAAACGATATTATACTCAACAAACAACTCTTTGATCGAATTAAGCGTATTGTAGATCAGCAGCCTGAATTAGATGAAGAGTCACAAATGCTCCTCGAAAAAAACTACAAAAGTTTTACTAGAAACGGAGCTTTATTGCAGGAGGAGCAACAGCAACAACTTCGATTAATCGATGAGGAATTATCCAAAAGTTCTTTACTCTTTGGACAACATCTTTTAGCTGATTCCAATGCCTATGAATTACTACTGAACGATCCAAGTGACTTAGAAGGGTTACCTGAAGGTTATATTGAAATGAGCCGTTCAGCTGCCAAAGAAAAAAATTTAGAAGGTTGGTTGATCACCCTATCCTACCCTAGCTATATTCCGTTTATGAAATTCTCTAAAAAAAGAGCTCTTAGAGAACAACTATACCGAGCATTTTCTGCAAGAGGATACCAAAACAATGAAAATAACAACGAGCAAATCATCAAAACCATAGTTGAACTTCGATACCAACGAGCTCAATTATTAGGTTATGATTCACATGCAGATTATGTTTTAGAAGAGCGTATGGCAGCGTCCCCTGAAAAAGTATTCTCTTTTTTAAATGAACTCCGTCAAAAAGCCTATCCGGCTGCTAAAAATGAATTTGAAATGCTTTGTGATTATGCTAAAAAAGATGGCATTGATCAGATTCAAAAGTGGGATGCAGCTTACTATTCTGAACTACTTAAAAAAGAAAATTTTGAGTTAGATGATGAGGTGTTGAAACCTTATTTTGAATTAGATGCTGTGATCAAAGGAGTATTTGAAGTTGCTCGTAAACTCTATGGATTACGTTTCAAAAAAACAACTGAAGTATCGGTTTACCATCCTGATGTAAAAACCTATCATGTGGTAGATGAAAATAACAATGACGTTGCTTTGTTTTATGCCGATTTTCATCCAAGAGCGGGTAAAAGAGATGGTGCCTGGATGACTTCATATAAGTCTCAATATCGTATAGGGGAGCAATCAATAAGACCCCATGTTTCCATCGTATGTAATTTTACCAAACCTACAGCAACGAAGCCTTCACTTCTAACATTTAATGAAGTAACTACCTTATTTCATGAATTTGGACATGCCTTGCATGGTATGTTAGCCAACACCCGATTTAAAAGTTTATCTGGCACCTCAGTTTCTTGGGATTTTGTTGAATTACCTTCTCAACTATTAGAAAATTGGTGTTATGAAAAGGAAGCATTAGAACTCTTTGCCAAACACTATCAAACTAAGGAACTTATCCCACAATCGATGATTAAAAAGATCGTGGAAGCTTCTAACTTTTTAGAAGGTTTAGCAACCATGAGACAACTTAGTTTCGCAGTATTAGATATGAAATGGCATAGCAGTAACCCTAATGAATTAGGAAATTCCATCAAAGCTGTTGAATCTGAAGTTTTCGAACAAACCGATTTCTATCCTCAGGTTGAAAACAGTTGTATGAGCACAGCCTTTTCACATATTTTTCAAGGAGGATATGCAGCAGGGTATTACAGTTATAAATGGGCTGAAGTGTTAGACGCCGATGCTTTTGAGTACTTTAAAGAACACGGTATTTTTAACAGCGTAATTGCAACTGCTTTTAAAGAACACATCCTCTCTAAGGGAGGAACAAAAAAACCAATGGATCTGTATACCGCGTTTAGAGGTAAACAACCAAGTATAGAACCGCTACTTAAGCGCTCGGGATTGATGACATAAGTAACTAAAAAGCACTTAGGATAAGTTTAGTGTTGAGCAGAATAGGCGTTAAAACCACCTTCTAAATTGACCACTTCCAATCCTAATTGACTTAATGCTTTGGATGCATTTAAGGAACGCTTACCAGATCTGCAGTATATATAAAGGGGCTTATCGGTAGGTAATTCTTGGATTTGTTCAATAAAATTCTCATCAAAAAAATTGATATTTAGGGCCTTTTGAATATGTCCAGCATTAAATTCTTCAGGAGTCCGAACATCGATAAGTATGGCTTGTTCAAGATCAATTTTATCTACAATACTGATGGGCTTAGAACTCATCTTCGCATTTACTTCTATCCCCGAGGTTGAACTATCACGCTGTTGAGATTGCTGTCCATTACAAGCAATTAAAATCATAACTAATACGAGTGTGATGTAACTATTTAAATACTTCATGATAGAAAATTTAATTTTTTAAAAAGAAACGTTTACAATTTACGTATTCGAATGTACTAAATATTTAGTGAAAGTAAATATAATAATGCATAGAAGATTGGAATGCTTTCTACCCAAAACTCGGTATAAAATCGCTTTTGATCTTTTTTAGCAAAAAACAAAACAACCGACAAAAGTAGACCAACCGACAACAGATGACTAATGGAACTAATTTTAAGGTAAAAACCGATCATCAACCAAAACAGTATTAAGATCACCCCTAATAATTTAACCCCTCTTATACCATAAATCTGAGCTATTGTTTTTAATGGGGTATCGCCATAGTTGAGGTCTCTAATTTAAAAGGGGATCATCAATCCCATAACCAAAATAAAGCGCTGTATTAACTCCAATATCATGCTTGAATCCCAATAATCAATCAGTGGTAAAAGAACGGTAACCCCCACCCAAACTAAAGCAACAATATAAATTTTAATTCTAGCTAAATTCCTGAAATTAGACCAGGAAGGAATGAAGGGAATGGTGTATAAATAAATTAATATTCCCATGGCTAATACTAACAGGAGTTGGGCATAAGTTAATTTAAATAGTGAAAGAACAGTCATGACAGCAGCAACCACTGATATCATGATTAATGGCAACATCACCTTCCTGGAACTAATGATGTAGCGTTTCACTTCTAAACCGTATTTGATAAAATTATAGGCAATGATTGACCCAAAAAAAGCAAATTGAAACAACTGATGTTCATAGTTGATATGATGCAATTTCATGCTAACATAGAGTAATGAACATACCGCTAGTGCTATGTGGATACTACTTTTAAGATAAAGTCTAAAAAGGTAGGCGAAGAACTTCATAACTCAAATGTAATTAAAAGTTAATAAGCTCCTCCATATTGTTGAAAAATAGAAGGGGTTAGACTGATTTTAGTGCATTAATTTATATGGAATATATGTACTTTTGCCCAATCACTTTTAATTGATCTTTTCCATGAATACAGACGTTTTTAATAGAAGACATATCGGAGTTCACGACGAAGACTTAAGCAGCATGCTGAAGACACTATCGGTAGCAAGTTTAGATGAATTAGTTGAACAAACCATTCCAAACGATATTCGCCTAACTAGTCCTCTAAATTTAGAACATCCTTTAAGTGAACATGAGTACTTATCTCACTTAGAAGAACTTTCTAACGAAAACAAATTATTTAAAACCTACATTGGTTTAGGATATCATAATAGCATCACTCCTTCTGTCATCAAGAGAAACATCTTAGAGAATCCTGGATGGTATACTGCTTATACTCCTTATCAAGCTGAAATTTCACAAGGTCGATTAGAGGCGTTACTGAATTTCCAAACCGCTATAGGGGATCTCACTGGAATGGAGCTAGCCAATGCTTCTCTATTAGATGAAGGGACAGCAGCAGCTGAAGCTATGAGCATGTTATTTGGATTGAGAACCAAAGCCCAAAAGAAAGCGAATGCTACTAAATTTTTTGTAGATGAAACGATTCTTCCTCAAACGCTTTCGATACTTAAAACCCGTTCCACACCACTAGGCATTGAACTTGTAGTTGGTGATACCACTTCATTTGACTTTTCAGCGGAATATTTTGCCTCTATTTTACAATACCCTTCAGCTTTTGGAGCGATCAATGATTATAGCGATTATGTTGCCAAAGCAAAAGAACAGGAGATAAAAACTGTTGTTGCTGCTGATTTGATGTCTTTAGTACTCCTCAGCCCTCCTGGAGAATGGGGAGCTGATGTGGTCGTTGGTACCACACAACGCTTTGGAATACCGTTAGGCTATGGTGGACCTCATGCTGCTTATTTTGCTACCCGTCAAGAATACAAACGATCTATACCTGGAAGAATTATAGGTGTAACTAAAGACTCTGACGGAAATAGAGCCCTACGTATGGCACTACAAACAAGAGAACAACACATCAAAAGAGACAAAGCCACCTCAAATATTTGTACTGCTCAAGTACTGTTAGCAGTAATGGCCGGAATGTATGCTGTTTTTCATGGCCCCAAAGGACTTAACTATATAGCTTCAAAAATACACCAAAACACAAAAGACTTAGCACAGGCGTTAGAGGCCATGGGAGTTGATCTCATCCATAGCACTTATTTTGACACATTACTGATCAATGCCGATCAAAAAGTAGTAAAACCGATTGCTGAATCATATCAAGTCAATTTCTTATATACGGAACAAGGGATTGGTATTTCAATAAATGAAACCACTACGAGAGAAGATTTAGAGTGTATTCTCCGTATTTTTGCGACAGCACTTAATGGTGAAAAAGCAGTATTAAAGAGCAATGAAGCTACTATAATTCCTTCTGCCTTAAGACGACAATCAGATTTCCTACAGCATGATGTTTTTAAAAGCTATCACTCTGAAACTGACTTAATGCGTTATATTAAATCATTAGAACGTAAAGATTTATCACTTACTCATTCAATGATTTCGTTAGGGTCCTGTACCATGAAACTAAATGCAGCATCTGAATTACTCCCATTAAGTGATTCAAGATGGGCATCGATTCATCCCTTTGTTCCAAAAGAGCAAGCAATGGGCTATATTAAAATGCTTAAAGCGCTCGAAAAACAACTTTCTATTATTACCGGTTTTGAAGCAACTTCACTTCAACCTAACTCTGGTGCTCAAGGAGAATATGCTGGGCTTATGACCATAAAAGCCTATCATGAATCTAGAGGAGATCATCACAGAACTATCTGCTTGATTCCAGCCTCTGCACACGGAACCAACCCTGCTTCTGCAGTCATGGCGGGCATGGAAGTAGTCGTAACCAAAACTGATGCTAAAGGAAATATTGATCTTGAAGATTTAGAAGCAAAAGCTATTGCTCATAAAGATAAGTTAGCGGCATTAATGGTCACCTATCCTTCTACCCATGGTGTTTTTGAATCTTCAATTAAACAAATTACCCAAATCATTCATGACAATGGTGGACAAGTATACATGGATGGTGCCAATATGAATGCTCAAGTTGGACTCACAAATCCTGCTACTATTGGAGCGGATGTCTGCCACCTCAATTTACACAAAACCTTTGCCATTCCACATGGTGGTGGTGGACCAGGAGTAGGACCTATATGTGTAGCTCCCCAGCTTAAACCATTTTTAGCAGGACATCCTTTAATGGATTTAGGCTACGAACACCAAACCACTGCAATTTCAG
>Ga0181553_10005846_pt1 | contig 10247 bp, 7 predicted proteins | sample 011ome_17_FD_133753 | JGI IMG/M metagenome (GOLD analysis project Ga0181553, IMG submission 133753) | Coastal salt marsh microbial communities from the Groves Creek Marsh, Skidaway Island, Georgia - 011502XT metaG (megahit assembly) | ecosystem: Environmental > Aquatic > Marine > Intertidal zone...
CGAGCCGCCAAAGAACGAAGGGGGTTACAAAATAAATTCTGGATCGTGTCGAAAACTTTTATCGCTCAATTATAATTGGGCAATTCAAATTCCAATTGGCGTCATAAATTTAAACACACGTACACATACCTTATATATAAATATGCCAGCTAAAGCCGCCAAGAAAGCCGCCCCGAAGAAGAAGCCAGCCGCCAAGAAGGCCGGCGCGAAGAAAGTTGCGAAGAAAGCCACCAAGAAGGTAGCGAAGAAGGCTGCGCCGAAAAAGAAGGCAGCGAAGAAGAAGGCCCCGGCCAAGAAGAAGGCTGCCAAGAAGAAGGCGCCGAAGAAGAAGGCTGCCAAGAAGGCTGCCCCGAAGAAGAAGTAAGCGTCGTAAACTACAAAATGCACTTCAATACGGACACTTTACAAATGGAAGGATGGATGGAATCCGGTCGTGTATCTCACCCGGCGACAGGATGTTTTTAAAAAATCAAAATTAGATCGTTGGAAAAATAACAAGATTCAAATTCTCGAATTTGAACCGCGATGTTTTTCTTTTGTAATAACAATCTAAACCAGAAAAATATATACATGTCAGGATATCTAATGAACCACCACAACATACACTATCGATCTATCACGTTTTTGTTCTCTTTTATTGAATTCTATGGGCCTTCTAAAAATTTCGCGCTTTGACTAAAAATTTGTTCGAATTTGAAATGCCTTCTCTTCGAAAACTCGCCGCGATGAAAAAGACACAATCGAGAAAAACAAAAATATTACATAACGAGCGTGAACGCGTATGGAAAGATGCTCTGACGTATTCGCATCATCTCAAACGACGTAAGGATATACTTTCTATCATCTCTAGAAGTTTCAAGTCATTTAAATCAAAATTAGTTCTTAAAAGCGACGCAGAGTTCTTTACGCGGGTCAAACGCGAGAAACCGAGCGAGACGGCTCGCTCGGAGCTCGCTTATTTGTCCCCAAAAATCACCAAGTTGGAACAATCTTTATGAAGCGAAATCCACGTTCTGGTGACAAAAAACAAACTAGGATCGATATCCTGCGCTCTTTTTTGGCGTTTTAGAGGTTTCCTTTCCGAAACTATCGGTCCGGAGTTTCCGCGCTCGTTCGAACGACGCGGGTTTTATCGTTGCGACGAAACCGCGCGTTCATATCAAATTTTCGTCGTTTACTCGCGCAGAACGACGGAGATGTCCTCGAGTGACAAATATGCGACTCGTTTTCTGCTTTTATGCGCGTTCTTTCACCGAAAATCAACCGCAGAATCGCACTTCAATTTTTTTTCAAGCGCGACTTTTCTCGTCTTCCTCGTTCTAAAATCGATCCAGCAACACTCAAAAGAAGAAGAAGCGATAAGAATTTCACTCAGAATCGCCAACTTTACACAACAATGCTCATCCTATTGATGATCATATCGCACAAACGAAAGCACATTCGAAAAATCTAACTTAGCGCTCGCTTTTTTGTTCTTAGTCCGGACATTTTTAAGCGGTCTAAGGATGTCTATTTTTCGGTTGAAAACCCGACAATTCAATTTGAAATCGAACGCGATTCAATCGAAAGAAAAAAAAAATTGTTCTTCATCGATCGAGTTTGTTTTTTTTTCTCTCTGTCCTCGTCACTCACTCAGCCAAAAACAGCCTGTTCAAACACGAGAAGAAATTTCTTCTTCTTCTTCTCTTTTCCTTGATTGTAAAACAACCTTTTCCTCCAAAAAGAAAAAAAAAACTCCGAGTTTTCCATCGAAGAAAGAATCAATCACGCGCGCTTGAAAATCAAAACCTTACGCACGCATCGCCCGCGTTAACACCGTTTTCGCGTTCCGTGCCTTCTTTCATCTGTTTTCTTGTACACGTTCCGGGAGTGGGAGCAAAGTTTATGAGCGGTTTTTTTTTCTTTTTGTGTTTTTTCTCGTGTCTTTTTCTCTCGAGAAAAAATTGTTCCTCTTTTCTTCTCTTTCTTCTTCTTTTCTTTCTTCTTCTTTCTCGAGAAACTCTCTTTTCTGGGGGTGAGAAAAAGAAGAGAAAAAATATATCTCTCGAAAGAAGCGCGCGTTTTCGTCCAGAGAGAGAGAAGAATATTCGCACCACCACTTACGCTCGAGAGGTACAGAAGGAAAGGAAACTCTCGCCGTTATTACTTCTTCCTTCTCTCTTTTTGTCGTTGTTGTGTTGTTCGTTTCGCGGCGGGGAACAAAGTGTGTCATCAGTTTATGACAAAAAAGGGGTGATGGAATATTTTTCGGGACGACCGACCAAAAAGAGAAAGAAGTGAGGAAAAGCGAAAAAGAGGGGGGAGCGGATTCAGCTGAAACTGCCCAAAGCCCAAAGGGAGAAAAAAGATTCAAAACACTTGTCTCCACACAAAATTATTTATAACATATACGCGATGCTGTGCTTACCATCAACCAGCGGCAGACCAAACGTATTATCGTTGTCTCGGGGCAATAATAATGTTTATTCTTCTTTTTCTTCTTCGTTGAGAAAGAGCAGGGGCCGAGAAGGAATAAAAGCTTCATCAGCGAGTTCAAAATCATCATCGGCAAAGATGAGGGGAACACAAAAAACTTCTTTCACCTCTTCTTCTTCTTCTTCTCTTTCTTCTTCTTCTCGAAAGAGCTTCGACACTTCGATGGGTAGTAGCAAAAGTAAGAAGAGAGAAGACGGAATCAAAACGTCGTTTTCAGCCAGCGCTTCTGGGTTCTTCAGCGCCGCGAATAACGAAGTGAACAACGTGAAAAAGCTCGACCAGTCCGTGAGCTTATACGAAAAGCTCGAGCGAGAAATTCGAACTTCGGACGGGAAATCGTTATCGCTTTCCGACTGCGTGATAAAGCTCGCGCTGAACGAACCATCGGTAACGTTGAGAGACCGAGTTATGGTGAGTTTGTGCGCTGAAGCTATGTCAATTATCCCAGAGTGTGGATTAGAGAACGCGTCATTGGTGATATCCATGGCTTTAAAGCACGCTTTGGTTGAAAACGGCATCGACGAGAGCACAGTTGAAGTGAAAGTTGGCTACGTGAAATCTACGAAAAAAAACGACGGAGGCGTCCGATGTGATGCGCACGTTTGGTTGGAGGTGGACCAAAGAATAATAGATTTGAGCGTAGATGGGGTTCAAATCGTGGAAATGGCCAGGAAAGCGGGCATTTCGTACGAGGATGTCGGGAAAATGGCCGAGCACTTTTCGCCGGAAATCGCCAAGGAAGTGAACAAAGATATTCGACCGGCTACGGTTTTAGGCATACCAATCGTATTAAACGAGTGCAGAAAGAACAGACTGATGTTAAAAGAACCACCCTTGACGGTGGAAGGTGCAGCAAACGCTATTGAAACGGCAAAGAAGTATCAGCAAGCGATTCAGACCATGTCTGTGAGCGATATCGAGAAGAATTTAGAGAACAAGGCGGATTTGAAGAACGCGTTTTTACGGCTATCTGGGATTAAAATTGAACGCGTTTCATCCGCAAAGAACAAATTCCACGCTTTTGAAGACGCCGCTGAAAAGATGGACAAAGCGCTCCAGACGCTCGATCGTTTGAAGGGAGCAGGACCGCGGTAGTAACTTCTCGCGACGACAAGTACTTGTATTCTTATAATAGAAGGCTTTCGCGGCAAAAAAAAGGAGAGACCGCCGAAAGCACCTTATGTAAACTATAATCGAAAATACTTCATCTTATATATAATAATAATTATTAAAAACTGTTGTCGCGATCACCTTCGTTCTCTTTTCTTTTTATTCTTATACGTGCCGTTGTTTTATACTTTCCAGACAAAAGCTTGGCTTGCTTTTTTAAGCCGTCGTTTCTTTGTCTTTGTGTTGCTGCTGCTGCCGTTGCTGCTCCTCCTCCCCCTCCTCCTCCTCTCCTGTTTCACTCGTCGATCCTCTCGCAGTAAATTTGCTACTGCTACTGCTATTACTATTGTTTGCGGTGTCCGAAGTATCCGCGCTATTACTATTTTTCGATGATGACGAAGACGAAGTACTTGTTGTATCCTTGCTAGCGTTCTTTTCCGCTTCAATCTCAGCGTATCGTCTCAACAACTGTTCTTGTTCTTCATTCATATCGACCGTTTTCGGCACTTTGACTTTAAACCTGACGTACATGTCTCCCTTATACATGCCTAAACCATCGAGTACTGTAGGTAAACCTCTCCCTCTCAACCGGACGCGATCGTTGTGTTGAGTTCCGGGCTTTACTTTCACTCTCAAAATATCCTCGCCTGGGGTTGTAGTTTTCACTTCGCCACCAAAAATAGCCTCCGTGAGATTTAACGAAACCGAAGTGACGATATCAGCACCTACTCGATCAAACTTCGGATCCTCTAATACTCGAACGGTAACGTATAAACTTCCTGGTTGTCGTCCTTGCACTTCCGGATCGATACCTTGTCCGTGCAATCTCAATCTCTGTCCGTCTTCAATCCCGGGTGGGATATCAACCACAACGTCCCTGCCTTTCACTGTTTTCCTCTTTCCATCCTTATCTTGAACGATAGTATCTGGCACTCTCAAAGTCTTTTTCGCTCCAAAATAGACTTCTTTTAGAGTAATCGTCGTTTGACCTTGCACATCGAACGATTGACGCCCAAACGGAGACTGTCCTTGCCCGCCGCCAAACATCTGCCCAAAGAGAGACTCGAAAGGATCTCCGTCGCCCATATCACCCTCGTAATGCACTCTAAATCCTCCCCCAGGTCCTCCAAAACCTTGAAATCCTTGGAAACCACCGCCTTGACCGTATGCACTTTGTCCCCCTCCTCCTCCACCACCACCACCTCCTCCATTTTGCATTTGTTCGTACGTGTCGTGCCCCACCGCGTCGTACGTCTGTCGCTGGTTTTGGTCTTTCAAACACTCGTACGCCTTCTGCACTTCTTGAAACTTCTTCTCCGTGGCATCATCTTTCGCTTTTCCGGAAGAGTCTGGGTGGTATTTCTTCGCTAATTTATAATACGCCTTCTTAATCTCGCCTTGAGAGGCGCTTTTTGGAACATCTAGAGTATCGTAATACGTCTTCGCGAACAGAGACGTAGAGGACGAAACGAAGGTTCTTCCTCCTCCTCTTCTACTTCCAAAAGAATTTTTTTCTCTTCTTCCTCTCGATACGTCGTGTGTGTCGTTCAATAATACTCCACCTCTTCCAGAGTAGCAGCGTTGGCTTTGGTGATGGTATCTTCGTCGACTACTGCTGCTGTTATTACTCGCAGCGCTCCAACTCCTCGTCTTTCCGTCGCGAAAGTCAGGCAAAGAAGATGATTGTTCTTCTTCCACCAGCTTGCCGCCAAAAGAAGAAAAAGACTGCCGAATTATCGTCGTCATCTTTTGAGAAGAAGACATCTCCGTCGTCGAGGCGACCATCTTCGTGAACAACGCGGTGTGCGCGCACCTCCGCATGATGATGATGATGATGATTACGAAGACTCTTCTTACTCTCTTTCACTCAACGCGCGCGTGTGTATCCCGATTATTATTCTTGTGGAAAAATTTATCTCTAAATTCTGTCTTCTTGACAAAAGTCCTTCTTAACGATGAGAGTCTCGAGTCTCGAGGGATGAGTTCTCCCTGCTCCTCTCTCTACCTGTCTACTCATAGTCTCTCTCTCTTATTATATCACCTCTGGATAAAGTGTTCTGCTTAAAAAAAGTTTACCTCAAATCAAAAGAGGAGAAGCACGCACGCACTCCTTCGCACTGCGTTCTTCTGTCTCTATAATACACGCACAGACACCACACACGCGCGCACGATCCTTTTTCTCTTCGAGAACGAACGAAGAGTCATCTTCATAAAGGACGCAGAGAGAGCACAACAAATAAAAAATGATGTCGGCGACTTGTTTGACGGCATTACCAACAACACCATCGGCAACGTCGTCTTCTACTTTAAGCATGAAGCGTTCGTCGACGATGACGACGACGACGAGAACGACGACGAGAACACAACAACAGAACAACAGAGCAGGAAATACTCCGAAAAGAGATACGAGGGTATACATGGGCAGAAAAGCCGCGAAGGTTGCACAAACGAAGAACAAAAACGATGCCATTCGAACAAAGTTGTATGGGAAGTTTGGGAAAGAAATCGCGCGGGCGGCGAAAGAAGGCGGGACGGGGACGGATAACGTGCGTTTGCAAGGCATTTTAAAAGATGCGAAAAGAATGTCTGTGCCAGCGGATTTAATCGAGAGAAACTTGAAGAAGGCGGGCGAGGCAAAAGGCGGCGATTTCATGGAGTTGACGTACGAGTGTTACGGACACGGCGGCGTCGGCATCGTCATGGAAGTGTTATCAGATAACGTGAATCGATGCGCCGGAGACATCCCAGCGGCGGTTAAGAAAGGTGGCGGGAAAATGGCCGAGTCCGGTTCGGTGTTGTTTAACTTCGAACGAAAAGGTCTCGTGTATTTGAAATCCGGGGACGAAGATGCGATTTTTGAAGCAGCCATTGAGGCTGGCGCAGACGATGTGAAGGAGAACGACGAATTTTCCGAGGATGGTTACGTTGTTATCGCGGAATACCAGTCATTTGCGAGCGTGAGAGATTCGTTGATTGATGGTGGATTTGATGTAGACGCCGAGAACTCTGGATTAAAGTTGTTACCATTAGCAAACGTAGAAGTTTCTGAGGAAGATGCGGAAGCCAACGAAGTCCTGTTGGATAAAATTTTGGAAATTGAAGACGTCGATGCCGTGTTCACGCAAATGGATAGCATACTTTAAATCAGTTTTTGTTGAAGTTGAAACTACATATATACAGTATATATAGATTGACATTACAAACGAGCTTGCGCGCAACTCTCACTCACTGCCTGAATTAACTCTAAATTTAATACAGCACGCAAAAATAACCACCGTGAATAAAACAGCGCTTTTACTTTCCTAAGAGGCCTTCTCTGACTCCTTCTTCGTCAGGAACGATACCTAAAACCCTTCGAGGTATGCAAGGCAATATTGTTTTTGGGTTGAAGCCGGTCTCCCCCGGTCGTAACTGCGCCTGCTCGTAAAAAATACCACTCGCCATGATCAAGCACACCGCCCCCGCGCCTTCCAGTGAGGCATGGTTTTTCCAGATGAAAAAGTTCACAACCTCGGCGAGAAACTTGTTGCACGTCGCAACAACCGCACACGAAGTTGCACTCAACGCATCTCTGATGAGCATGGTAAAAAGACCCATCCCAACGCCAAAAAAACACGAGCACACCAACGCAATAAGTCCTCGGTTTCCAAATTTCAACGCGTTTCCGTTCGCGTCCATGCCATTTTTCACGTTTTCAGCTTCACCGGTAAGGAGAGACAAAACGATACCGACCGGTATCGACAAAGTGTTCACCAAAAATGTTCTCGACCACGAGTTCATTTGATATCTATTAATCGTATCTTTTGCAACCCCCCCTTCGATGCACGCCATGAAAACAAAAACTGCGCAGTACAGGTATGCAATTTTTTCCGATTTAACATCGCCAGATACGTACCAAACCGCCCCGCCGGTGATACCAGCCATCGCACAGAGTGACTTCAAGCTTGGAAATGTTCTCCCCATGAACATATAATCTAACATTGACAAGACAATGGGTGTCGTCGACTTGAACGCGATAAACGTCTCTAAAGGAGCGACTTTCATCACCCACATACCCGAGCTCAAAAGAGCAAAGAAACACGCCACGAACGGTAAAAATCCAATACACGTTCTCATGTTGATATTCTCCAACTTAATCATTCCAAACATGTGCGCTAAGCCGAGCAAAAACGACGCCGTCGCGAATTGAATGACCAAAATAACATTAGGGACAGGGATATCGGTGACGGCAATTTTATTCACCACGGAAAGTTGCGACCCGATGAGGCAATCTGTTGTTTTAATACACACGAGAGAGAAAGAGAGAGAGAGAGAGAGAGATCAAAGTTGTAATTTAGCGTAAGAAACAACATCGCGTTGAAGGTGCGAACGAACGATGCGTAAACGCGACGATGTTTTACAAACGAACGAGAGAGAGAAGAGGAGAGAAAAAGAGATCCCTCTCAAAATCCTCCTCTAAAATCTTCCCGCGGCAAATCCAAGGGACGTGCGGTGCGCACACGACGCATACTTACAGCAAGTGATGATACCCAAAACCTTCATGTTTCGCCACAGATACGTGGTATCGCCGTAGTAATCGGCACCATCGACGTATTTCTTCCCTGGTTCCGCCATTTTGTGTGATGATTGATGTACAAACACACACGCTCGCGCGGAAACGAGAGGAGGAGAGAATGGGGAAAAGGCTGGATGAAAATTTTTGGTGTTGTTTTGGTCTCGTTTTTTGGGAGCTCGAGAAACAAAAAAGGGAGCAAAGAAAAGCAAAGAGAGAGAGGAAGACGGAGGAGTAAAATACTTATTTGTTGTAATATATCTCAATATAAAACACACTGACAACCAGGCTACTAGATAAAGCTAAAAACGACTATAACTGCTGTGATGTGAGGAGTCGATGGCCCGCACCGCGCGATTCGTGAAAGAGTTTTTTCTCTCTAAGCGCTCTCGAATAAAGGTAGACGAGAAACGGATGTAGCGAGAGAAAAGTTTAGGAATACGAATCGCGAGCGGAGCACAACGCGCCCCCGATATACACGACAACGTGATTGATGATAAGAATAAATCTTACACAAACACGCGTCAATTAACCGTGGACACCACCCTTACTCTTTGAGTCCCCACCGATTTCAAACGTCTTGCAACGTTTGATTTTGTGCATGCACGAGCGCTTGCACGTGTTGCAGGTAAGTTTCAAGACGATCTTCTTCGTGGTCTTTGCTTTTTTGTGAAACACTGGTTTGGTTTGACCCCCGTAACCAGATTGTTTTCTGTCGTAACGGCGTTTACCTGCAGATGATAAAATAGAGAAGTCGTGTGAGTAAAAAAGAAAATTAAACGCGTACGTGCGCTTCGTTCCAATCGCGCGAGCGAGACTTTGTTTCCTCCTCGAAAGGGAGAGTTTCTGCGTTTTTGACCCTCTTCGGTGAAAAATCTCACCAACGCGTACGCGCTAGGAAAGCACCCAAACCGCTAAGGCGTGCACTCTTTTCATTTCATCGCACGCACAAAAGTCTGCACTTTGCCATTCGTCGACTTTTTCAAACTCTAGACCTTCGCGTCACCGTCTATTCCCGGTCGAATTTCACTCGCGCGCGCGCGTTTTACACAACGACGCAAAAAAATGGGAGAAATTTTGCGTACCTTGCGCGTACAAAGACGCCTTCCCGGTTTTGTACTGCGTCACTTTTTGGATCGCGTGCTTCTTGCATCCCTTGCAATACGTTCGTCGAGTTTTTGGAATCTGTGTATGATGTTCGGAAGAGACCGCGTGGGGTTAGTTTCCGGAAATTTCTCGCTAAACTACCACTGATGATTCAAAGTCGTTTCGCGGAGGTGGAAAAATTTGTGCGCGCGCGTATTAAAAAAAGAAAGGATACGCCCAGACGCGAACGCAGAATCGTCGTAAAGTTGCGTCGCGTTTGAGAAGAAAAACAATATCGTTTAAAGTGGACGCACGTTGACCATGATGTGTGTGTGTGTAAAGACTAGCTAAATGTGTGAGGATGTGCTGAGTTTTGTTTTTGGTGGGTCTTCTCCTTTGGTCTTTTTTCGAACGAAAATTTCGTTCGTCTGTCTTCCTCCCACCCAGAAACTCCCCTCAAAATCGTCAAAACAAGAAAGAGCAGAAACGCGTCTGTTTTCTTCTCTGTTTCAAGTGGCATAGAAAGATGGAAAAACACCACAAATTACGACGACCAGCGGGATCGAGCATCCACGCGTGCAACATATGCGGCATCGAAGGCCACCAAGCCATGAACTGCGTGAACGGCAACGTCGATTGGTCCAGAAAATGGCCGAAAGAAATGTTTCAATTCGAACAGTTTGAGTACGCGAAGAGAAGAGAAGAACCGGATTACAACCAGATCGCGAGAGAGGCAAAAGCGTACGCAGCGAAGATGCGAAAGAAAATCGATAAAAGAGAGAAGAGAAATCGAGGCGAGGACGTGAGCGAGAGCGAAGAGGAGGAAGTAGAGGCGAAAAAGTTGGACGAGAAAATGCGAGCGAAACAAACGAAAGAAGAAGAAGAAGAAGGGAAGAACAAAAATACGACTAAAAAGAAAGACGGGTGGTTGGTGTATTACGATAACTTAGGACGCCCGTATTATCATAACGCAAAGTTAGGGAAGACCCAATGGACGCCACCAGATACGAACGTTTAATAATAA
>Ga0181553_10005868_pt1 | contig 10228 bp, 9 predicted proteins | sample 011ome_17_FD_133753 | JGI IMG/M metagenome (GOLD analysis project Ga0181553, IMG submission 133753) | Coastal salt marsh microbial communities from the Groves Creek Marsh, Skidaway Island, Georgia - 011502XT metaG (megahit assembly) | ecosystem: Environmental > Aquatic > Marine > Intertidal zone...
CTCGAGGAATATCCGGTGCGAGCAGGCAAACCTTTGAATCCTGCAATTGAGGATACTCCAATTACCGAACCTTGACTCTGTAATAGATAGGGAAGGGCGTATTTCGTTAAGTATACGGCACCCCAGAAATTAACATCCATTAACCGCTTAAGAACGCTGAGGTCGGTATCATTCAGCAACCCCCTCATGCTCATACCGGCATTGTTTATGAGGACGTCAATTTTATTGAAATGTTGGATACAGTTTTTAATCAAATCATGGCAAAACGGTTCATTTGAGATGTCACCGGCTAGGATTTGAACCTGAGAGTTCGGAAATCTATTATGAATTTCAATTTTTAAATTGTCCAAAGCATCTTGATTTCGGCCCGTCAACATAAGGTTGCAATTGTTTTTTGCAGCAACCCAACTTAAGGCCAAACCTATACCACTAGAGGCACCCGTTATGAGAACTACTTTGTTGATATTTTTCGTTGAATGTTTTACCAAGGATTAATCTTTCCATTTAATGCTACAACCAACGGCAGGAACCTCAGGGTAATCTACTTCAATCCCATCCAAACAATATTCTATAGCGTCTTCAAGGAATACTTTCATAACTGTTGATTCGTTTTCCCAACTATCGTCAATAGCTCCTTTATAAACCAATTCACGTCGTTGATTGAATAAGAATACTTCTGGGGTACGTGTTGCTCCTAAGGACTTAAGAACTTCCTGACTTTCATCGTGTAAATATTCGAATGGTAAGGTCATTTGGTCGTATAGGGACTTCATATTTTCGAAACTGTCTTGTGGGTATTTACTTTCATCATTACCACATATTGCCACCATGCCAAGATTGTCTTCCTCGTATTTTTGCGCCAATTTTACGAGTCTTGACCAATATGCTTGAGAATAAGGGCAATGGTTACAAGTAACAAAAATTACAAATGCGAATTTTTCAGCGTAGTCATAACTACTAATCGTTTTTCCTGTAGTAGCAGGTAAATTAAACGGAACGAGTAAATCTCCGATGTTCATATTCGTGCAAAATAACGCCAAATTTATAATCTATCAATAGGTGAAAAATGGGAAAGTTGAAAAGTTTTCATTGAAGGATTGAAGACAAAGCGGTTAATTTGCAGTGTGCAACCCTTTATTGTTTCAGCTCGTAAATACCGCCCAAAATCCTTCGATGATGTGGTTGGGCAGAAGCATGTAGCTGAAACATTGATGCATGAAATAACCCAAAATAAACTGGCTCAAGCCTTTTTATTTACGGGTCCTAGAGGTGTAGGAAAAACAACTTGCGCTCGAATATTAGCCAAGGTAATCAATTCGCAAAACGGAGAAAATCCAGACAGTGATTTCGCATTCAATGTATTTGAATTGGATGCCGCTTCCAACAATGCGGTTGACGATATAAGAAATTTAATTGATCAGGTTAGAATTCCTCCGCAAGTAGGAAAGTACAAGGTATACATCATAGACGAGGTGCATATGCTGAGTACGGCTGCTTTCAATGCCTTTCTTAAAACATTAGAAGAACCACCTAGTTATGCCATATTTATTTTGGCTACTACGGAACGACATAAGATTTTGCCGACGATTCTAAGTCGCTGTCAAGTATTTAACTTCAATAGGATTCAAATTAAAGACATGGTTGAGCATTTGGCTCAAATTGCGTCGAAAGAATCCGTTGAAATCGAAGAAGCCGTTCTTCATTTAATTGCCCAAAAAGCAGACGGAGGTTTGAGAGATGCTTTAAGTATGTTCGACCAACTTATAAGTTTCTCAGGTGGAGCAGTAACCTACGAAAAGGCCGTTGAAATGTTGAGTATCCTTGATATGGATACATTCTTTAAACTCACGGATTACGCCATAAATGCCGATGTTACACAAACCTTATTAGTGATTAATCAGATTCTCAATCAAGGTTTTGACGGTTCGCTAATTTTAGGAGGTTTTGCCGATCATATTCGAAATTTAATGGTCAGCAAGTCACCTGAAACCAACAAACTATTAGACGTTGCCGATATTTTTAAAGTTAAATATCTTGAGCAATCTAATAAGTTGAAAATGGGATTTCTTCTTAACGCATTAAATTTGTTGAACGACGCAGACGAAAGATACAAGTCATCTCGAAACCCGAGATTGCATATCGAATTGACGCTCATAAAGCTCTGCCACATCAATCAATTCATTTCAGAAATTCCCACACTTGAGGAAGTAAAAAAAAAATTAGGTAATCTTACTTCAAAGGCAACAAGCAATAAAACTGTAACTGAAAAGGGTTCTGTTATTGCCGATAAAATAATTCCACCCAGCATCAAAGAAGATGTTAAGTCAAAGGTAAGTTCTACTCGTTTGGGTGTATTAGACAGAGATGCATTCTTAAAACAACGAAATTTAGATAGCAATCCTAAAGAAAAAGCGCCTGAAAAACGAGAAGTACCTCTAGATGTATCCAATTCCATTGGGGAGGTTATTGATGCGAAAGACACGGAAGTTCGAAATTTACAGCCTGTGGTTCAATATACGGCCGATTCAATTAGAATAAGCCTTTCTGAATCTTTTGGAAATCTTTTGAATTCAGTATTCAAATCAATACAATCTAAAATTGAAAATGATACTTTGATTTTTGTAATTAGCAATAAGATACATGAAGGCTTTTTGGAAGAAGAAAAACCTGTTATAATTCAGAAAATTAAATCTTTAACTCAGAATCAAATCTCTAATTTTCGTTTTGAGTTTGAACCCACCATGGAAACAACAAGGAGGCCGTATACGGACCGAGAAAAGTTGGATTTTCTAGTTGAAAAGCATCCATTATTACAAGAAGTATTAGAAAAACTTAAACTACGCTTGCCTTAGCACATGATTTTCTTTTTGCTCTCGAGGATTTGACGTTATTTTGCACTTAGATGATGAGCCCTCATTCTAATTTGTCTTTTGATAATACGGAAGTAGCTTTCAAAAGCAAGTCAAACGCCGCATTGCGCAAGGCTTCATGGTTGTTTAAGTCATTTGATTTTCCTATCACCTTATCTTGGGGGCCTACATTGGCAAAGATTACGGTTAGTTTAGGTTTAAAATCGATTATCAAAAACACAATTTTTGAACAGTTTTGTGGAGGGGAAACAATGGCGGAATGCGATTCAGCGATTCAAAAATTAAGCGATTCTGGCATTGGAACTATTTTAGATTATTCCGTAGAAGGTGCTGAAACGGCTGAGGCTTTTGATCATACCACCAAAGAAACTATTGATACAATTAAAAAGGCTTCAGGAAATCCTAACATACCATTTTCCGTATTCAAGGTAACGGGTATCGTTGAATCTGATATTTTACAAAAAATAACCGAGAAGATTGAACTTAGTCCCTCAGAGAATAATAATTGGGAAAAAGGCAGAAATCGATTCTTTGAAATATGTGAAGCAGCAGCACATAATAAGGTGCGTTTATTTATCGATGCTGAAGAATCCTGGCTTCAAGAAGCCATTGATAGATTGGCAGAAGAGGCCATGCAAAAGTTCAATACATCCAGTGCGATCATTTACAATACGCTTCAAATGTACCGTCACGATCGTTTGCAATATCTAAAAGATCAAATAGAAACAACCGATTACTTTCTTGGTTTCAAAATAGTTCGCGGAGCCTATATGGAAAAAGAGAGAAAACGTGCTCAGCAAATGGGATATACCGACCCCATTCAACCAGATAAGCAAGCAACAGATGACGATTACGATCAAGCGGTAGCACTGTGCATAAGCAATGCAGAGAGAATAGCCATTTGTATTGGTACGCATAATGAAAACAGCTCTTTAAATGGTGTTGCACTTATGAATAAAATGGGATTGGAGGCAAAGGACGAGAAAATATTTTTCTCTCAATTGTTGGGGATGAGCGATCATATTAGTTTTAACCTTTCCCATCATGGATTTAACGTAGCCAAGTATGTGCCCTATGGCCCAGTAAGTGCAGTTATACCTTATTTAACACGTCGCGCACAGGAAAATTCAGGGATGGCAGGGCAGATGGGTCGTGAATTAGGTCTGATTACAAAAGAATTAAAGAGAAGGAGACAAGAAAAGTCATGAATGAAAAGTTAATAAAACGTTCTAAATGGTTACTAGTTTTAGGCGCCATTCTTGTCGTTTATACTTTAATTGGTGGTTTACTAATTCCTTTAAAAACGGGTGTTTCTGGTTCTGATAAATTAAAAATTAAGTCAACCGTTTTAGATTCAGTTAAATTCGAAATTTATAATCCCGTTCCTGAATTAATCATTGAAGGCGCTTATCTAAGTAAAAGCGATCAAATCTGGAAAAGTCAATCGGTTGATAACTACGGTAAAACCTTAATTGCCACCTTTGATGTGAGTTTGGGTGATCAAAAATCGGGTTATGCGGATGCCTTTATTCGTGGTCAGTTTCAAGGACAAGATTCATTTGTTTGGCTTTACCTATCTAATGCTCTTTGGATTGAAAAAAGCGCTAATGACAGCACTTCAAATGCAATTGCCGATCCAAGTATTTTGGATAATACCCGGATAATCGATGAAGTTCAAGGAGGATTCCCCAATAGGGTAGTTTTAAATGAAAGTATTAGAAACTTGCTGTATCACGTACCTATGTGGTTCAGTATGATGTTTTTATTGGCAGTTTCTATGTATTTTTCAATAAAATACCTGCGCTTTGGTCATTTAAAGGACGATTGGATTTCGATGAGTTTTTTACATGTTGGAATTCTAAATGGAATTTTGGGATGCATAACAGGCTCGATTTGGGCAAGAGTAACTTGGATGAGTTGGTGGCCAGCGGACGATCCTAAACTTAATGGAGTTGCCATTGGTATGTTCATGTATTTTGCATATTTGGTGTTGCGTGCATCCATTAAGGATGAATATCAAAAAGCGCGTATTGCCTCCGTGTATAATGTGCTTGTTTTCCCCATTTTCATGGCTCTCATTGCTATTATGCCCAAATTGGCAGACAATTCACTACACCCAGGAACAGGTGGCTCAGTGGGATTCAACAAATACGATTTAGACAATACATTAAGAATGTTTTTCTATCCCGCTATATTGGGGTGGATTGCTATATTTAGCTTTATTGCTATTTTGCGATACAGAATAGAGCGTATACATCAACGACAATTAGATCTTGACAACGAATGAAAAAACTAACCAATAAATTTGCAATTTACCTTGCTCTGTTACTACCAATGAGTCTTTTTGGTGAAACCGAAGTACAAAGTTCTATTTCCGATCAAGCTGCTGCTTATTTAGCTACTAATGCTAAATATCACGTAGTAGTTGCAGTTTTAGTCGTGATATTATTGGGTTTGGTTGTATATGGACTTATCCTAAATCGGAAAATTAGTAATTTAGAGGCAAATCAAAAATGAAGCCCTTACACATTGCATTGATCATTATTGCCGGATTAGGAGTGGCAGCTGTTGTTAGTCTATATGGTAATACAACTAAATACGTTTCATTTTCTGAAGCACAGGAATTGAGCCAAAATAATTACAGCAAACAAGTGCATGTGGTTTGCCAATTGAATAAATCTAAGCCCATTAATTACCAGCCTGAGGTTGATCCCAATCATCTTGAATTTTGGGCAAAGGATTCATTAGGTAATGAATCGCGCGTGATATTTTTACAACCTAAACCTCAGGATTTAGAAAGGACAGAGAAAATAGTACTTACGGGCAAGCATAAAGGTGATTATTTTCATGCAGAGGCTATTTTGAGCAAATGTCCTTCCAAATATGAAGATGCTCCTGTTAAAAAAGAACATCCTTCAGAAATCCCTAAATCCTTATAACCATCAACTGTGAATACCTTACTGCAAGCAACTTCTAAAATTTCCGACGTTGTTAATTTTAAAAATGAATGGCTATGGCTAGGTAACCTGGGTCAGGCATTTATAATTATTACTTTCCTGAGCGCATTTGCCGCCATGATTTTCTATTACAAACACGAAAAGTCTGGAGATATTGCATTTAGAAAAGCGGCGAGAAGAAGTTATTTCATTCATGCTTTTTCAGTTATAGCCATATTCTCAGTCTTATTTGCGGTCATTTTCTTTCATCGGTACGAATTCTACTATGCATGGCGGCATTCTAGTAATAGTCTGCCTGTTTATTATATGATTTCATGTTTCTGGGAAGGACAGGAGGGTAGCTTTTTACTTTGGATTTTTTGGAATGCCGTAATTGGGGTCGTATTGATGCGATATTCTCGCAAATGGGAAAGCCCGGTGATGGCTGTTATTTCATTTGGGCAAGTTGCTTTGAGTTCAATGTTACTCGGTTTGGAATTACAAGGTGTAAAAATTGGTAGCAGCCCTTTTGAATTACTGCGTATAGCCCGACCCGACTTTTTGAATATCCCCATTTTAGGAAGCATCGGTATTGAAAACTATTTATCTATCTTTAATGATGGAAATGGATTGAATAAGCTTTTGCAAAATTATTGGATGGTTATACATCCTCCTACTTTGTTCTTAGGTTTTGCATTGGCAATTGTGCCATTTGCATACAGTTTAGCATCTCTTTTCAGGAAAGACGATAGGTCTTGGTTGCAACCTGCTTTAATATGGAGTCTTGCTTGTGTAGGTGTATTAGGTACGGGCATAATAATGGGTGGTTTTTGGGCCTATGAGAGTTTATCCTTCGGAGGATATTGGGCATGGGATCCCGTAGAAAATGCGTCATTGTTACCTTGGTTAATAATGACATCAGCCGCACATATGTTGTTGATATCCAAAAATACGGGTAGACATATGTTTACGTCACACCTTCTTGTGCAATTGTCATTTTGGTTGGTTTTGTATGCAACCTTCTTAACACGCAGTGGAATATTGGGTGAAGCAAGTGTGCATTCATTCACGGATTTGGGATTGTCTGGGCAATTGTTACTGTTTTTACTTGTATTTATTGGATTAAGTGCTTCAATAAGTTTTAAAAGCATAAATCAACGTAGAATCTTCAATCGCATAATCTCAGGAGTATTCATAGGTGCAGTGGCACTTTCGTTTGTTATACCGGCTGATTGGTACTCGTCTTTTCAAACAGGTTTGAAATGGTTCGGAATAAGCGCATTTTTTAGTGTTATTGTCCTATTTATAATCAACTTATATAGGAATCAGAAAACTAATTTGGAGGATGAAAAACTATCCAGTCGTGAGTTTTGGATGTTTTTAGGGTCCATGTTTATCATATTGAGTTTAGTTCAAATTTTCACGGCGACATCAATCCCAGTTTTCAATAAATTATTTGGATTTAGAACGGCTGTGCCGGTAGCTCGGGATTATAATGCGATTCAATTATGGATGGCCATGCCCATAATGTTGTTAATGGCTATTGGGCAATATTTTTCGTATAGGAACACGAATTGGAAAACTTGGCTTAAAGATGCCGCAATAACAGGTTTGATTTCTATAGCAACAACGGTTTTATTGAATTTTAACTTCAAAATTGAGGGGTATCATTTTTTACTATTCTTATTCTTAGCAGTATGGTTGGCATTGGGTAATATCCTATATGTTTGGAAACTCAAAAAATTGGGCGTCCTTGCTTGGGGTGCATCTGTTTCGCATTTTGGTTTCGGTGTTTTATTGGTGGGTGTTTTGGTTTCTTCCGTTAACCAAAAAGTATTGAGTTCAACCCAGGAAGGAATACAATTGGCACCTGAACAGGATGAAAAAGGAAATGTCGATGTAAAAGGAATGCAATTCAATAGAGAAAATAGGATTCTCTACAAGAATGATCCAATAAAAATGGGAACGTATCAAGTAGAGTATGACTATTTTGAACAAGGAATAAATTATGATTCCTTGGATAAGTTTTTTTATGTAAAATTCTGGAATCAAACAGGTGATACGTTTACTCTTGTTCCCAAAACGCAAAATAATCCCAAAATGGGTCTTTTGGCGGAGCCATCAACGAAACATTACATTCACAAGGATGTATTTACTCATATCAATTATGAGAGTGGAATGGATAAAAAGGAGCCTTTCAGTGGATTCAAAACAGATACTGTAGCCTTGGGTCAGGCTTTTACTACTAATTCAGGAAAACGAAAGTTAACGCCACTATCAATTGAAAAAGGAGCATCTTCAAATGGATTAATGTTAAGATTGGTATTGTTAGTGCAAGGGATTAACCAATCCGACACTTTGTATCCACAAATTTTAATAAACGAACAAACAGGTAATCTAGAGAGTATTGCGGATCAAAATGAAGGAATGGGAGTATATGCGAGTATGTTAAGTTTCAATATTCAAGATCCCGACCCAAGTAAGCAAAAAATATCCTTCGTAATACAGAGTGCAGAGAAAGAGCCTGTTCGTGATTATATCGTACTAAAGGTTGTGGAATTTCCTTGGATTAATTTAGTTTGGGCTGGAACAATCATAATGGTTTTTGGTTTTGTATTCGCTATAACGAATCGTATCTTGCTTCAAAGAAAAGTATTAAGTTAGAATTTACTTAATGCAACAAACAACCATAGGGAAAAGCCGATGGATGTATTAAAAACTTATATAATTGGAAGAGGTAATCTTGGTTCGCATATAGCAAATTTGTTTCGTGAACATGATTTTGATTTCAAAATTATCAATATCAGTGAATTGTCATTGGTTGATCAAAATAGCCTAGTTTGGTTATGTATTCCTGATTCTGCGATTGGTGAATTAATTGAAAAGTTAATCCCATCGGGATGTTTGATGATATATTCATCGGGTGCTATAAATATCCAAGAAAAGTGGAAGTCTCAAGTGGGAGTGTGGTACCCGCTTTACAGCTTTAGGAAGGGTTATGATTTGGAATGGAAGGAAGTTCCGGTTTTTACCGAATCGTATATAAAACCGATTACTTTATATCTGAAATCACTGAATTCAAAATTGGGAATTAATGCCAAAGAATTGGATTCTGATAAAAGACTTAAACTGCATTTGGCGGCAGTATTTGTGAATAATTTTACGAATGCGTTACTCAATGCAGCTGAAGAATCTTTGTCTGATTTTTCTCGTGACGAATTAATTAACGCTTTACTTCCAATTGCTAAGCAAACTATTAATCGATGGCCGGCCGCTAATGCTTCTGAATTGCAGACAGGTCCTGCAGTAAGAGGAGATAACGATACGATAATGAGACATTTAGCACAATTATCGAATCTGCCTGAAGAAAGTGAACTTTATGCGTCGATAACAAAATATATTGCACAAAAAATTAAACAAAACGCTAAAAAATCAAACAAAAGTGTCTAACTTTACAAAAGTTACACAATGGCACTATCTATCCAATCTTTCGTAAACGATGAACAGCACTTGTTTGAATACATGGGCTTGCAAATCTATATAAGCCGAAAAGACAGGGAGCCTTTGGTGTTTTATGGCCATGTGGAGAATAGTGATAAGTTGTCAAAAATCATCGTGCACCTTGAAAACGGTTTATTTAAAGGCTTTGAAATGGCTCCTGTTGAGGGAGTTCCAGAATTAGATGATAAAGACAAGCAAAAATTAATGGAAATCATTGATTATAACTTGAATGATATTATCAAGTATTGGATTGACTTCTTTGTCTATCATAAAGAAGTTCCATTCGAGAAAATTTTAAAACCCATTCAGAATAACAATTCTTAATGGGATCTAAAGCTTTTATTTGATTTCGTATCTTATTCCAAAGTAAAACAATCGGCCATTAGCTGGACCCCAGCTGTAGCTCGCATCTATTCGATTTGAGTTTGTGAAATCGTAAATTGGATCTGACTGTCTGAAGTTTCCAATGTTCTCGGCACCTAAATAGATTTCAAAACCGGAATTCCAATTTTTGCGAATTTGCGTGTTGAATAAGGCATAAACCGGGGTCTCTGATTCTTGGCTCCTTACTTCCGGCTTCTCAAATAAACGCTTTGGTCCATTAATACTACCGATTAAGTCGAAATACCACTTATTTCTGGTTTTATACGTTAATGTTGCCAAACCACGATGTTGACTCAAAAGTGGCTTAAGTCTCATTTCTCCACCTAGTTTTTGGATGTTATTTACATAACGATAGGCCAAACGGACTTCAAATCTCATAGCCGGCATGAAGTTCCATTCGGTGTGAATACTTTCAGAGAATCCGGCGTCTTTACCATTTAATTGAACAAATGAAATGTTTTCTGCAGTTTCTTGATCAATGACAATCCTACTATCAAATACATTACGAAACACATCTAAGGAAATCGAACTGGGATA
>Ga0181553_10005870_pt1 | contig 10225 bp, 9 predicted proteins | sample 011ome_17_FD_133753 | JGI IMG/M metagenome (GOLD analysis project Ga0181553, IMG submission 133753) | Coastal salt marsh microbial communities from the Groves Creek Marsh, Skidaway Island, Georgia - 011502XT metaG (megahit assembly) | ecosystem: Environmental > Aquatic > Marine > Intertidal zone...
CCAATACCGCCGGGTTTTACGATGGGTGGCTTAGCTTCGGTCGCAGAGCATGCGCCAAGAATAAGGGTTGCCAAAATAGCGCCTGATAAAGTTTTTACAGTGTTTTGAAGCTTCGTTGAGAAAATATGAGTCATGGACGGTTATCCCTCTTTTCGCTAGGTATTATTCTCTACCTATGTTGGTGTTATATCATTCAGTAGCCACACTTCCCCTGAGCTACTGTAACGAATTATATACGCAAGCAAGTGATTTATGCGATCACTTGTCTTTTATGCAAATGGGTGACGCAAAATGATGGTCTCATTTCGCTCAGGACCGGTTGAGATGATATCAACAGGTGCGCTGACAATTTCTTCAATTTTTGCAATAAAGTCTTTGGCATTCTGCGGTAAGTCAGCAACATCTTTTGCCCCGACTGTCGATTCTGACCAGCCCGGCATTTCAATGTAAACTGGGTTCACACTTTCGAACTCTTCGGCACCGCACGGCATAGTGGTGATCTGCTCACCATCTCGTTCATAAGCCACAGCAATTTTGATGGTCTCAAGACCATCAAGCACATCTAGCTTAGTCATACACAAGCCAGAGATAGAATTGATCTGAATCGCACGCTTAAGTGCAACCGCATCCAGCCAACCACAACGTCTCGGACGACCTGTGGTAGCACCGAACTCAGCACCAGCTTTAGCTATGTGCGCGCCGATGTCATCAAATAATTCGGTCGGAAATGGTCCAGATCCAACACGGGTTGTATAGGCCTTTGTGATGCCCAGGACATAATCAATATCGAGTGGCCCAACTCCCGTACCAGTGGCTGTTCCACCAGCGGTGGTATTTGATGACGTCACAAATGGGAATGTGCCATGGTCAATATCTAACAATGTACCCTGCGCACCTTCGAATAGGATATTGTTACCAGCCTCTCGAGAATCATGTAACACCTGAGAGACGTCGGTAATCATGGGCACCAATACTTCAGCATAACGCTCAATGTCTTGCATTAAAGCATCTATATCAATTGGCTCAACCTTATAGTAGTTAACCAATGAAAAGTTATGGTATTCCAAAATAACTTCAAGCTTTTCTCGTAATTGAGCCAGATTAGTTAAGTCTAGTACACGTAAACCACGACGAGCGACTTTATCTTCGTAAGCTGGGCCAATACCACGGCCAGTCGTACCAATAGCTTTTTTACCAAGCTTGATCTCGCGTGCCTTATCCAGCGCCTCATGATAGTCCAAGATCAAAGGACAGGCTGGGCTAATCTGGAGACGTTCACGAACCGGTACACCCGAGGCTTCGAGCATAGAAATTTCTTCTAATAAGGCTTTTGGTGATAACACAACTCCATTGCCGATGATGCATTGCACGTCTGAGCGAAGGATGCCAGATGGCACTAGATGTAACACTGTTTTAGTGTCATCAATTACCAGCGTATGACCAGCATTATGGCCACCCTGAAAACGAACTACTTGAGATACCGATTCAGTTAGTAAATCGACAATTTTGCCCTTGCCTTCATCACCCCATTGGGATCCAAGAACGACGACACTTTTTGCCATGATAATTGTTGCCTCTTTGGCTTGGTTGCTCTGCGAAACGAGAAACCGCGCATTTTACTCTCAGTTAGAGTAAAAATCAGTTAAATTGTTAAAAATCATGCTTATCGAACCAAATAAAGAAGGATCAAACCGACAATCATGGAGGATATACCAATAAATCTAAGTTGACGGTCATTAAATGATATCACCTTGCGGATGGTTTCACGCCAGCCAGATGGGTGGATAAAGGGCATCAGGCCTTCAATAATGAAGACTAGTGCTAGTGCCGTCAGAAAATCACCCCAATCCATCAAATCCTCTACCCATAATGAAAGAATCCGGGACGTGCCCGGATTGAATATAAGGTTTTAGTTGTTACTCTTTCTTGCCATCCAGATCTTTTATGAAGCGAAAGAAATCTGAGTCTGGGCTCATAACCATTATGTCCTCTCTATCCTTGAATGAGCGCTCATAGGACTGAAGGCTTCTGACAAAAGCAAAAAACTCAGCATTTTTATTATATGCATCAGCATATATTTTAGCTGCCTCAGCATCCGCCTGTCCCATAATCACTTTTGCATCTCGATCGGCGTTTGCATTAATAATGGTTGCCTTACGATCAGCCGTAGCCTGAATAATTTCCGCTTCTTTCTGACCATTCGAGCGGAATGCTGTTGCAACACGCTCACGTTCTGATCGCATACGATCATAGACATTTTCGCTGACCTCAGGAGGATAGTTTGCTTGCTTGATCCGCACATCAACTACATCAATACCAAGCTCTTGTGTAGAACTATTCGAATTATTCCGCACGTTTAGCATCATCTGCTCACGCTCTCCAGAAATGGTCTCCTTAACCGAGTTCACGCCAATTTCTGCACGTAAATCATTGTTCACGATGCGTTCGAGAAGGCTTTCTGCACGGTTGAAATCATTCTGTGTTCTCAAATAAAACTGACCATAGTCAGACACACGCCATTTAACATAGGTGTCAACTACTAATGCTTTCTTTTCGTTGGTTAACGCCTCCTGAGGACGACTGTCCATGGTTTGGATGCGTGTGTCGATTCTAGCGACTCGGTCCACAAATGGAATCATGAAATGAATGCCAGGGCCATAGACCTTAGCAGTACCTGTCTCCTCCAATCCGTGTATCTTACCAAAGCGAAGCACAATTCCTGCTTCCCACTGATTTACAACAAATAATGAATTACCGCCAACGATCAATGTTACCAATGCGACAAGGACAAATAGGGTTTGTTTAGGACTCATCATGATTCTCCTTATCGATTGTTGCTACCAGTCGATTGACTGCTGCGTTGTTGTTTCATTAACTGATCCAGTGGTAGATAAATCATATTGTTACCACCATCGACATCAATCAACACCTTGTTTACATTACTATACACACGTTCCATTGTTTCTAGGTACAGACGTTGACGAGTAACTTCAGGTGCTGCGTTATATTCTGGTAAAAGTTTGTTGAACTTAGCCACATCACCATTAGCTTGTGCGATGATGGATTCTTCGTAAGCTCGTGCCGCTTGGATGGTTCTTGCAGCATTACCCTCTGCTACCGGTACAACTCTGTTTTCATAAGTCTGGGCAGAGTTGATTTGACGCTCCTCATCCTCGCGCGCTTTAATCGCATCATCAAATGCTGCTTTTACTTGTGAAGGTGGTGTAGCTTCTTCTAGAGTTAACTGAGAAATTTGTAAGCCAGTCGCATATGGTTGCATGGTTTCTTGCAACTGAGTGAGTGTCTCTGCCTTAATCTGCTCACGACCCGTGGTGATAATCTGATCCATAACGGAATTACCGACAACCTGTCTCAGAGCACTCTCTGCCGCTTCGGTGATGGTGTCCTCTGGAGTGGTGACATTAAAAAGGTAGTCCTCTGGACTTTCAATTCGGTACTGTACACCCAAACGAACAATGACAATATTTTCATCTTTCGTAAGCATAGTTGCATCGACACTCGTTCGTTGTATTGAGCTGATATCAACCTTGATTGGACGATCAATTAATGGTGCTGCCCAATGTAAACCAGCACCCACTGTGGCATGGAATGCACCAAATCGAAGAATAACTGCGCGTTCTTTTTCATTAACTGTATAAAATCCATAACCTGTGTAGATTACAGCAATGATTATAAGTACCGCATACAGAGTAAATTTAGTAAAAGGAGTTTGTGATTTTGCTGGAGAACCCGGACGCTTTTTGCCACCTCCAGAAATTTGTCTCCACAGCTTTTTTAACATGTCGTCTAAATCTGGTGGACCATTTTGGTCATTTCGATTTCCCCAGGGATCTTTGTCCCCATTACCTTTCCCCGGTTCATTCCAGGCCATTAAAATTCTCCAGTAGGTTAAAATTAATCTTTACCATTGAATCATTGATATGCGGATAAGCCAAGATAATTCAAGGCTCAAGAGACCACATACTGCTCAATATTCGACTCTAATCTTTGTTGTATACGTCGCCAATCAGAAAGCGAGATATCGATAGTTAACGAGAAGTTACCTAACTCGTCAACCAATTCTTCTGTTACGGCGTGTAAATCAAATAATAATCCTCTCATCTTGCCCTCGCGTGGCGGGAGTTTTAAGGTCACATTGACACGCTCAGAGGCCACAAGCGTGGCGATTGATCGACGAAGTATGTCGAGACCCGATGAGGCTTTTGCGGAGATATACACATATTCAGGTATACCCTCATTATTCTTCTCTACAATCGGGACCAATCCTTCTGTCGCGTCTATTTTGTTCATGACATTCAAAATTGGCACTTCGTAAGCGCCAATTTCCTCTAGCACTTGCTCAACTGAGGCTTGTTTTTGCTGCCACTGAGGATCTGAGACATCAATGATGTGTAGCAGTAAATCTGCGTTCTTAGTTTCCTCCAGAGTGGCGCGAAAAGCAGCAACCAAATCATGCGGTAGGTCACGAATAAAACCAACCGTATCGGCAAGAATAATGTCTTGCCCGGGGCCTACCGGTAATCTTCTCAAAATCGGGTCAAGGGTGGCAAACAACTGATCTTGAGCATAAACATCAGCATCAGTCAGTTGGTTAAACAGCGTTGATTTGCCGGCATTGGTATATCCGACCACTGAAACAGTGGGCAGTTCTGTTCGTTGTCTCGAACGTCGCCCCTGCTCCCGTTGACGAGATACTTTATTTAGTCGTTTTTCAATGGCATCTATGCGTCCACGTAACAAGCGTCGATCGGTTTCTAACTGGGTTTCTCCCGGTCCACGCAGACCAATACCCCCTTTTTGTCGCTCGAGGTGAGTCCAGCCACGGATTAGGCGTGTTGACAGATGCCTCAACTGAGCCAGTTCGACCTGAAGTTTCCCCTCGTAGGTCGAGGCACGTTGGGCGAAAATATCGAGAATAAGTCCAATACGATCAACCACCCGACATTGGCACGCCTTCTCAATATTACGCTCCTGAGCTGGGGATAAGTGATGGTTAAAAATAATGACATCAGCCTCATGAAGTTTCACAAGCTCTGACAGTTGCTCAATGATGCCACTACCGGTATAGAATTTAGCATGGGGGGCGCTACGTTTGGATGTGACCAAATCAAGCACCTGTATATCGGCTGAGGTTACCAATTCAACGAACTCAGCGATTTGTGCCTGATTCTGCTCAGAATTCAGCGTTTGAAAATCAATATGTAACAGCAGAGCTCGCTCACCGCCCTGATAACGATCAAACATTGCTAGCCAAATTCTCTGATGTTCAAACTGAGTTTAAAACAGTATTTCTTGCCTAGTGGTTACCTGGTCCAGATTCTTGATCATCTTTTTCAGCTGATGGACTAAGTTTTACATTGCGGGCAGGCACGACTGTTGAGATGGCATGCTTATAGACCATTTGACTGACCGTGTTCTTGAGTAAAATAACAAACTGATCGAATGAGTCTATCTGACCTTGCAACTTGATACCATTAACCAAGTAGATTGCCACTGGGATTTTTTCCCTTCTTAATGCATTCAAGTATGGATCTTGAAGCGTCTGACCTTTAGACATTTTGAGCTCCTGATTTATTCTTATTTATTTTTTTTATACGAGACTTAACTACAACAATTATATGTTGCCTCAATTATAATAAATAACGCAGTAAATTTATTTGTTTATAATTGCTATATAGTGATTAAAACTCTGAAGCCAAGTACCAAAAATGAAAAAAATTACAACAAAAACCACTATATAACAGACATTTATACGGTGAACTGGCTAAAGTAGTGTCATTAATTTTGCTAAATTGTTGCAATTACCTGATTCAAACCACACCAGCTCTGGCCAGCTTCTCAACCATGTGACTTGCCTTTTGGCTAATCTTGCGGTGGCGGTAACGACATTTTCTATCATTAAATCGTAATCAACCGTCCCTTTAAGATAATCAATTATCTGTCGATAACCCACACTGCGCATGGCCGGTAGTTCAGGATCGTAGCCTTTCACGTTAAGCAGATAATCAACCTCTTTAATCACACCTCGCTCAAGCATCAGCATAAATCTTTGGCGAATTTTATCTCTGAGGATAGCCCTGTCTTGGGGTGAAATAGCGGTATTAAGAACTCGATATGGAAAGCGTTCTTGTGCCTGTTTAGCATAGAACTCAGTGAGTGTGGTACCGCTGATACGATACACCTCAATCGCACGTTGTATGCGCTGGCTGTCGTTTGGTTTGATCCGTGCTGCGGAATCAGGATCAAATTCAGCCAATTCAGTATGTAGTCCAGGCCAACCTAAATGTTCAGCCTCTGTAGCAATATGAGTTCTTATGGCTTCATCAGCACTGGGTAAATCTGCAAGTCCCTGCATCAGGGTTTTGTAGTACAGCATGGTACCCCCAACCAAAACCGGCAGATGCTCTCTGTTGATTGCCTGTGCAATTAACGCTAGTGCATCCTCACGAAATTGCGATGCTGAGTAAGGCTCATCTGGATTGCAGATATCGATAAGATGGTGTGGGTAATCGGCCAGTTCTTGGGCTGTTGGTTTCGCAGTTCCGATATTCATCCCACGATAGACTAGCGCTGAATCAACTGAAATCAGTTCACAGGGGCGACTATCATACAACTGCAGCGCTAACTCAGTCTTACCTGAGGCTGTGGGACCCATAATGAAAACAACCTCAGGACTCGCCACGAAAATACTCTTTAAGCGCTGCTAGGGTGCTACTTTTCTGGAATGAATCGTCAGGATAACTGACGATGAATGAAGCAACCCAGTCCAACTTTAATTGCGCATGCTGGGTCGATTGAAATTGCAAGTAATCCGTGATCATTGTGGCAAATAGCTCGCTATTCCAAGCCTCTGGTATGGCGGTTATTTTGAGCTGCTGTTCTCGATGTTGCGACTCGATTGATACCTGCTCAGTCAGAGTCGTTAGTTGCTCGGAATACATGACTGGCAGATTCACGGGAAATAGCAATTTTGACTGCACAGACGAGGCCTGCGCCATGGCTAACCAGAACTCGAACAATCCCGGCAAATCAATCATGACTAGTTTGCCTTCAGATACCACCAATACGGTTGTGTTATCTAGTCTGAGTAAGTGCAGATTTTGCTGTTCATCAAGTGTATCCGTACCCTGCTTTAAATCATTACCCCGATAGGCGGTGCGAATGAAATCAGCATAGGACTGGTAGTGATTCTGGCTCGCCTCTTTGAGGTTGCTTCTATAGGCCTCAGAGTCATACTCTGCTGTAGGCTCAGCAGTTGTATGCTCACTAATTTCTATGCCTTGATGTAGGGATTGCTCGAGCGCCTGAACAACGAAATCATGGACACGGCGGACATCGTGAAAGCGAACTTCATGCTTGGTTGGGTGAACGTTAACATCGACCTGATCCGGTGGTATTGTGAGAAACAACACATAGCTGGCATGACGTCCCTCAGGTAAGTGCGGATGATAGGCTTCACGAATCGCGTGGTTGAGTACCTTATCTTTCACAGGGCGATGATTGACAAAAAAGTACTGACCATCGGTCTGACTGCGATGATAGCTCGGCAGTGACAGCCAGCCACTCACTGACAGTGCCTCATGCTCGACTGCAATCCGGACTGATTGCCGGACAAATTCCTGTCCACAAACAACCGCCAGACGTTGCTCCGTTTGTGGTCCACTGAATGCCGCCTTGTAGCGCTTAACCACCCGTTGATTGTGTTTCAGTACAATGGTCACTTCCGGATGCGCAAGTGCCATTTGTCGAATCACCGTATCAATTTGCGCAAATTCTGTTTTGTCGGTGCGTAAGAAACGTCGTCGTGCCGGTGTGTTATGGAAAAGTTCTTCTACATCAATACAGGTGCCAACCGTAGCGGGTGCTGGTGACAGTTTAACGGCCATTCTTTGGCCCTCTGTAACAGCACACCAACCCTGAGTTTGTGACTCGGTTTTGGAAGTTAAACGAAACCGCGAGACACTGGAGATACTGGCTAGCGCTTCGCCACGAAAACCAAACGAGTACAGCGCAAGTAGGTCATCTAACTCACTGATCTTACTGGTAGCGTGGGGAGCTAGTGCTAATTCTAGCTGCTCTTTGGCAATGCCATAGCCGTTATCACGAACTCGGATCAGTTGTTTACCGCCATTGAGGATATCAATATCGATTTGCGTGGCACCGGCATCGAGAGAGTTTTCAACCAGTTCTTTGACCACTGAAGCTGGCCGTTCAACGACCTCGCCTGCCGCAATTTGATTGGCAAGTTGGGTGCTTAGTTGAACGATAGGACGGTGCCCAGTTGCGGTATTAGCCACTCAGTTACTCTTATGTCAGATAGGTATGATTAGATTCTTTCCGACGAGCAGTTTATCACCTTTGAGGTTATTGGTGCGACGTAATTGCGTCATTGATACACCATATTTATGAGCAATACCTGACAGGGTATCACCACGCGAGACGCGATGAGTCATTGGACCATTATTGACAAGATCAATGTTGGCCATTCTTACCCCCATCGGGGTATTAGTTCGAAAGTAGTCATGCACACCACGAACAATCGAATTTGCCACTTTTTGTTGATACTTTCTGGAACGAAGGTTTCTCTCGTCTTCGCGGTTAGATATAAATCCTGTTTCAACCAGAATTGAGGGAATGGCGGGGTTTTTCAGCACGATAAAACCGGCACTCTTGGTTTTATTATTGTGAACGACTATGGTTCGCGCCAGTTCATCAATGACATTCTGAGCGATAGACTGACTCAATCTGACTGAATGCTCTGTCTGAATTTTCAATAATACTTCAGCGACATCAGGTTCGTAATTGTTCAATGCCACACTCTCGACGCCACCGAGCAGATCGGCCTCTTTCTCACGTTGCTCCAACCAACGACCGACCTCTGAATCTGCGCCCTTGTCAGATAAAACCCAGACCGAGGCGCCACGAACACGCTTATCTCTGAAGGCATCGGCATGAACCGATATGAATAAGTCAGCACCTTTGGCGCGCGCAATTTCAGTTCGCTTACGCAAACCTATGTAATAATCACCGGTTCGGCTCATGACCGCTTTCATGCCAGCTTGACGATTAATTGCATCAGCCACCATTTTAGAAATACTCAGAGCAATATTCTTCTCATAAGTACCCATAGCACCTATCGCACCCGGATCCTCGCCCCCATGACCTGCATCAATCACCACCAGTATGTTATTTTTCTTTAAATCTGCTGCGCGCTTGATGGCTTTTTCTGCGACCGCCTCCGCCTCATTCTCTACCAGATCGACCACTAGTCGATTGCCGACATTTTGAATTGGCTTTAAGGTAAAGCTGTTCGGCTTGGCTTGACGTTTCAGGTCCAACACCAAACGTAAATTTTGTGTTTCGTGGGAATAACTACTGCGGATCCGTTCAATTAACGTTGAGTTAATATTGATTTGATTTAGATCAACAGCGACTTCGCCTTGGTTGATATCAATGACGATTCGATCAGGATTAGCGAGCGTCATGAGTTGGTGGCTGGGCGTTGAACTCATGTCAAACACAACTCTGGTCTTGGTGGGTGATTGCCAAAACCGGATGCCTTCGACCTTACTGGGCTCTGCAAAGAGCGTTGTTTCCCACCATATCAATGTTACACATAGAGTCGCTAAGCATTTGAAATATCTTGCTTTTGTGTGATTATTAGGGGTGAAAAACAGGTTCATTGATTAAACAGCCAACCGAATTGCCTTGTATTACTGTATAACAATACAAAATAATCATTAAAATCACAAGTTTAGATGATCTTTAAAGATTTTGGTTTAACTGCTCGAGAAGTTTTATGCCAACCTCTGACTTTGCCATGAGTTGACAGTGTCGACCGGTATTAGCAAAGCTCAGCTGTATGATGAGATCGGCGTCATTGACAAATCCCTGACCATTCTCTGGCCATTCGATCAAAACAATAGTTGAGTCAGAGAAATAATCTCGTATCCCCATAAACTCTAGCTCAGACGGATCAGTGAGTCGATAAAGGTCGAAATGATATACCGTGAATTGCGCAAACTCATAAGGTTCAACAATCGTATAGGTCGGACTTTTCACTGTCCCTGCATGCCCAAGACCATGCAATATCGCTCTGCTGAGACGCGTTTTGCCAACCCCTAAATCGCCAGTCAAATAAATGGTCACTGGTGCTGTTAACTCGGCCGCGAGCTGCCTTCCCAATGCCTCAGTCTGGTCTTCC
>Ga0181553_10005880_pt1 | contig 10216 bp, 9 predicted proteins | sample 011ome_17_FD_133753 | JGI IMG/M metagenome (GOLD analysis project Ga0181553, IMG submission 133753) | Coastal salt marsh microbial communities from the Groves Creek Marsh, Skidaway Island, Georgia - 011502XT metaG (megahit assembly) | ecosystem: Environmental > Aquatic > Marine > Intertidal zone...
ATTATTAAAAAAAAAATTTATTTATATGGGAATAATTATAAAACTAAAGATGGAACATGTATAAGAGATTACATACATATAAAAGATATTTGTGAATCAATAAAAAAATCAATAAAATTTTTAATTTATAAAAAAAATAGATTTGAAGTAATTAATGTTGGATCAAATACTACATACACAAATCTTGAAATTTTAAAAAGGATTGAACAAATTACGGGTATTAAAAATAAAGTTAAATTTATAAAAAAAAGATCAGGTGATGTAGATAAATTAAACTGCTCAATTAATAAAGCAAAAAAAATACTTAATTGGAGACCAATCAATTCAAAAATTGATAAAATTATAAAGGATGAAATTATTTTTGTAAAAAAATTAATTAAAGATAAAAGATATAGAAAATTTAAAAATTACTTATAAATAAAATTAATTTGAAAAAAATAAAATTAAAAAAAAATATACTAGTTTCTAGTGGATATAAAAATATTCATATTAATAATCAAGCTTATGAATTACAAAAAACAAATAAACTATTTTCAATAATAAGTGGTTATATTCCAAAATCAAAATATTTAAAAATATTAAAAATTTCTATTTTCTCTAAATTAACTAAATTACAAAGGATTAAAGAAAGAAAAAATAATATTAAAGATACAAATATAATTAATTTTATTTTGGGAGAAATTTTATTTAATTTTGCTTTGATTCTCCGCCAAAAAAATTTGGTCACCCTAAGTTTTTTTGATAAACTTACAATATTTTGTTTAAATATTTATTCAAATTTTGCTAAAAAAATAATTAAAAATCATCACAAACATATTAAATTTTATCATTTTAGAAGTGGATATGGTGGAAATTCTGTAAAATACGCAAAAACTAAAAATATTTATACTATTTGTGATCATACCATAGCTCATCCAGATGTAATAAAATATATGATCAAAAATAAAGGGAAATTTCCTAATAAAAGAATTGTTTACAAAAAAGATTGGTGGCAATTAGTTAAGGATGATCTTTTAATAGCTGACTGTATTTTAGTTAATTCAAATTTTGTCAAAAAAACATTAGTTCATATGGGTATTAAAAAAAAAATAGATGTAATTTATACTGGTGCAAGCAAATTTTTTGAAACTCAATACAAATTTATAAAAAATATTAATAAAAAAAAAATAATATTGTACGCAGGAGGTATCACTAAGAGGAAAGGTCTTAACGATTTACAAAAAGCATTTAAAAAAATTGATATTGATAATTTTCAATTTAGAATTGCAGGTCAGATTAGCAATTATTCTAGAAAGGAATTCTCCTATCTATTATCTAAGAATAATGTAAAATATTTAGGTAATTTAAACTCTGCTCAATTAAAAAATGAGTATAAAAAAGCAGATATATTTTTGTTTCCATCCCTTGTCGAAGGTTCTGCCAAAGTAATATTTGAGGCTATGGCAGCGGGTTGCGCTATAATCACTACTCCAAATTCTGGTAGTATAGTTAAAAATAAAATTAATGGGATTATAATTCAACCTGGTGAACCAAATGAAATTATAAAATCCATAAAAATTTTAATTAATAATGAATCTTTATTAAATAAAATTAGTAAAAATAATATTAAAACAATAAGTAATTATTATAGACAATCTAGTTATGGAGTTAGTTTAAATAAATTTTACGATAAATTAAATGAGCAATCTTTTTAATATAATTTTTAGTATATCTTTTAATTACAAACTAAATTTGGTTGGCGATTTTTATTATTCTCAAATGATTATTATATTTACAGCAATATTTTTTTTTTTAAAAAAAAAATTTTTTATTAACTCACTTTTTGAAAAAAAATTATATTTTATTGGATTTTTGTGGCTTTTAAATCAATTAATATCAGATCTAGTCAATCAAACATCCTTCAATGACTTAATGAGAGGTAATGCAAAAATAATTATTATATTATTATCTTTTTATGTTTTTTTTAGAATTACTAATGTAAATTACATAAAAATTATAAATCTTTTAATAACTTATATAATTGTTTCTATTTTATTTGACTTAATAAATACTGTTAATTTTTTTGATAGTTGGAAATTTGGGTTTGGAACTTTTATAACTATTTTATTAATTTTAGTTAACACCACATTCAAAAAAAATATAAACTTTAATAAGTCAATTCTTTTTTCAATTTTTTTAATTGGAATATATTCAATATTTTTAGGCACAAGATATCTTTTTGTTTTTAACACATTATTTGTAATATTGATTATTTTTACTCAATATTTCAAATTTAGGTTGTCTAAATTATTAATGTTTTTAATAATTTTTTTAATGCCAATTAATTATTTTTATTCTCAAATAATTCAGTCCGATCTATTACAATCTCGATATTCTGAAAAATATACCAAGCAATCATCTGGATTACTTGGGCCTTTAATCGGAGGTAGAAGTGAAATAATTGCATCTACAAAAGCTATTTACGACTCACCTATATTAGGTCATGGAAGCTGGTCATCAAATTGTGAATATACTATTTTTTTGCATGATAAAAAAATAAGTTTAAATTATACAAGTAAATTAAATTTAGATAACTGTTTAATACCATCACACTCAGTTATATTTGGGACTTGGGTCCAATCAGGAATTTTTGGATTTATATTCTGGATCTTTATTTTAATTAATATTTTTATTACGCTTAATAAAATAATTTTTAAAGATGATTTAGCACATAATAAATTCAAATATTTATTAATTTATCTATCAATCGCATGTATTTGGGATATAATATTTTCTCCTTTGGGTGGAACAAGAACAATAGTATTGCCCCTATACATAATTATTCTATTAAATAATTCACAAAAAATAAAAAAAAATGTGTTAATCAAATAAATTTATAAAATAATTAAAGTTTTATTTCACATTCTCATATTTATAGTAAAGCTAATTAAATAAAGGTAGATTTATGAAAAATCAATTTTTTAATTCTTTTAAAAATATTGTTAATATAAAAAGATTTAATAAAAATTTCCTAAGTCTATCATTTAATTTATTTTCAAAAATTATAGTCCATATTGCCTATATACCTTTAATGTTTTTGTCATGGGGGGTAACTCTAACTGGTGTTTGGTTTTTTTTACAATCTATTCCGGGTATTTTATCAATTATAAATTTTGACCCTGTAAACTACACAAGGCAAAAACTTATTTCATCAAAACTTAAAAACTATTCAAAAATATATTCGAATAGTTTCTTAATAATATTTATTAATATTATTTTTTTACTAGCTCCTTATCTAATCATATTATTATTTTTAGAGAAATTTGAAGTCTTAAATTCTATTAAAACAAATTATTATCTCATAATAATTTTTATGTATATTTCAAATATATTCGAAATTTTAACAAATTATAATTTTTTAAAAAAAGAAATAAAAGGAGAAATACATTTAAGAAATAATTTACAGTCTATTTTTTATATTTTTTCAAGGTCTTCTTTTATATTGGTTGGTTTTTATTCTAATGAGCTTATATACTTATCAATTATAGTTTTGGTTTTAAGTATATTTAAATATAATTTAGTATTTTTTTTAAATAAAAAAATTTCAAATATAAAATTTAATACAAATTTAATAGAAAAAAAAACTTTATTAGGGCAATTTCGTGAGTCAATTCAATATTTGCTTTATAACAGTCAATTTTTAATTGATATTTACACAATTAACTTTTTTTTAGGATTTTTTTTTACAGGAGATAAAATAGCTATGATAAATTCTTTAATTATCTTGTTTAAATTGCTACCAAATCAAATTAACAATATTTTTATAAGTACATTAAAAATTGAATATGCTAAATTATTTTCAAAAAATAAATTTAAAAAGATTTTTGAATTAGAAAAGATATACGATTTAATATTTATTATTTTTTCAATCTTAGCTTTAACTTTTACTTTTTTTTATGGTAAATATATTTTCAATATATGGACAAATAATAATTTTTTAGGGTACGAAATTCTAATGTATCTGATACTTATCAGTGCTATTTTAGACGTTTTTTCATATAATAAGATTAGTGTATATGCGGCTACAATCAAATTTAATAATGAACCTTTAAAATTATTATCTATTTCTATATTCTTTTTAATAATTATTTTTTACTTACTTAATTTAAATCCAAACTTAAACGTATTTTTTTTAATAATTCTATTAAAGAGTATAACAGTTTTTTTTAACTCTTATTTATATAGTTTAAAATTAAGAAAAAAATTAATATGAAAAAAGTTAGCTATTTTATTGTTGGAGCACCAAAATGTGCCACATCAACTTTAAGGACACTCTTAAACGAATACTACCTTACTTTTTTGCCTAGCCCAATAGAGCCTAATTTTTTTTGCACAGATCTAAGTAACCCTAAAAAAAAAATTAGTTATCATAATTATTATAAAAATTCAAAAAAAGATGATGTTCTAGGAGACAAATCCACTTGGTATTTATCATCTAAAGTAGCTGGCAAAAATATAATTAAATATAATAAAAAAGCAAAGTTTATTATTATTTTGAGGAATCCTATAGATATGTATTTTAGTCTACATAAGCAACTTATAAGAAATGGTGTAGAAGATGAATTAAATCCAGAAAAAGCTTGGTACAAGTCACTTCATAAAAAAAGGGTTAAAAAAAATTTTTTACTTGATTATTCTAATATGTGCAAGATTGGAACTCAATCTAATCTTTTTATAAAATCTATAAAAAATAAAAATAATTTTATGATTATTTTTTTTGAAGAATTTATTAAAAATCAAAAAAAAATTTTATTAGAGGTTGGTGAATTTTTAAAATTAAAAAAAATAAAAAAAATTGAACATATAAATCTAAATGAAAATATGTCTCCAAATATTTTTTATTTAAAGAATAACTTATTTATTTTTAAACATTTTAAAAATACTTTTATTAAAAAAATTTTACTAAAAATAAATAACATTTTTTTGCTTTTTTTTAAACCCAATATTGAAAACAAAAATAATAAAAATTTATTTTTTAAAAAAAAATTACAAAAACACTTTAAAAACGAAATTAAAGTTATCAATAAAATTAGAAATAGTCTTAATTAAAAAATAATATTAATGAAATTTTCAATAATAACTATTTCGTATAACCAAGGTAATTATTTAGAGCAATGTATTAAAAGTGTTTTAAATCAAAAATATAGCAATATAGAACATATTGTTATTGATAATATTTCAACTGATGAAACTTATGAAATATTAAAAAAATATAAACTAAAAGATAAAAGATTTAAGTACATCAGACAAAAAGATAAAGGGCCTGCAGATGCACTTAATAAGGGCTTTTCTATTGCTAATGGAGATATTTTTTATTTTTTAAATTCTGATGATTATTTAATTAAAAATAGTTTAAATTTAGTTCATCAATATTTTAAAAAAAAGAAAAAAATAGATATCTTGCTTGCAGCAGGATTTAAAAAAATAGAAAATACAAAAAAAAAAATATATGTCTGTTCTAGTAAACCAAATTTAAATTCATATTTATTGGGTATAAGCACTTTTTTTCAACAAGGAATGTTTTTTACAAAAAAAATTTATAAACAGTTTGGTCCTTTCAATATTAAAAATAAAATTTCGTGGGATGGTGAACTTTATGTTAATTTTTTATTTAATAAAGTTCGTATAGTAAGAGTTTTTGACCCAGTGGCTATATTTAGAATTCAAAACCTAGCAATAACATCTCAAAAAAACTATTTGATTAAGTACCAAAAATATAAAAAAAAAATAATATCTAAATATTTAAAAAAAAAATTTTATATGTTTAGAGACAGTAAAAAAATTCTTTTTTTTATTAAACTAATATTTGATCCAAAATATTTTATATTTAAATTTTTATATTTTATTAATTTTTTTAAAAAATGAAAAAAATCTTACATATAATTAGTTCATGTGATCCTGCTACAGGTGGTCCAATTGAGGGTATAAAACAATTTTATAATATTTATAAAAAGTTAAATATTGAAATAAATATTTTAACAAATGATGGTCCTAAAGATAAATTTTTAAATGATAAGAATTTACCAAAGGTTTTCACTACTGGTCCATTACCTATTATTTATAAGAAATTAAACAATTTCAATCCAAAGTTATTTAATTGGTTAAATCATAATATTATGAATTATGATTTTGTAATCGTTGATGGTATTTGGCAATTTCATAATTATGCTGTGTATAAAACTGCTAAAAAATTTAATATTCCATACTTTGTCTTTCCTCATGGAATGTTAGATCCTTGGTTTAACGAAAAATATTTTTTAAAAAAAATTAAAAAGATTATTTATTGGCACATGATTCAACACCGCGTTTTACAAAATGCAAAGAAAGTTTTATTCACAACTAAATTAGAAGCTTATCTAGCAAAAAAATCTTTTAAACCATACAATTTAAACCAAAAAGTTATAGGATATGGTATTGAAGGAAATCCTTTTTTAAAATCAAAAGAAAATTTTTTTTTAAAAAAATATAAAAAATTAAAACAAAAGAAAATTTTATTATATTTAGGAAGAATTACTGAGAAAAAGGGTTTGGATTTATTGATAAATGCTTTTAGCTTGGTAAGAGAAACTGACATGCAATTAGTTATTGCTGGCAATAACAACAATAAATACGCAAAACAAATGAAATCTTTAATTGATAATCTAAAAATTAAAAAATTCATTACCTGGACAGGACCAATATATAATAAATTTAAATGGGATACTTTGAAAGTAGCTAGTCTATTTTGCTTGCCTTCACATCAAGAGAATTTTGGAATATCAATAGTCGAAGCTTTATCATCTGGAACACCAGTTCTTATTACAAATAAAATAAATATTTATAAAATTATCAAAAAGTACAGATGCGGATATATTAACAATGATGATTTAAAAGGAACAATTAAAAGTCTTAACGAATGGAAAACAAATAAAGATAAAAACTTATATAAAAAGTCAATTGACTGTTTTAATAAAAATTTTCAAATAGAAAATACTGTTAATAAATTAATAAAAATATTACATGAAAAGTAAAATAGGAATTCTTACATATCATTTTACAAATAATTATGGTGGATTACTTCAAGCTTACAGTTTGCAAAAATTTTTAAAAAATAAAGGATATAAAGTCGATTTTATAAATTATATACCAAAACATGTTGAGCAAGGTGGTAGATATTTAAATATTTTTAATTCAAAAAATTTAAAAGGTAATATTAAAATTTTTTATATGAAGATGATTAATTTTTACTTAAATAATTTTTTAGATAAAAAATTTTTATTAAAGTTCGATAATTTTAGAAAAAAAAAACTTAGAATCAATTCAAACAAGATAAACAATTCAATAGATTTAAGAAACATTTCATCTAAATATAAAATTCTTATAGCTGGTAGTGATCAGATATGGAATACTTCAGATCAATATGGTTTAGATAAAAATTACTTTCTAGATTTTTCTCTTGATACAATAAATATCTCTTATGCAGCAAGTTTTGGTAAAGACAAAATAGATAATAAATATAAAAACCAAATTAAAAAACTTATAAAAAATTTTAATAAAATTTCAATGAGAGAAAAATCTGGTTACAAAATTGTTAAAAAATTAACCCAAAAAAAAATTACAATTACTCCAGATCCCACATTTTTAGTTGATGAATTTAATTCTTTATTACCAAAAAAAAATTTCTATAACGGAAATTATATTTTTTGCTATAATTTAAGAAGTGATCATTTGGTAAAGAAATTAGCAATATATCTTTCTAAAAAATATAATATACCCGTTATTACTCCATTTAATATAAATCGAAGATGGCCTCAAATAGGTAAAACAGTTTATCCTGGTCCTGAAGAGTGGTTATCGTTAATTAAAAAGGCTAAATTTGTAATAACCAATACATTTCATGGTACTATATTTTCAATATTATTTAAAAAAGAATTCATAGCAACAGAACTTCCAAGTAATAAAAAAAATTATAGTGATAGACTGAAAAATATTCTTAAAGACTTATCATTATACAATAGATACATAAATAATTTTAATATTATTGAGATAGAAAAAATCTTAAATAAAAGAATCGAATGGAATATAGTTAAAAAAAGAACTAATTTTTTAAAAAAAAAAGGAAAAAAATTTTTAAAAGAAATAAATGTCTGACTTTAAAAAATTTAAATATGATGACAACATAAGTTTGAAAAATAGAATATTAAGAGTAATTTGGTTTTTTGCTAATATTCTTTTTTTTAAATACACACCAAATATAAATATTTTTTATATCTGGAGAAAATATATTTTAATTTTATTTGGAGCTGAAATTGGGTCAAACGTAAAAATTTCCTCAAGATGTATAATTTGGGCACCATGGAATTTAAATATTGGTGATTTTAGTGCAATAGATGACTATGTTTATTTATACTCAATTGACAAAATAATTATTGGATCGAAAGTTGCAATTAGCAGAGGTTCATTTCTTTCAACTGGATCACATGAAATTTATTCATTAAAAAGAAAACTTATAAAAAAACGTGTCATTATAAAAGATCATGCATGGATTGCTGCTGAATGTTTTATTCATCCAGGAGCTATCATTGGACGAGGATGTGTTATTTCGGCACGTACTGTAATTAAAAAGAAAACTAAGGATTGGCACATATATGAAGGTAATCCTGGTAAAATTTTAAAAAAAAGAAACATAAATGAAAAATGGTAAAATTTTTTAAAATTATACAAATATTATATGAATATTTAATAGATATTTTATTATTATTAATATTTAATAGATATTCTTTTTTAGCTAATAAGAGAAATAGATTAAATTACAATATATTAATTAATGCTCACAGTATTGAAAAAGGTTTATCGCTAGAAAAACCAAAACATCTTTTTGGAAAAAAAAAAATAGAATATTTAATTAAAAATTTAAGTTTGAATAAAAATATCTGCTCTACATCTGTATTAGAAATGGCTTGTGGTGCACTAAATGAATATTATGAATTAAATAAAAAATTTAATGATCCTATTATATTAAAATTAAAAAATTTTCTAAAAAGTAATATTTTAATTAAAAAAAAAGGTGGAACGATAATCACAAAATTTAATAAAAATTATTTTAAAAGAAAAAGCTCTAGAATTTACAGAAACAAAATTATTAGTAAAAATAAAATTGAAAAAATAATTAATTTATCAAAATATGCGCCCTCTCAATGTAATAGGCAATCAAGTAAAGTACATGTTTTTCAAAATACTAAATTAATAAGACAAATTTTAAAGATACAAGGAGGAGCAAATTCATTTACAAATCAAATTAAAAATATTTTTATAGTAACTTCAGATATTAACGCATGGGGTGGTCCTGGGGAAAGAAATCAACTTTATATAGATGGTTCATTATTTGCAATGAATTTACTAAATTCCTGTAATTATTTTGGTTTATTAAGCTGTCCATTAAATCTTGGTATTAGTAATTTTAAAGAATTTAAAATAAAAAAATTAAGCAAAATACCATTAAACGAAAGACTAATTATGATAATTGCTTTTGGATATAGCAAAAATATAAATTTAAAAAATGCATATTCTTTAAGAAAAAAAAATCATGAATTATTAGATTTTCATAACTAATGGATTATATATAAAAATAAAATGATTAGTGTAATCATTCTTACATTTAATGAGGATAAACATATTAGAAGAGCAATTCAGTCTATAAGATCTATATCAGATGATATTATAATTGTAGATTCCTTTTCCACAGATAATACAATTAATATTTCAAAAAAATTTAAGACAAAAATATTTAAAAATAAATTTATAAATCAAGCGCAACAATTTAATTGGGCTTTAAATAATGTTAAAATTAAAAATAATTGGATATTAAGATTAGATGCTGATGAGTATTTATCCAAAGAACTTACTTATGAGATAAAAAAAAAACTTCCTTTAATAGATTTAAATAAAGAAATAAATGGAATTTGCTTGACAAGAAAACAATTTTTTATGAGGAAATTAATTAGGTTTGGCGGTAGAGGAAAATTAATAATGTTAAGATTGTTTCGAAAAAACTTTGCACAATGTGAAAATAGATTAATGGATGAACATATTATGATAAAAAAAGGAAAAATTTTAAAATTTAAAAATTTTTTTTACGATGATAACTTAAATAATCTAGAAAATTTTAAAGAAAAACATAAGAGATATGCTAAAAGAG
>Ga0181553_10005899_pt1 | contig 10193 bp, 9 predicted proteins | sample 011ome_17_FD_133753 | JGI IMG/M metagenome (GOLD analysis project Ga0181553, IMG submission 133753) | Coastal salt marsh microbial communities from the Groves Creek Marsh, Skidaway Island, Georgia - 011502XT metaG (megahit assembly) | ecosystem: Environmental > Aquatic > Marine > Intertidal zone...
CATCATATAAATTAACAGAAAATAAGGCATTTTTTTTTATTAGACAACAGGCAGCCAATACAGGCAAGTGATCTAATTTATTATTTTTTCTGAAAAGTTGTTTTTCTAATGATAAAATATTATCTTTGGCATCAATTAAATAATAATCTGAATAAACTAAAGCTATATTTTTTTCTTCAATTATTTTGTTGTAAAGTACCGATAGTGCATTTGCATCAAAATAATCGTCAGCATCTAATCTGATTACATATTCGCCTTTTGCTGCTCTTATTGCTATGTTAGAAGACTTTATAAGTCCTTTTGATACTTTATTGAAAATTGCTTTACACAAATTATTTTTTCTATATCTATTAATAATCTTCTTGGAATTGTCAGTTGAAGCATCATCAATTATAATTAACTCTCTTAATTTAAATGATTGCCTTAAAACACTCTTAATTGCTTTTTCTAGATATAGTCCATAATTTTTATTTGTAATATAGACTGTAATTACCGGATCTATTATTTTTTTCATATAATTTCACCATTATTGTAATTTTTTTTTGATTTTTTGTTAATTAATTCATAATAAGTCATGGAACTATTTTTTAAAAATGGTCTTAAACAAATTATATTTTTTTCAGTAAATTTTTCCCCTTTTTTAATATTTTTTTTTGCGTAGATTGATCTTCTAAATGATTTTAAATTTTTTTGTTCTATTTCGCTCGTTGATAATGATTTTTTAATTCCAAAACACATTGAATTTCTTTTTAAATTCTTTAAAAAGTCATCTACTAATTTCTTATTTAAAGAAATTGCATGATCTCTAAAAGTTTTTTTAGAGATAGTGTTAGAAAAATGTTTTTCAATAATTTTAGCACCTGCTAAATAAGAATAAAATAATATTGTATCTCCTATTGTATGATCAGAATAACCAATAGTGAGATTAAATTTTTCTTTTAAAAAGTTTATTGTACCTAAATTGCTATCCTCAAGAGGAGTTGGGTATGCTGTATTACAATGTAAAATAGCTAATTTTTTTCCATTTATATAGGATGGGTCTATTTTTTTAATAAAGTCAGCAGTTATTTTAATATCTTTAAGATTACACAAGCCAGTTGATAAAATTAATGGCTTCTTTGTTTTAATTACTTTTTTTATGATCTGAAAATTATGAATATCTCCAGATCCGATTTTGAAAATATCAATATAGTTTTTAAATATATCTATTTGATCAATATCCCAAATAGAAGCAGAAGTTTTTTTTTTGTAAAATTTAATTATTCTCAAAAGTTCAAGGTTCTGTTCAATAGTAAGTTCTAATTTTTTAAAATGATTATATCTTTGAAGGTCATATTTTTTTGAAACCATATTTTTTGCAGAAAATATTTGTAATTTAACTACATCTGCTTTTGATTTAGATGCGTTTTTTACTAATCTTTTTGCTTCTAAAAAATTACCTTCATGATTTGAGCCAACTTCGGCAATAAACATGACTGGATTGACTTTTGAGTTGAATAACATAATAATTATACAGAACGATTAGTTTTTTTAACTAAATATTTTCCAATATAAAGATATTTGAGACCACTTTTTAAAAATGATTTGATTGCATCCTTTGGATGAAAAACTATTGGCTCTCCATGAAGATTGAAAGAAGTATTGAGCAGAACTCCAATATTTGTGATTTTTTTAAACTCTTTTATCAAATTATGGTATTCAGGATTAATTGTTTTTGAAACAAATTGTGGTCTACATGTTTTGTCAAAAGGATGAACAGCAGCTGAAATTTTATCAATGTATTTCTGCTTAACATCAAAAGAAATTGTCATATACGGGTTTTTATGATTTTTAACAACGTGCATTATTTTTTTAGCATCCTCCTCTAAAATACTGGGAGCAAACGGCATCCAAAAATCTCTAACTTTAATTTTTTTATTTATCAAATTTATAATGTCCTGCTTTCTTGGATCGGCTAATATCGATCTATTTCCTAAAGCTCTTGGCCCAAACTCATTTGGCTCTAAAGCAAAGCGTGCAATTGGATTTCCTTTTGCTAAAATATTTGCAACTTCTTTATGAGTTGTTTTTTTAATTTCAACATTTTTGATTTTTTTAATAAAATCTAAATCTTTATTTCTAAAACTTATTCCAACATATGGATTTTGCATATCAGAAATTTTTTGATTAATTCTATTCTTAGAAAGATAAGAATAAACAGCGCCTATACTTAAGGACTCATCCCCTGGGCCAGGAGGGACATATATAGATGAAATATTTTTACTTTCTAAAATTTTTTTAGTTGCTTTTACATTTTGAGCTACACCACCTGAAAAAATAAAATCTTTTATATTGTATTTTTTTGAAATATTACGAAACCACTCTAACAAAATATCCTCTAAATACTTTTGTATTGCATAACTAATTGTATCAAATCTCTCTCCACTTAATTTCTTTTTAAAGTAAAAATAATTATCCTTAATCTTTTTTTTATATTTGAATTTAATACCTTTCACTCCAAGGGTTTCTTTAAATATTTTCAAAGATTTTTGGTAATATTCACTTTTTTCAAGGGCATATCCTGCTAGTCCCATAACTTTAAACTCGTGTTCTGTTGGTTTCATTCCCAAAATTAAAGTTATATATCTATACATTCTACCTAGATTTCCAATATTTGTTCTATATACATTTTTTAATATTTTATTTTTTGAAATCCATATGGTTGCATTTGAGCCATCTCCACCTCCATCAAGGGTTATTACACAGGTTTTGTTGTTAATAACTCCCCTTCCATAATAACCATAATAAGCATGGCATTCATGATGATCAAAAAAATATATTTTCTTTTCATCTAAAGAAAAATATTTACTATAAAATTTTTTTCTAGCCATCTGCATTCCACTAAAATCATCTTCGTTTTTTATTTTTGAGAAATCATAAAATAATTTTTTTTTACCTAAAATCTTTTTTTTAAATACATCTAAATATTTAACATTTTTATTTTCATAAATTTTTTTGTACCAATAATCATTTTGCTCTTTAATGTAATCATGTAATGAAAATGAGGTATTTCTTTTAACTAAGTAATATTTTGGAGGTAAATTTTTTGTTGATACTGCTATTGCATTAATTTGACTTTTAGAAATGTTATTATGCTTTAGGATTGAATTTATTGATTTTATAGGAAAACCATACTCATTTTTTTTTCTTGAAATTTTTTCTTCAGATAAGGCACTTAATAATTTTCCATCCTTAAATAAAGAAGCACCAGAATTGTGTCCATCGTGAATTCCTAGAATAATCATAATATTTTTAAAATATCTATATAATCTTGATCAATGTATTTATTATATAGTTTATTAATCTTTATTAAATCATTATTGTTATTTATGCTAAAATCTTTTTTAAGTAAATTTTTAAAATTTTTAACTAACCTAAAATTATAAATTTTATAATTCTTATTATTTTCATAAAAATATTCAAAGATATGCTCTCTATGTCTCTTTAACATAATATTTTTTTCATTCTTTAGAAAAATACTTGTTTTGGCAATTTCACAAGCCAATCCTTTGGGGTATGTCCTTGGATATTGATTGGTTATAATGTCGAAATTTGAATACAAAAATTTTTTAATCATTTTATCCATCAGTCTTACATCAAAAAAAGGTCTATCAGCACAAACCCTGATAAAAGACTCTAATTTAAACTTTTTGATACAATCTAAATTTCTTTTAAAAACATCATTTAATTCACCACGAAAGATTTTTATTTTATTTTTTTTACAAAACATTTCTATTTCATTGTCACTTTTATTTTTTGATGTTGCTACAATTATGGGTAATCTAAAATTAGAATTTTTTTTTATCCTATCAATAATAAATAATAATAAAGGTTTTGATCCAACTTTTGACATTACTTTTTTTGGTAATCTTCTTGAATTCAATCGGGCAAAGATTATTATTGCCATTCTTTGTTGATTAAAATTTAGTTTCATTTAATTATAGGAATATTATGTGTGGTATAGCTGGTTATATAACTAAAAAAAAGTATTTAAATTTTTCCTTTAATCAAGCTTCAATCAATTTAAAAAGATTAATGAAAAATAGAGGTCCCAATCAACAAGGATCATTTCAATTCACTACTAATCAATCAAACATTAATCTATTTTCATCTAGATTGAGAATTATTGATTTAGACAAAAGATCAAATCAACCATTTAAAACACAAAATTTGATATTAATTTTTAATGGTGAAATATATAATTATTTAGAAATCAAAAAATTTTTAATAGAAAAAAAATTTAAATTTAAAACTAAATCTGATACTGAAGTTTTAATAAAATCCTATGAATACTGGGGTGAAAAATGTGTTAATCATTTTGATGGGATGTGGGCGTTTTGTATTTATGATAAAAAAAAAAATAAAATCTTTGCATCAAGAGATAATTTCGGTGAAAAACCTTTTTTCTATTATTATGATGGAAATAATTTAATTTTTGGATCAGAAATAAAATTTATTAATGAGATTTTAAAAAAAAATGTTCAAAAATCTTTAAATGAAAATAAAATTTATGATTATTTAGCAAAAGGCTATAAGTCTTTGCATAAAGATAACAATACTTTCTATAAAAATATTAAAGAATTAGAACAAGGTAGCAATCTGACTCTGGATCTAAATTCATTTAACTTAAAGAATAAAAAATATCTTAATATAAATGAATTAACTTCTCAAAAAACATCCAAGGACTCTGTAGAAAATTATGAAAAGATTAAAGATCTTTTAACTGAAAGTATGAAATTAAGATTGAGATCAGACGTACCTTTGGCCTTTTGTTTGAGTGGTGGAGTGGACTCCGCTAGTTTGGTGTCATTATGCTATAAAAAATTTAATCTTAGACCAAAATGCTATTCAATAATTGATAGTGATAAAAGATATAATGAATTAGATAAAATAAATACTTTAAAAAAGGATTTAAATTGTGATGTTGACTTCATTCAACTTAAAAAAGAAAAAAATGAGGATTTTTTAGGTAACCTAGAAAAACTGATCAATTATCATAATGCTCCTATTTCAACTATCTCTTATTACATTCACTCAAAAATTTCAAAAAGGGCGAGTGAGTCTAATTATAAAGTAATATTTTCTGGTACAGGTGCAGATGAAATTTTTACAGGCTATTATGACCATTTTTTATTATTTCTGAGTAGCTTAAAACAAAAAGATATATTTAAAAATGAAACTAACAGTTGGAAAAAGTATATTAAGCCTTTAGTTAGAAATAAATATTTAAGAGACCCAAAAATTTTTGAAAAAAGTCCTAAATTTAGAGATCATATTTATTTTGATAAAGATTTTATTAGCAATTTTATATACAAATTAAAAATTCATAAATTTAATGAAGAGAAATACTCAAATAACATTTTAAAAAATAGAATGATAAATGAGTTATTTCATGAGTCAGTACCTGTAATTCTTAAAGAGGATGATCTAAACTCAATGTACAACTCAATAGAAAATAGATCTCCATTTTTATCAAAAAAACTTGTTAAATACGCTCTAAGTATTCCAGTCAATCAATATATAAACAACTCTTACACTAAATTTCCATTAAGATGTGCCATGAAAGGAATTTTACATGATGAAATTAGATTAGAGAGAAAAAAAATTGGATTTAATTCAAACCTTAAGTCTATTACTAACTTTAATCAAGATAGTTTATTTAACTTTTTGAGTCAAAATAAAACACTTGCTAATTTAATTAACTTAAAAGAAATAAAAAAAATTAACTTTAAAAATGAATTAACAAACAGTACAAGTAAATTTCTTTTTTCTGCAATATGCTTAAAAATTTTTCTAGATAAATATTAAGATAAGATGATAAGTATAATTGATTATGAACTTGGCAATACACTTTCAGTAAAAAATGCAATTGAAAAACTAGGCTATAAGTGCGAGATAACAAATAATAAAAATAATATTTCAAATTCTAATTGTATTATTTTACCAGGCGTAGGTTCATTTAATAAAGGTATTTCTAACCTAAAGAAATTAAAGCTCATTGAAATTTTAAATGAAGAAGTTTTAATAAAGAAAAAAAAAATTTTAGGTATTTGCTTGGGTTTTCAACTTATGTGTGAAAACAGCAATGAATTTGGTTTTAATGAAGGTCTTGGATGGTTAAATTTTGAAGTAAAAAAAATAGACTCAAAAAATTTGAGATTACCGCACGTTGGATGGAACAAAATAAATCTCCTAAAAAGTGAAACTAATTTTTTAAAAAAAATCAGTAATGATAATATGTTTTACTTTAATCACACTTATGCAATTAAAAACTATAAAATAAATGATCTATCAGATTTAATGACATCTAGTTATGGAGAAGATTTTGTGGCTGCTATAAAAGTAGATAACATATTTGGTATTCAGCCTCATCCAGAAAAAAGTCAAAAACAGGGATTACAAATAATTAAAAATTTTATTGAATGTTGAAATGGTAGCAAAAAGAATTATTACAACATTAATGTTAAAAGATGGAGTGCTTTTTAGAACAAAAGAATTTTCTCCTGATTATAGATATACACTTAATTTTGTAGATATGTGGTCTGTCGATGAACTCATAATTATAGACATATCAAGAAATTTAAATTTTTATGATAAAGAAAAAGAAATATTTTTTGAGGAGATGAAAAAAATTTCTAAAAATGCTTATATACCAATAACTGCAGGTGGTGGTGTTAGAAAATTGAAAGATATTGAAAAACTTTTAAAAAATGGTGCTGATAAAATTATTTTAAATACTGCCTCAATAATTGACGCAAATATAATTAGCTTAGCAGCAAAAGAATTTGGTTCTCAATGTATAGTTGTTTGTGTTGATACAATGTTAGAAAAAGATCAATATTATTTAATGGAAAATTATGGTCAAAAAAAAAGTAGAATAAATTTAATAGATTATATTGAAAAAATTCAAGAGAATAATGCGGGTGAAATTTTTTTACAGTCAGTAAATAAAGATGGTTCTTTAATGGGATATGACTTTGATCTATTAGAAAAGATTAGCAGTTATATTAAAATACCTTTAGTTGTTTCTTGTGGAGCTGGTAACTGGGATCATGTAAAAAAAGTATTGTCTTATGAATATGTTTCTGCAGCGTCTTTAACTAATATTTTTCATTTTACAGAAAAAAGTATTAATAGTCTTAAAAATTATATAAAAGACACAACTTTTATAAGAGAATAAATGGAAAATATAAAAATTTGCAAAAACTGTTTAATGCCCAGCTCAAGACCAAGAGTAACTTTTAATAATAATGGAGTTTGTAATGCCTGTCTTTATATAGCAAAAAAAAATGAAATTGATTGGCCATCAAGAGAAAAAGAATTTCAAGAAATCTGTGACAAATATAGGTCAAACAATGGTCAATATGATTGTATAGTTCCCTGGAGTGGTGGCAAAGATTCTAGCTCGATTGCTTATAAATTAAAATTTGTTCATAAAATGAATCCATTGCTGGTAACATTCTCTCCTTTGTTGCCCAGCGATATAGGGGTTATAAATAGAGAGATATTAATCAATAAAGGATTTGATAACATTTTTTTTAGGCCAAACCAAAATGTTTCTAAGTATTTGTCTAGAAGATTTTTTTTGGAAAGAGGAAACCCAAAAGTTCATTGGGATGCAGGAATAAATGCTCTACCATTAAAAGTTGCTGTAGAAAAAAAAATAAAACTAATATTTTATGCGGAACATGGTGAAAGTGAATATGGAGGAAAAATTATTAAAGAAAATTCAGATAAAATTAGAGACCTTGAGGAAGTCTTGGAAAATCAAATTGGAGATGATCCCTCTAATTGGATTGATGAAAAAATAAAGATCAATGATTTAGCTCCATATAAATGTCCCGAAGAGGATAAAATTAAAGAAAATGATATTCAAGCGTATTATTTTGCTTATTTTTTTAAGTGGGATGTATTCGAAAATTATAAATATGTAAAAAAAGAATATAATTTCCAAGAAAATAATACAAGAATTTCGGGAACCTTTCAAAATTATGATAGCATGGATGATTTAATTGACCCTCTGTATTACTACATGCAATTTATAAAATTCGGATTTGGTAGAGCCCTAAGAGATGCATCTCGATTAGTGCAAAATAATCATATGTCTAGGGATGAAGCTTTAAGAATGGTCAAAAATTATGATGGAGAATTTCCAAATGAAAAAATTAATGAAGTTCTAGAGTACCTAGATTGCAACTTAGTTGAATTTAATGAAAATATAGATAAACATCGCAACAAAGAGATATGGAATTTAGTTGGCAACAAATATATTAAATCATTTGAAATTAAATAAATGAACAAAATAGATAAAATAATTAGAGATTTCAATGGAAGTTCTAAAACTATAGTAGTTCCTTATTCAAAAAAACTTAGTGGTGGATATGAATTAAACATATCTAAATTTTCAGGCCTAGTATCTGTTATTAAAAGAAGATCTTCAAAACAAATTGCTAATGAATGGTCCAAAAAAATTTTTGGTAATAAATTTTCTAGAAATCAATATACAGCTAAAGTTCCAGCAGTTATTGCAAGACATACATATGTCCTGGAGACAATTTTGGAAAAAATAAATATTAATAATAAAAAAATATGTGACTTGGGTGCTGGTGAAGGCCAATTTCTTGAAATGTTAAAAAAAAAAAATATTAAGTATGATTTATTTGGAATAGAACCATCAAAAAAAAATTGCAATTTATTAAAAAAAAAAAATATTAAAAATTTTTCTGGTACAGTCGAAGAATATAATCATATTAAAAAAAAAAGAAAATTCGACATACTCACTTTAATGTGGACATTGTGTAATACCTCCAATTGTATGGACATAATAAAAGCAGCTCACAACATTTTAAATAAAAATGGATATATTGTGATTGCAGAAAGTAGCAGAATGCTTGTTCCTTTCAAAAAACCAATTCAAATGTATTTTGGTAAAGGAAATCCAGATATTCATCCTTTTCATTTTAGCAAAAATTCATTAACAAATCTTTTATTAATAAATAAATTTAAGCCTGTGTATGTAAATAGATATATTGATAGCGATTATTTACTTATTATTGCCAAAAAAGATGTGGCTATTCATGAAAAAAAAATAAAATTAGACAACTTTAGAAAAGTAAAAGATTTTTTTAAACGTTGGTATAAAGAAAGTGAAAATTATAAGGATGAATTAATTAAATGAAAAAAAGATATAATCAATGTTTTGATATAAGCGAGAGAAATAAAGATTACCTGAATGTATCTATAAAAAGGTCTAAAGGAATACTGCCTGATATGGAAGTAGCTAAAGCTTATGCAAATATAATTAACAAAATATCAAAAAAAAAAAAATCTATTCTAAATTTTGGTTGTTTAACTGGACACTTCAACAGAACATTTAATAAATTTTTAAAAAAAGAATACACTTATACGGGCGTTGATCCTTGGAAAATTCATATTGATGCTGCAAATAAAGTTTGGAAAAACTCAGATAACACTAAGTTCAAAATTGGTTGGGCACAAAAAATTCCATTCAGTAAAAAATTGTTTGATGTCGTAATATGTTCAAATGTCTTAACTCACATCCCTGAAATTAAAAAACCATTAAAAGAAATGTTAAGATCAACTAAAAAATTTTTGATTCTGAGAACCCCAGTACATGATAAATCTTACAGAATTCAAATGGTATTAAATTCTAAATGGTTTAAATATACAAAAGTTAAACCTAAAGATGAATTTGACGATCGCGGCGAACCAAGAGTGTATGAGTATTACGACGTTCACTCTAGGGATTACTTGGAATCAGTAATTAAGAAAATACACCCAAAAGCGAAAATCACATTTTTAAAAGATACTTTTTTTTTAAAGAGAAATATTCAAAATAAAAATGAAAAAAAATTAAATAAAACAATGATTATTAATGGTCAGCAGGTATCTGACTTACTTATACTGCCACATTATTTTGTAATAATAAAAATATAAAATATCGTAAAATTAAATAGTTCACATTTGTAAATATCGTCTACAAACATTTTATATTGTAATTTGTGTTTTTCTAAAAATTTTTTTCAGTGCATAAATCAAGCCAATTGAGCTATTAGTACCAGTCAGCTGCACGCATTACTGCGCTTCCACATCTGGCCTATCAACGTGGTGGTCTACCACGGCTCTATAGGAAG
>Ga0181553_10005903_pt1 | contig 10188 bp, 5 predicted proteins | sample 011ome_17_FD_133753 | JGI IMG/M metagenome (GOLD analysis project Ga0181553, IMG submission 133753) | Coastal salt marsh microbial communities from the Groves Creek Marsh, Skidaway Island, Georgia - 011502XT metaG (megahit assembly) | ecosystem: Environmental > Aquatic > Marine > Intertidal zone...
ACAAACACACAACTTTGCACGGCAAAAGCTGCTCTTTACCGCGAGGAGCACACGACGACGAACCGAGAAAAAGAATGAGGAGCAACAGCAGCGAAAAGGGGGGGGCAAAACTGCACGCGTTCACGTACGTGACCGCATTCGTTCTTCTTTTCTGGCTCCCGTTCGTCAAAGTCCATTACGATTTATATCACGATGTTAATGAGAAAAGAATCAACTTCACGCACGCGTTGTTGACGCTTTTCAACGCCGTGAACGTTCTCATATGCATATGGGAGATGAGTTTATTCGTGCACCAAAACGAGGTGCAAAAAACGTACCGAAAGTTGAAGAAGGAAGTGGAAAAACGACGAGGAGGAGGAGGAGATTTACCGACGCCTTTGTGTTTGTTCGAGAAAATCACGCTTCGGGAAGCTTTGAGTTTAAAACATTGGCACGTGATTTGGTCCACGTACGCTCTGTTGGACCCGAGTTACGTCCAGACGCAAAGTTGGGGGTTTTGGGTGGATACTGGGAACGGATTTGTGACGATTGCGCCGACGATTGCAATGACGATTGGAGCGACGTACGATTTGAGCAGGTTTGGCGTATCGCCGTTGGCGTACGGGTTGATTGGGTTGATATTTAACTATCAGATGATGTATGGAACGGTTATTTACTTTTCGAATTACACGTATCAGCGCTATTACGAACGGGCGAGTTTCGGGAGCAAAATGGTGGTGCTATTCGCGAACGTGATTTGGATCGTGTTTCCCATGTGGTGGATGAAAGTGTGTTTTGAGATTGTGAAGGATGGTGGGAGTTTTCGAGGGACCAGTTTGCGATGACGATGATGATGATAGATTTAGTTTTTCCTCTGTGAACTTAGCTTTTTGACTTCTAATAATAATATGTACAAATTCGTGTTGCTGCTATCTATATGTCTACCCGAAGGCATCTCTCCTCTATAATATCTACATGCCAAAGTCTGAGCTGGCGTCCATCAAAGCGCTCACCGCCGAGTACGTGCCGCTTCCGACGCACAAAAATCCAAGACCGACGATGGCGTAATTCAACCACTTCTCCTTGGCGTCTAACTCGTCGCCGAACATTTTTAGATAACACGCGGTTGGAAAGATAAGGCTGACCGATAAAGTCAGCACGGCGCCGACTAAGCTCATGGCTACGCCGAAAAAAGGAAGTTTCACGGCTAAACCGAGCGCGAACAATCCTAAACCAGTCCTAGAGACTCTCGCGGGAAGTAAATTTTCAGCTTTCGATGTGTCTAAATTGAACTTCTCCTCTACGCCTCGAGCGACCGGGTCCATCGTTAACGCGAACTTCGCGAGCGGGTTGATCGTGATTAATCCTAGAGCAATCGTGCTAATAATTCCAGCTGGTAAATCTAACGTCACCTCCGAGGACACTTGGTCGCCGAATAAGAAATACCCAGCGCATCCCAGAAGTAAACAGTTAATCATGACGACCCCGTAAGTCTTGTCTAGCATAGACTCGTACTCTTCCGGTTTTTGCATGGACGTGTATATCGCGGGAAACACCGCGTGTCCCGCGAACACGAACGCTAACAAACCGAAAGATAAAGGGTACGTGGAATAATGTACCAAAGCCGTGTGCGGAAACTCGTACCCGCCCGGATTCGTCAACGCTTGAATTAAATCCCACCCAACGACTCCGGTTAAACCGACCGAGGCGACAAATCCCAACGCGCCAATGAGTGAAAGTTTCGATAAATCAACCAACCAAGTCGTAGGGATCATAAAACCGGCAGCTAACAACATCAGCGTCTCTTTCGATTGCGACATCGTCGATTCAAACAACAACTTCAAATGATCGCCTTCTAAGATGAAAAACAAACCGCACGTCCCGATCAACTCCGCGTACAGCACCCAACTAATCAAACTTCTCCCAAACTCTCCAAACGCCGCTTCACCGATATCTTCATACGTGGTTAACGCTCTCCTCGCTTTTTTAACAACCGTCACGCTCCCGTCTTCGTTCACGTCCGAGTACGTGTTAAAATTCGTTCGCATCGGCAAAGAGCCTCGCCTTTGACATCGAATCAACGTCTTCCCGGTGTAATTCGTCGTCGCTCCCAACAACAATAAAACGACGATCCCTGCCCATCCGCTCTCTCTCAACGCGTACGGTACCGATAACGTCCCAACGCCTAACAGAATATTCACCGAATTCGCCAACGCCTGTTCCGTCGTCGAGTTCCCCACTCTGTGATACACGCCCGGGCGATTGTCGATGTCCTCGTTTTTAAACTCCAGCCGTTTCGCCGCGGTCGGTAACTCGTTCTCGAGTAAGACGACGTTCGCCTCGCACGAATCCGCGCACGTCGAAAACGACGACGCGCTTTTGGCGTCCGCGGCGCATTCAGCCAGTAAAACCTCTCTCGATGTTGTTGTTGTTGTTGATATTGTTGTTGCGTTCGTATTATCATCTTTATTCTTATTCTTATTACTACTCTTCGTCGTTTCTTTTTCTTCTAAGAGCACTCTTTCGCTCCTCTTCTTCTCGGACGACGACGATTCAGACGACGCCTTCATCGTCGTCCTCGCCCGGCGAGGAAGAGAAGATATCATCAAACGCCTCCTTTTCCTTTTCCTTTTCGCCAAGAGGGACGATGTTTTTCTCGCTCGGGGAGGATGATGTTCGTTCCGCCTCTCTCCAAACGACAAAAACGACGTCTTCAAAGTCTCACTCATCGTCGTCAAAAACATCGTCTCAAAAGAGAGCGCGCGCGCCTGTGAAAAGCACAAAAACCTCCTCCGTTGTTCTCACGAAAATTTATTCTGTTTTAAAGGAACGCATGCGTTGCGTATAAATATATATTATCCGCGCGCGTTTCGTAGACGATTAGTATATATCGGATAAATGGTGACTTTTTGTGTGTAAAGGACGCCCCAAAAAAAGAGAGGAAGGAAGGACAAAAAAAAAAGAGCTCCTCCTTGTAAAAAAGGAGAAAAAGGAGCAACCACGACCACGAAAAAAATTCAACCGCAGAAAAAAGAAAGAAAGAAAAAAAGCGGTTGGTTGCCCCTCAAAAGAAAGAGACGCCTCGTTTGGATAGCGTTTTTAGAAGAATAGCGTTACTCATTCATTCTTTTCCCGAGAGGCATATAACGATTTACTTTGAGAGCGGGGCTTCTTGATACGACATCGAAACGTGTTGTTGTGTTCAATAAAGATGATGACGACGACGACGCGGGCGACGAGTTTCGCGTTGGGAGGGCGACGACACCACGTTTTGAATACTACGAATAAAACGCGCAACAACAAGAACAATTACAACAAGAACAAGAGAGGAGGATTGAGATGCTTCGCGAAAGCGGCAGCCGCGAAAACGACGACGCAAAAGAAGGAAGACGTCCCGAAAAACCTGGAGCGTTTGCGCATCTCGACCCCGTGGGAGGACGCGCAAACGGTTTTGAAATCGGAGTTTAAAACCTCCGAGGAGGATTTAAAAACGTTCGGGGAATTGACCAAGGAAGAGTTGGAAAACGCGTACGAGATGATGCAGTTGTGCAGAGACTTTGAAAACGAGTGCAACCAGTCGTACATGGGCGGGAAGATTCGCGGGTTCATGCACTTGGATAACGGGCAAGAGTCTATTCCAGCCTTGTTGGCGAACAGCATTCGCAAGTCTGATTTGAAGCACTCGTATTACAGAGATCATTGTCACGCCATCGCCTGCGGCGTGGACGCCGGTAAAGTTATGGCGGAGTTGTACGGGAAAGACGGCGGGACGTGCAGAGGTACCGGAGGAAGTATGCACATTTACGACGTGGAGAATAACTTCCAAGGTGGATGGGCGTTGGTTTCTGAGCAGTTACCGTACGCGGTTGGCGCCGCGAGATCGATCGTTTTGGATAAGTTTTTAGGCAAGGAAGGTATGGAGGACGAACGCATCGCGATTGTGTTTGTCGGCGAAGGCGGCGCGCAAAACGGGAGAATGGCGGAGTGCTTGAACGCCGCCGCGAAGGAGAATTTGCCGATTTTGTTCTTGGTTATCGATAACGGGAGAGCGATTAACACGTTCACGAAGGATGTCGCGCAAAACCAGTCGGTGTTTGAGCAAGGGAAGCATTACGGCGTCCCGGGCGTCTTGGTCGACGGCCAAGACGTGACGGATGTCTTGAAGGTTGGTAAAGCGGCGATTAACCACGTGAGAACGAAAGGTCCGGCAATTTTGCAAGTGCACACGTTTCGATTTAACGGTCACTCGCCGGCGGATCCAGAACACGAGAGAAACCGCAAGGACGAGAAGAGATGGGCGAGAAAAGAGTGCGACCCGATTACGATTTTCGAACAGTCCGCGCACGCGCAAGGTTTGGATTTGCAAGCGTTGACAAAGAAAGCGAAGGACGAAGTGAAGAGAGCGTTGGACTTTGCGGACGCGTCTCCGCCACCGCCACCGAGTTTAGCGGCGGAGTTGGAGTACCCAGATCCGAACGGGCAAGTGGATTACTCGCAACGCGTACCGGAGATGGGTTTGGCCAAGGCGCAAGAAACGACGAAGAAAATCGTCGACCCGAACACTTTAGCCGGGTTGGAAAAGCGAATCGCGGACTTGAGAGGATTGTGCGATACGCCGCAAGGTATTTCCATCGGTGACGCGGTCAACTTGGCAGTTTTGGAAGAAATGTTGAGAGACCCGACGTGTTTGGCGCACGCCGAGGATTTACAAGCCGGGTCTTCGTACAACATTCCGGCGAACACGCAACAAGCGTTCGGGAGATTGCGAGCCGCGGATGAAATCATCGACGAAGGTCACTTCATCGGTAAAGCCTTGGGCGAGGCCATGAACGGATACAGGCCGATCGTGGAGTTGATGAACGCAAACTTTGGTATCTACGGCATGGCGGAACTCTCTTCCGCCGGGAACACGTACGCCACCACCGGCGGGCAGTTCAAAATGCCAATGACCGTCATCGGTGCCGGTGGTACCGCGCCGAACCAATCGCTTGGTGCGGAGCACTCGCAACCGTTCCACGCGTACATCATGGGCATCCCTGGTTTGAAGATTTGCTCCGCGAGTAAACCGAACGAGGCGTACGGTTTAGCCAAATCTATGATTCGCGACAACGGTCCGGGCGTTTTGTTGTTGCCGGTGAAGATGATGAAGACCAGAGGTCCGTGCAACCCGAACCAATTCTTACCGTTGCACAAGTCCACGCAACACGCGAAGGCTTCGGACGCGGCGGTTAAGGCGAACAAAGCGATCACGGTGGTTACGTATTTACACGGCGTCAAGGAATCTGAAGAAGCCATGAAAGAGTTAGCCGCCAGCGGCATCGAGTTTGATTTCATCGAAATGACGTGCATGAAACCAGTGGATTGGAGAACCATCCAATCTTCTCTCGAACGCACGCACAAGTTGATAATCTTGGACGAAAGTACGCGAACCGGTGGCGTCGGCGCGACGTTATCCGCCATCGTTTCCGAAAACTTGTTCGACGAGTTGGACGCGCCGGTGATGCGTTTGTGCATGGAAGACGCCCCGGTGCCGTACGCCGGGGAGATGGAGAAAGAAGTCGTGAAAAGAGCGAGCGATTTAGTCGAGGCGGCCAAGTTCATGTGCGGCGCTTAAAAAAGAGAATTCGATAACAAAGTGAAAGAGAGAGAGAGAGAGAGAAAGAGGAGAGGAAAGACTTTATTAAAAGAACATAGCCCACACAACAGAAAAGAAAAGAAGAAGGATAAAAATAAACGAACGAGAACGAGAAGACAGACGGGTGTTGTTTATACGAGATACGAAAAGATATAAAGATATATATATATTAACACACATCAAACGCTTTGGAGGACTCTTCTTCTTCTTCTCCTCCTCCTTCGTCTTCTTAACGCTACTACCAGTATATATACACTCCCCGCTCCTCCCTCTACTATTCAAGGGAGGAAAACAAGATAAGATTTAGGGTTTTTTATTGAAAACCAACTCAGCACATTTCCGCCGAGAATTACTTCAAAAACACAGACAAACAAGAACAAGATGCAATCCATGATCGCCCAAAGAGCCTCCGCGTTCGCGCACTGCAAAGTGATCACGAGACAGGTACGAGTATTGCGCGTTTTATCTTCTTTGTGATGCGTAACCCTCCTCGCTTTACTTCTCGTTGCTCTCTGCTTTTCTCCTCGAAAGAAGCGATGCATTTTTGGGGGTGGATTAGTAGTTCTCTTTTTTAGTAATCGATCGCGTCATCACCGTCGCGTTCTTTCCTCTTTCGACTTTGGAGGAAAAAGCTTCGGTTGTTCTTTCGGACGCGAAAAGGACGACGCGACGACGCGTTGTTCTTCGTGTTGTTGTTTTTTTTCGCTTCGAGCTTTGATTTCGTTAGCAAAAGAAGAGGAAAGCTGAGAGATGATATATCATCTCGAGGGTCAGAGAGATCATCTCCCCGTCGGGGAAACGAACCTATACGCGAGAGGATTACTGACCCTCTTTCTGTCTTTCTCAAACATTTTTGTCCATCGAATCACAAAACAGCAAAAAGCCACATCTGCTCGAAGAGTGAACACGATCGTCCGCATGGCGGACCAAGCCGCGGTGTCCAAAGCTTTGGAAGATGCCATCAAAAACGCGCAAGAATGCGTGGACGATTGCGCCGCGAACTGGGACGTGGTGGAGGAAATCTCCGCCGCGTCCGCGCACGCCAAGAAAGAACCGGCGGCGGTCGATGCGGAAGTGTCCAAAGAAGATTTGGCGTTTATCAAAGCTTCCCAAGATGCATTGAAAGCGGCCAAGTCTGGGGAGATGGACAAGGCGGTTTTGGATTCCATCGAAACCGCGGCGAAGAGTTTGGGCAAAGTTCAAGGTAAAGTGAAGGAGAGCGCGAGAGTGAAGGAACTTTCCAAGTCTTTGGAAATCGCGTTGAAAGCGGCTAAGGAGTGCACCGAGGATTGCGCGGTCGAGTGGGAAACGGTCGAGGAGATTAGCGACGCGAAGGAAAGAGAGCAAGCGAAGGGCAACTAATTTGAGCTGTTTGTTTATTTATAAGAACGCGCTGCTAATAAAAAACGACGAGAAATATATTATAAAATACAGAAAGAGAGACAAAAAGAGTGAGAGAGCCGGGAAGGGAGAAGGAATTCTAAACGACGCTCTCGCACATAGTGCGCGCGAGAGATGCGTATTGAACAAAATATATAAATGTAGAATAAAAAGAAGAGATCCGCCGCGTGTTATTTGAAAGGTCACTTAAAACAACACGACTTAAATTATTATTAATCGCGTAAATACGTCAAATCGACTTTCACTTTCGGCTCGAATTGCCGAACGGTGACACCGGCCAACGCGAGGAGCTTCTGGCTCGCAAAATAGGACGGGTCGACTTTCTTTTCCTCTTTTTTCTCTGCCGCGGTGGTCGCTACTGCTGCTCCGTCGATGATGTTCTTCGCGTTCTCTCCGAACACCTTCTTACTATTATTATTATTATTATTATTATTATTGTTCTTACTGGCACTATTTTTATTACTATTATTATCGCGATCGTCCTTGTTCAACTTCCCTTCGCAATACACCACCTCTCTAATCCCGGCTTGAATCATCAACTTCGCGCACTCGTTGCACGGATACATGGTCACGTACATGGTTCCGTTCTTCACGTCCGCGGAATTTTTGTTCATGATGGCGTTCATCTCCGCGTGGCACACGTACGCGTATTTGGTTTCGAGAGGATCGCCCGTGGGACTTTTCTTGGCCCACGGTAAGGCGTCGTCGCCGCACCCTCGCGGAAAACCGTTGTATCCCACACCTGTTTATGTAGTCACAAAAAAATGTCAACGCCACTTCGCGAAGAGAGAGCGACGAGCGAGCGAGACGACGCAAACAACGACGAACGAACGATAAGATTAAAAAAAACCTACCCAATATCAACTTTGACTCCGACGCAATCACCGCCCCAACTTGTTTATTCGGATCTTTGCTCCTCTGACTGCTCAAAAACGCCACGGTCATGAAATAATCGTCCCAGGATAAATAGCGCTCTCGTTTTTCCTTCGAGAGTGGATTTGGTTTCTTCTTTGGCGGGGAATCGAGTCCAAAATTTTCCTTGTTTTCTCCTTCATCAAAAGAAGCGGAGGAGGAGGAAACGGGCGAATAATCATCCGGGGGACACTGTCGGCAGTAACACCCATCATCTCGCGCTAAAAAGGGCGGGAAATTGGCGGTACTATTAGTCTCCTGATGTGAAAAAAGAAACGAAGCGTTTTGTTGGTGTCAGCGGATTACATTTTGAAATTCTTCCCCGCGAGGAACGTTTCGTTGCTCAAAAGAAAACGCTTTCGCGTACATACCTGCTCAAAGTTCGTTTTGTTTTCACCATTACGACGACTTTTACGACGAGAGACGAAGAAAGTTGTCGTCGCGGACGCCGCGGCGACGAGCACGTTTACGAACATATATAGTTTGAATTTTGGTCTCAAAAGGTCTGATGAACAGTCTCTGAAAGTGAAGAGATTTCGATGAAAGAGAGCGCACATATACACATAACCAATCGCGTATCATCCGCGTACTATTTACAAATAATTAAATTCTAAACGCGTAACTCTTTGCTATTGCTAAGACTACTGTACGGTTGTTCCTCTTTTTTATTTCTAGTGTTATTAGTATTCGATGTTGATATTGTTGTTGATGTTGTTGTTGGCGCGGAATCGTCGTACTTCATCTTCCCGCTCGTCGCGTTCAGATCTCTTCCTTTGGCGACTAACCAGACGCCGTAAAAAATGGCAAAAGCGCCGACGTAGCCCCACCGTAAGGGTTGGGATAAGAGTAAAAGCGCTAAAACGGCGGTGACTACGGGTTGTAGCGTGGAATAGACGGTGAGTAATGTCACTCCGGCTCTTTTGTTGCAATACGCGCTCAAAGCGTACTTTAAGATGGAGTTGAACACGACGGCGAAGAAGAGAGCGTACAAGCCTTCCGTTTCCAACACCCACCTTTTATTCGCAGCGCTCCTTCCTCCCGAGGTGATGGCGTTTGCGGCTATGGACGACACGCTGTTCTCGCCATCGTACGCGTATACTTCTGCCTCATTACCAAACGGCACGCAAATCACCGCACACAACGCCATCATGGACGCCCCGAACGCGTACTCCCACGCCGTCACCATCAACGGCACGTTCTCTTTCTTCTTCAACGTAATCTTTTGTAAATTATAATACACCGCGCTCGCTAAACTCCCCACAAACAACGCAAACAACCCAACCGGCGAGCTCTCTTTTTTCTCCTCTTCCACGCTGACGTCTTTCAAGTACGCGTCAATCGCGCTCATACTCATCGCGCCTACGCACGCCACCACCACTCCGCTCGCTATGAACGCGTTCAACTTCTCTTGTCCTAAATACACCGCGATCGCCATCGCACACATCGGTGTCGCCAGATGTACTAAAGACGCCATAACTGCTCCGACGAGTTGAATCCCGAGTAAAGATGCGAGTTGATTGCAAAAAATCCCCAGAAACGCTTGCGATAACACTCGCGGAAAATCTTGCGAACTCGGGAACCATCTGAAGTTTGACGAGACTCCACCGCTGACATGTTGTTGGTGAGAATCGTGCAAAAACGCGCACACGTAGAGCAACGGCGCCGCTAAAACGTCCCTGTACAAGGAAAACACCAACACCGCGCGCCAATCATCTTTACTCTCATCATTTTTACTCAAGAAAAGTTGGCACAAGGTGTTGTATATCGCGCAGACGCATTGTATCGCGAACAAAGCGAGGTGCAAGCGGACGTCTTTGTGATGATGATGATGATGATTTGAAGGAGGGACGCCTCCTCCAGAGTAGTACTCCGCGACCATTTTAAGAGAAGAATTCTCCTCGAATCCTCTCTCTTTCTCTCTTTTAAACCCAAAAGGCGATAATAAGAGATGATATAATCTGTGTGAGTGTGAGTTTATGCGTTTAAGTATGCGCAAGATTAGTGAGACGTTCGTGGATGTGTGAAATTGAACACACGCGGCTGCTTTTTCGCGTAAGAGGAAAAAAAATGTCTCTCTGATGTGAAAACTCAAGTGTTTTTTCAAAAATTTTTTTTCAACAGTCTCGTTACAAATTAGTTCTCGTAAAATGTCATCTGCGTCTTTGCGTCCACTTAATCGTTTATACATCTTCTCGCTGAAATCCTCCTCCTCTTCTGCCTCCTCGTGCTCGACGAGATGCGGCAAAAACGCGAAGACGACG
>Ga0181553_10005912_pt1 | contig 10177 bp, 9 predicted proteins | sample 011ome_17_FD_133753 | JGI IMG/M metagenome (GOLD analysis project Ga0181553, IMG submission 133753) | Coastal salt marsh microbial communities from the Groves Creek Marsh, Skidaway Island, Georgia - 011502XT metaG (megahit assembly) | ecosystem: Environmental > Aquatic > Marine > Intertidal zone...
CCCATTAAATCTCTATTTGCTAATACAGCATTTTCTTTTTCCAAAACCATCACAACAATTGGACCAGAAGATAAATATGCACATAAATCATTATAAAATGGTTTAGTTTCATGAACTTTATAAAATTTTTCTGCCTCAGATTTTTCAATTTGAATTTTTTTTTCTTTTAAAATACTAAAACCCTTATTTTTAAACATCTCCTTAATTTCATTATCCAAACCTCTTTCAACTGCATCGGGTTTAATAATTGATAATGTTTGTTCCAAATTACTCATAATAGTCCTCTATTAGTTGATTTAATAGTCTTACACCAAAACCAGTGGCACCACCTGGGTTTAAATTTGCCGCTTTTTTTGAAAATGCCATACCTGCTATGTCTAAGTGAGCCCAGGGTGTTTTCTCAATAAATCTTTGAAGAAATTGAGCCGCAGTAATTGATCCTGCTCCACCTGAATAATTAATGTTCTGAATATCTGCTATTGTAGAGTCCATTAACTTGTCATAATTTTTATGCAATGGCAGCCTCCAAACTTTTTCATTAACTTTTTCTCCAGCCTCATAAAGTTTTTTAGAAAGCTCATCATTATTTGAAAACAAACCAGCATACTCTTCTCCTAGGGCAACAATTATAGCACCTGTAAGAGTTGCAAGATCAATAATAAATTTTGGTTTAAATTTTTTTTCAGTAAAACTTAAAGCATCGGCTAAAACTAATCTACCTTCCGCATCAGTGTTTAAAACCTCTATAGTTTTTCCATTATAAGCCTTTACAATATCTCCGGGTCTTTGTGCATTACCGCCAGGCATATTCTCAACTAACCCTACTACTCCAACTGCATTTATTTTTGCTTTCCTAATTGCTAAACTTTGGATAAGTCCAGCAACTACTGCGGATCCAGCCATGTCATATTTCATTTCTTCCATAAACTTCGCTGGTTTTAAAGAGATACCCCCGGTATCAAAGCAAACACCTTTTCCCACAAATGATAAAGGGTGATTTTTATTTTTTTTATCACCATACCATTCTAAAGTTACTAGAAATGATTCTTTAGCACTACCTCTGCCGACTCCAAGCAAAGAATTCATGCTTAAACTTTTTAGTTTAGATTCGTTATACACTGTAACTTTTACACCAAATTTTTTTAATTTTAATAGCCTGTTAACATATTCTTTTGGATACAAAACGTTTGGAGGTTCAGAAACTAAATCTCTAGCAAAATTTGTGCCTGCCTCAATTGCTTGAAATTTTTTAATTTTAGATTCAGTTTTATTATCTTTCGATACAAGATTTAAAGTTATATGTTTTTTTACTTTTACTGATTTATAAATATTGAATTCATAGGACTTTAATCTAAAACCATGCAAAAATGTGTCAAAAAATTCGTAGCCTAAGTTTTTACTAGTTTCAGAAAATAGATCGATTTCTAAAATATCATTTTGTTTCATAAAGCTATAAAACTCAGCTCCAAGGTTTTCATAACTAGTTTCATTTGTGACTTTAATTAAAGTTATTGTTCTTTTTGAGTCTAGATCAAAAGATAAGAATTTTTTTTCAAGATTTTTTTTTTTTAAAATTTGATTTATATAATCTACTTCTTTTTTTTGAAAAAACTTCTTTAAAAAATTAATTTCAAATTTTTCTTTCACAAAAAAAGCAGAATTATTTTGTGGGTTATGCTTAGTTTTTTTAATATTGTTAAATTTTATGATCATAAATTTAGACTACAAATTCGTTAGATGCTATATAGGTTAAATAAATTATAATTCAATGAAAAAAATTTTGTACAGAAATATTCTGATAGATTGTCTAATTTTCTTTTTTATTGCCCTAATTAGTTCCAGCGTTATCATATGGGTTTTTCAAGCAGTAAACTATTTAGATCTGATAGTTGATGAAGGCAGAGATTATCAAATATATTTTAAATATACATTATTAAGTTTTCCAAAAATTATATCTAAACTAATCCCATTTGTTATTTTTTTTAGTATCTTTTATGTAATTTCAAAATATGAGATCAATAATGAATTAATGATATTATGGAATATTGGAATTAATAAAATTGAATTTGTAAATTTTTTTTTAAAATTTTCTTTTATAATTTTAATTACCCAGTTATTTCTAACTATATATCTCGTCCCTGCTTCTTTAGAAGAGTCAAGAAGTATAATCCGTGATTCTGAAATAAATATTGAAGAGGGTTTTTTTAAAAGTAAAAAATTTAATGACACAATTAAGGGTTTAATAATTTACGTTGAAGAAAAAGATAAAAATAATTTTTTAAGAAATGTTTATATAAAAAAACAAATAAATAATAATTCTTTTCAAATTACTTTTGCAAAGCAAGGTAAATTTATAACAAGGGGCAATGATACAATTTTAGAGCTTTATGACGGAAGAACTATTAATGAAAATAACGGTAAAGATTCTTATTTTACTTTCTCAAAATCTGATTTTAATTTTACAAATAATGAAACGAGAATATTTAAAATAAATAAAGTTCAAGAAATACCTACAATAGATTATTTTATATGTTTAAATAAAATTTTAAATTTTGGCTTGAAAATAACTAATCAGATTAATGAAAATTCAAAATACAAATGCAGTATTCAGGGACTTAAAGATATTTATGAAGAGTTATACAAACGTTTCGTTATTCCATTTTATATTCCAATTCTAATTTTAATTTCTCAATTGTTAATAATTAAAAGCAAGGAAGATAAAAACTATTCAAAATATAAATTTATAATTTTTCTTATTGGTGTAATGATTATAATATTTTCTGAAACGACCTTAAATAAAATAAACAGTAATTTTTTAGAAAATATGAAATTAATTTTTCTTCCAATTATGATAACCTTAACTTTATATTTTTTTTATTTTTATATCTTTAAATTAAAGTTTATTAAAAAAAATATTTAGATGAAAGTTTACATTAAATATTTATTAAAAATTTATTTTAATTCAGTTATTTTTGTAGTTTTAATAATGACAAGTCTTGCAATTATTTTAAATATTTTAAGTGAAATTGAAAATTTAAAGCCACATAATCAATCAAGTTTTTTTCTGCCAATTTATCTTGCTGTATTAGACTTTCCCTCACTTATTTTTGAAATGTTTCCATTTATTTTCTTAATTTCAACTCAAGTTTTTTTTGTGTCTCTTTTTAATAATAATGAAATACAAATATTCAAATATTCGGGATTAAAAAATACTAACATATTATTTATTATATGCTGTTTTGTGTTAATTCTGGGAATTTTTATAATTACTATATTTTATAGCACCTCATCATATTTAAAGAATGTCCATATAAATATAAAGAACAAATATACAAATGAACAAAACCATTTGGCGGTAATTACAAAAAATGGCCTTTGGATAAAAGATGAGATCGATGGTAGAATTAAAATTATAAATGCTTCTAAAATAGAAAATAATTTTTTACTAAATATTTTTATAACTGAATTTGATGAAAATTTTGATGTCATCAGAACTATAAAGAGTAAAAAAGTCGACATTAAACTTAAAGAATGGTTAATTTATGATCCTGTAATATATATGGATAACGAAAACAATATTTTTGATGTTATTAAAATTAATTCTAATTTTGATTATCAGACTATGCAAAATTTATTTTCAAATTTATCCTCATTATCTATTATGAAACTTGTTGAGTTAAGAAGTAATTATAAACAATTAAATTATTCTACGACAGAAGTTGATATTCAAATTTTGAGAATAATAACTTATCCTATTTATTTTATTCTAATGTGTGTTCTTTCTGCTATTATAATGTTTAATACAAAAAAATATAAAAGTACCTCCATAAAAATCTCTATTGGACTATTTTTCTCTGTATTAATTTATTACTTTTTTAATTTTTTTTATGTATTAGGAAATTTAGAAAAAATTTCTTTATTTATATCAGTTTTATCACCATTAATTATATTGGCTATATTAAGTTCATTTTTACTATTAGGTGTCAATGAAAAATAATTTTTATAAATTACTGATAAAAATATTTTTAGCTATTCTATATATTGCAAATGTTCATGCAGTAGAACAATTTAATTTTGATATTACGCAAATCGAAATTACAGATGATGGAAATAAATTTATAGGATCAAAAAGGGGAACAATCACATCAAATAATGGACTGATTATTGAAGCTAATAAATTTGAATACAAGAAAATTGAAAATATATTAAATGCTTACGGTGATGTTAAAATAAATGATACCACAAGTGACTATTTAATTTTTAGTGAAAATATAACCTATATTAAAAATCAAGAAAAATTGTTTAGCAAAGGTCCAACAAGAGCAATAATAGAGTCTAAATATAATTTTACATCTTCAGATGTAACACTTCTAAGATTAAAAAAAGAATTGTACTCATCAAAATTAACAGAAGTAAAAGATGACAGAAAATCAAAATATCTATTAAATGAATTTGTGTACTATATAAATAGCGGGATTTTAAAAGGTAATGATATTGAGCTCATATCTGATTATACTAAAGCTTCAGAAGATAGAGATTTGTACACTTTTAAAGATGGTTTCTTTAACTTAAAAACAAAAAATTTTAAAACCTCTGATACAAAAGTTTATTTACAGAAAAATATTTTTGGTAAATTTGAAAATGATCCGCGTTTATATGGTGTTTCTTCTATTAAAGATAATAATGTCACAACTGTTAACAAGGGTATTTTCACCAGCTGTAAATCTAATGAAAAATGTCCTCCGTGGAGCATTAAAGCTGAAAAGATTGATCACAATAAAAATAAAAAACAATTAATCTATAAAAATGCTTTCTTAAATATTTATGATTTTCCAATTTTGTATTTTCCTAAATTTTACCATCCAGATCCTACCGTAAAAAGACAAAGTGGTTTTTTAGTACCTCAAATAAATAATTCAAATATACTGGGATCATCATTATTAGTGCCCTACTATCATGTAATATCAGATAATAAAGATTTGACTGTCACACCAACAATATTCGACTCTGAAACAAAAATGCTGCAATCAGAATTTAGACAAGAAAATAAATTTTCTTCTTTGATTGCAGATTTTGGGCATGTCAGGAAATTTAAAACAAACTATTCTAATGATGAAAACAATATTTCGCATTTATTTTTAAAATATGTAGCAAACTTAAATCTTCCAAAATTTACACAAAGTGAGTTAAATTTTAATTATGAAAAAATTACCAATGATACTTATTTAAAAATATTTGATACGAATTTAATCGATAAACAAATTAAACCTACAAATCAAAATAAACTTTCTTCAGATATAAATATTAGATTAAATAACAAAAAATTTAATTTTAATGCAGGTATGTCAGCTTATGAACAGCTAAGTGGAAAAAATAGTGATAGATATCAATATATTTTACCCTATTATAATTATAGCCAAAAACTGTACACTAATACCCTTGGAAGCTTTAATTTTAAATCAAATGGTTATAATGATCTAAATAATACAAATGTATTAAAAAGTTCACTTACTAACGATATAAACTTTTTAAGCAAAGATTTTATATCAAACACGGGATTAAAAAATAATTTTGGAATTTATTTTAAAAATCTTAACACTCTTGGAAAAAATTACACTAATTATAAGAATAATCCTCAATCAGAAATAGAGAGTATTTACAATTTTGAGACCAGCTTTCCACTTATAAGATCAAATGATGTAGTAACTGACTATCTAACTCCTAAAATATCATTTAGATTAAACCCTGGAGATATGAAAAATTATTACACTACGAAAAGAACAATTAACTCAAAAAATATTTTTTCAATAGATCGTTTAGGCATTGGTGGAGATTCTTTTGAAAAGGGAAAATCATTAACATTAGGATTTGATTACACCAAAGAAAATATTGATGACATAAATAAATATTTCACTATTAATTTGGCGACTGTTTTTAGAGATAAAATTGAAGAAAATATTCCAAAATCGAGCTCAATTGGTAATAAAAGCTCCAATATTGTTGGTTTATTAAGTTATGCGTTATCAGATAACTATAAAATAGATTACGATTTTTCTTTAGATAATGATTTTAATAAATTTGAATACAATAATATAAGCTCTACATTCAATTATAATAACTTTATGACAAAATTTAACTTCATTGAAGAGACTGGAAAAATTGGTTCAATTAATTCAATAGAAAATACGACTGAGATTAAATTGAATGAAGATAAATCCATTTATTTTAATACTCGAAGAAATAGAAAGACAAATTTTACAGAATATTATGATTTAGTGTATGAATACATAAATGATTGTTTGTCGGCAAATATAAAGTATAAAAAAACATACTACCAAGACAGAGAGCTCAATCCAAGTGAAGATTTAATTTTTTCTATATCATTATTTCCATTGACGACTTTTGAACAAAAAATAGATCAAAGTATGTATAGCCGATAATTAAATGAATTTTATAAATAAACTAATCATATTTTTTTGTTTGTTTTTTTTTATTTTTCAGAATTCAAATAGTATTGAAAATAAAATTTTAATAAAAATAGATAATGAAATAATTACTTCATTAGATTTACTAAATGAAATGAATTATCTTCTAGCTGTAAATACAAATTTAAAAACTTTAGAAAAAGACAAGATAATTGAGATTGCAAAGAATTCATTAATAAAACAAAAAATTAAAAAAAAAGAAATTTTAAAATATACAAATAATCTAATCGTTGAAGAGCAATATTTGAATAGTTTTATTAGATCTATTTACGAAAATATTCAATTAGACAATCTTTCAGATTTTGAGCTGCATCTAAAAAACTACAGTGTTAAAATTGAATACTTAAAGAAAAAAATTTCTACTGACTTAATTTGGAATGATTTAATTGTGTCAAAATTTAAAGATAAAGTTCAAGTAAATGAAAATCAAATTAAATCTGATTTAATCAAAAATATGTCTACTAAATCAAATGAATATTTACTATCAGAAATAATTTTTAACAAACCTTTGACATCTAGCCTAGAGTCAAAAATTGATATGATTGAAAATGATATAAAAAATAAGGGTTTTGAAAATGCAGCCATAATTCACAGTATATCCAATTCATCTTCCAAAAATGGCGGGGAGATAGGTTGGATTGATGAAAATTCTTTAAACTTTCAAATTAAGAATTCTATTACAAACTTAAAAGTAGGTGAACACACTAAGCCATTAATTATACCTGGAGGATTCATAATATTAAAAATTAAAGATATTAGAGAAATAGATAATAAAAATTTTAATATTGACCAAAAAGTTGAAGAAATAATCAATATAAAAAGAAATGAACAACTAAATAATTATTCAAATATATATTACAATAAAATTCAAAAAGAATTTACTATTAATGAACAATAAACCAATAATAGTTGTGGCAGGAGAACCAAATAGTATTTTTGTCGAAATCTTTATTAAATCACTAAAAAAAACCAAAAATAAAAGCCCAATTATTTTAATTATTTCAAAAAAAATTTTTAAACTTCAAATGAGAAAATTGAAATTGAATTGTGTATTTAAAGATATAGAAATTTACAATGTAAACAAAATTTTTTTTGAAAATAAAAAAATCTATCTACTAGATATAAATTATAATACCTCAAAAGCATTTGAAAAAATTTCAAATAAATCCAACAAATATATTAATTCATGTTTTGAAGTAGCTTTAAAACTAATAAATTTAGGAATTACAAACAAACTAATAAATGGTCCTATTTCTAAAAAACATTTTCTTAAAAAGAAATTTTTGGGTGTCACTGAGTATTTGGCTTATAAAACAAAATCAAATAATTTTGCAATGTTGATATACAATAAAAAATTATCTGTTTCACCAATTACTACACATCTTCCCATTAAATTTGTTACAAAAAAAATAACTAAGAAATTAATAATTCAAAAAATATTATTGATTAATGATTTTTATAAAAATTATTTTAATATTAGTCCAAGAATAGCGGTCACTGGAATAAACCCACATTGTGAGAGTATATCTTTATATAATGAAGACACAAAAATTGTTAAGCCCTCAGTTGAATATTTAAAAAGAAAAATTAATGTTGTTGGGCCAATTTCATCTGATACAATTTTTTTAAAAAAAAATCGTTCAAAGTATGATGTAATTATAGGTATGTATCATGATCAAGTTTTAACACCAATTAAAACTTTACATGAATATAAAGCTGTGAATGTCACCATTGGATTTCCATTTATAAGGGTGTCCCCAGATCATGGACCAAATGAAAGTATGTTAGGAAAAAATTTATCTAATCCACAAAGTTTAATTGAGGCATTAAATTTTTTTAATAACTAAATGATAAAAGCAAAAAAAAGTTTAGGTCAAAATTTTTTGATAAATGAAGAAATAATAAATACAATTATAGACTCTGCAAAAATTGAAAATAAAAATGTTTTGGAAATTGGTCCTGGTACAGGAAATTTAACAAGCAAAATATTAAAAAAAAAACCAAAAAAACTTTTTGTAGTAGAAAAAGATCAAGAACTGTGCCAGTTATTAAATAAAAGTTTTAAAGATAAGATAACAATAATAAATGAAGATGTTTTAAAAATTAATGAAAAAAAACTCTCAAATGAAAAATTAATTGTATTTGGAAACTTGCCCTACAATATTTCTACAGAAATTTTATGCAACTGGATTATTAATTTAGAACAAAAAGACTATTGGTTTGATGAGTTGGTGCTTATGTTTCAGAAAGAAGTTGCTGAGAGAATTATTGCCAAATACAATACATCTAACTTTGGTAGATTAACAATTTTATCTAATTGGAGATTAGATATCAAAAAAATTTGTGATGTTTCTCCTCTGTGTTTTTCACCTAAACCGAAAATAGACAGTACCCTTCTTTATTTTTGTCCTAAAAAAGTTTTTTTTGAATTTAACAGCCCTAAAAATTTAGAAAAAATAACTAGAGTTTTTTTTAACCATAGAAGAAAAATGATTAAAAAACCATTTAATCAAATATTTAATGGGAATACAGAAGTTTTAGACAAACTTAAAATAAACTTAAATTTAAGGCCTCAAAATTTGAATTTAGCTACATATTATAATTTAACTAAAGAATATGAGAATTTAATTAGTTAATTTTTCTACATGTCTTCTAATAAAGTCAACATCATAATCTTTTGAGCCATTATTTATTTCCGCATCTATTAGATTTTTTATTTTAGAATAACAGTTTTCCAAATTATCATTTACAACTACATAATCATAATTAATCCAATGTAGAACATCACGCTCAAATTGTTTCATTCTTTCTTCAACTATAAGTTTGTCTTTCATGTCTCTATTTGAAAGTCGTTTAAATAAAATTTCCTTACTTGGTGGAAGTATAAAAAAAGTTATAAGTTTATAATCTAATTTTTTATTTTTAATTTGATCAGCACCCTGCCAATCTATATCAAAAAGAACGTTTTTGCCTTTATTAAGTTTATCTATAACTGGGGTTCTTGTTGTGCCATAATAATTATTAAACACTTTTGCGTATTCAAGAAATTCCTGATTTTTTATTAATCTTTCAAAATCTATTTCATTCACAAAGAAATAATCTTTGTCAGCTTTTTCTGTATGTCTAGGTTTTCTTGTAGTGTGTGAAATGGAAATTTCAAAATTATCTAATTTTGATAAAAGATTTACAAGCGTGGTTTTACCAGCTCCAGATGGAGATGATAATATTATCATTACCCCATCTTGTTCACTGGGCATTGAGAATTTTAGTTAGCTTTTCCTTCAATAAATTTAACTGCATCACCAACTGTTAAAATTTTTTCAGCTTCGCTATCAGAAATTTCTGAACCAAACTCTTCTTCAAAAGCCATTACTAATTCAACAGTATCTAAGCTGTCAGCTCCTAAATCATCAATAAAACTTGACTCCTCAGTGACTTTTGACTCATCGATACCTAGGTGGTCTGCAACAATTTTTTTTACTTTGCTTGATACATCTTCTGACATATTGATCCTTTTGTTATTAAAACTTAATAGTTCAAAAACTTATTTTGTCAAGCCATATACATACCACCATTAACATGAAGAGTTTCACCATTAATATAATTAGATTGATTTGATGTTAAAAAAAGAACAGCATTTGCAATATCATCTGGCTCTCCTAATCTTGCTGATGGTATTTTTGAAATTATAG
>Ga0181553_10005924_pt1 | contig 10169 bp, 9 predicted proteins | sample 011ome_17_FD_133753 | JGI IMG/M metagenome (GOLD analysis project Ga0181553, IMG submission 133753) | Coastal salt marsh microbial communities from the Groves Creek Marsh, Skidaway Island, Georgia - 011502XT metaG (megahit assembly) | ecosystem: Environmental > Aquatic > Marine > Intertidal zone...
AGCCTCATTCACATCGGATGAGCCTGCACCAGGCATTGCCGAGATGGCCCCTTCACAGGAAACCGACCATCCCGCACCCGGACCTGTTCCCAGTGCGGAGTCCCTGACCGCTGACAGCGACCTGAACGCTGTCGAGCTGGCCAAGAAAGCCGTGGCAGAGCTCGACTACACCGATGGCATGGAAGAGCTGGCCGGCAGTGCCGAGCGTGTTACCGTGGATCAGAAGCGCATGATCAATTGCCGCGCCGACCTTAACCAACTGGTGCCCTTCAAGTACGAATGGGCCTGGCAGAAATACCTGGACGGTTGCGCCAACCACTGGATGCCGCAGGAAATCAACATGAACGCGGATATCGCGTTGTGGAAGAAACCCGATGGCCTGACCGATGACGAACGCATCATCGTCAAGCGCAATCTGGGCTTTTTCTCCACGGCTGATTCCCTGGTCGCCAACAACCTGGTGCTGGCCATCTACCGCCTGGTGACCAACCCGGAATGTCGCCAGTACATTTTGAGGCAGGCCTTTGAGGAAGCCATTCATACCCATGCCTACCAGTACTGCATCGAATCACTGGGCATGGATGAAGGGGAAATCTTCAACATGTACCACGAGATTCCTTCCGTGGCCAAGAAAGCCTCCTGGGGTCTCAAATACACCAAGGAAATTTCCGACCCGACGTTCAATACCGGCACTATCGAGACCGATCAGCAACTGCTGAAAAACCTCATTGCCTTTTACTGCTGCCTGGAAGGCATCTTCTTCTACTGTGGTTTCACCCAGATACTGTCCATGGGCCGCCGCAACAAGATGACCGGTACTTCGGAGCAATTCCAGTACATCCTGCGCGATGAGTCCATGCACCTGAACTTCGGCATCGACATGATCAACCAGATCAAGCTGGAAAATCCTTCACTGTGGAATGATGACATGAAGCAGCAGGCCACCCAGATGATCCTGGAAGCCACGCAGCTTGAAATCGAATACGCCAGGGACACCATGCCGCGCGGCGTCCTCGGCATGAATGCCGCGATGATGGAAGAGTACCTGAAGTTCATCGCCAATCGTCGCCTCGCCCAGATCGGCCTGCCGGAGCAGTTTACCGGTGTGCAGAATCCCTTCCCCTGGATGAGCGAGATCATGGACCTGCGCAAAGAGAAAAACTTTTTCGAAACCCGCGTGATCGAATACCAGACCGGTGGTGCACTGAACTGGGATTGATGCAAGACATGATGTAGGCCGGAAGAGGCACGAAGTGCCGTCATCCGGCAACTTCGACAAGCTTTTCGATAAAAGGATAAAAGGATAAAAAGTTGTCAGGGAGTAAAGCAGTAAGCAAGACCGGTAGTAACCTAAATTCAGCCAATACAAGGAATCAATCCTATGGCCGATAAAAAAGACGTGGAACAGAACGCGGAACAGACACTCATCACCCTGGACCAGTTAAGCCAGACCCTGGAAGTGATGACCTGTGTCGTTGACCGCCTCAAGCAACATCTGACCCGCCAAATGTCGCTGAATGCCGAAATGTTCGGCGACGAGCAGAAAGTGCAGCAGGCTGAAGCCGAGGAACGGGCAAAAGCCAGCAAGCAGTTGCAACAGGAAAGCTTTGTGGTGGAGATCAGCCAGAAAGATCTGGAGGAAGGTAGCGACCCCAAGAAAGTCGTGCACTGAACCTGACCACAACCGCCTTCCGGTGCCACCGGAAAGCGACTAACGATTGAGACCGAAAACCGGAAACGTTTTTTGCAGTACGTTTCCGGTTTTTTTTGACCCGGAAAAAGGCTGTACCTGGGGTATACTTTGGGCTGGCAGTTTTCCAGAACATCCCGGTAGCATGCATGTCCGATTTTGATGATTTGAAAGTCCTGGTGGAATCAAAGACGCCCATCATCGTCATTGAGTCCAGGGAAGAAAAAGCCATTATCAAGGCCTTTCACAAGCTCGTCGGCAGCGTGCGCAAGTCCCTGTATACCTGGTCCATTACCACCGGCCTGAAGTGCCTGGACATTGACCTTGCGGCGCAGAAATTCAATGACGACCCCTACGTGGTGCTCGATCACATTCATTCCACCGAGCATCCGGGCATCTATATCCTGCCCGACTTCCATCCCTACCTGACCAATCCCAAGGTGACACGCATGCTCAAGGAAGTGGCGCAGGTGGGAGACCAGAACAACCATCACACTATCGTCCTCATCAGTCACAAGATTGCATTGCCCGCCGAGATCGAGCACTTTGCCCGTCATTTTGAATGGGCAACACCCGATGATGAAGAAATACTCGACATCGTCAATGACATCGCCATGGACTGGCGCCGCAAGAACGGCAAGCGGGTGAACTCCAGCCAGGCACTTATCGACAAACTGATCAGCAACCTCAAGGGACTGCCCCGCCATCACATACGCAAGCTAGCCCACAACGCCATCTTTGATGACGGGGCCATTGACGAAAGCGACCTGCCTGCCGTCATGAAAGCCAAGTATGAGCTGCTCGACCAGGACAGTGTCCTGCACTTTGAATATGACACCGCCGCGTTTGCCGACCTCGGCGGCCAGGACATCCTCAAGCACTGGCTTAACCTGCGCCGGGGTTTCTTCCTCGGTGAAAAGGACATGCCCGGCCTCGATGCCCCAAGGGCATCATGCTGCTGGGCGTCCAGGGTTGCGGCAAGAGCCTGGCGGCTAAAACCGTGGCGGGCATCTTCGGCGTTCCCCTGCTACGCCTGGATTTCGGTGCCATGTACAACAAGTATCACGGCGAAACTGAAAAGAACCTTCGCAACGCCCTGAAGACTGCCGCACTCATGGCTCCGTGTGTGTTGTGGATGGACGAAATCGAAAAAGGCCTGTCTACCTCGGAAGCCGATGAAGGCACCTCCAAGCGCATTCTGGGCACCCTGCTGACATGGATGGCGGAAAGAAAAGAAAAAGTCTTTCTCGTCGCCACCTCCAACGACATCCAGGCCCTGCCGCCGGAACTGGTACGCAAGGGCCGTCTGGATGAAATATTCTTTGTCGACCTACCCGAAGCCCCGGTAAGGGAACAGGTATTCACCATACACCTGCAAAAGCGCGCACTGGATCCGACCATCTTTGACCTCGCTGCGTTGGTTGAGGCCAGCGCCGGTTTTTCCGGTGCCGAAATCGAGCAGTCCATTGTTTCGGGTCTCTATGCCGCCCTGGGACAGGACAAGGCCCTGGACACCGATATGCTGCTGCAGGAAATCAAAAGTACCTACCCCTTGTCGGTGACCATGGGCGAGCAACTTCAGGTCCTGCGGGACTGGGCGCAAGGGCGGGCGGTGAAGGTGGATTGAAGGCGGTATCTGCGATGTTTTCGTGGCTTCGTAGGTCGGCATAAGCGAAGCGTTTGCCGACAAGAAATATTCCATATGAGGTAGATACTCATGTCGGGAAACGGCTCTACGAGCCTATCCCGACCTACGACTACGACATTTCGCTGAAGCCCAGCGTGTCGTTCCTTGCCTCTTGTCTCTTGACTCCCTTTCTTGTGTTAAACTTTTCCCATGTCCACGATCAAGAAAATCAAGAACGAAAAAGAGCTGCTGCACGAAGCCATTCGCGTGGGCTCTGCCTATTTCGAAAAACGTGGCGCGGGCAAATTTGAGCCGGATGACCATGCCGATCTCAAGGTCAGGGCAGTCTATGCGTTGCTGGTGAAAGACAATCTTATCCAGCCACTGGCCAAGCAGGATGAAGATATCGTGCATATGAAACACAAGCTTGCCCTCTGGATGCAACGCACCCTGCCCGCCGACCACCCCCTGAAAGCTGACTGACCAGAGCATGCGTCGTGTCCTGCAATTTCCCGGCAAAAGCATAAACAGCCTCATCGCTGCGTGTTGGCTTGCCATTGGCCTTGCGCTCACCGCAACGATGCCAGCCATGGCACAGGATCCGGGTATTTCCGGCCTGATTATTCCCTCAAACGACCCCCTGACTCCGGAAGTTATCATTAACCTGGAATCAGTGAACGAGGAGTCCCCAACCCTTACCCTGAACTTCAGCCGCGAGGACTTTGACAATCCCCTCGTGGAAATTCGTACCAGCCTTGGCATCATGATTCTCGAACTGTTCCCCGAGGAAGCTCCCCTGGCCGTGGAGAACTTCCTCGGCCTGGCAGAAGGCACCAAGGCCTGGATTGATCCGCTAACCGGCCTGGAAATGATGCAGCCCTTTTATGATGGCCTGGTGTTTCACCGGGTAATTGACGGCTTCATGATCCAGGGCGGCAGCCCGACTGGCGATGGTACCGGCACACCCGGTTTCACTTTTCGTGACGAGATAAATGCCCGTAGTCTCGGCCTGGATAAAATGCAGGCTCTCAATGATGCCGGCGAACCGCATACCCTGCTCGCCATCGACAGCCAGGCGGATTTTCAGCAAAAAATGCTGGTCCCCCTGTATGAAAAATTGGGTATCACCAGCCAGGCGCAACTGGAAAACCGTATTGATGAAGTCAATCGTGCCCTGCAAAACATGACCGTAAAAGAAAGCCTGGAAAATCTTGGCTATCGTTACAGCGAACGCTATATCTCTCGCATGCCGGTACGCGGTGTGATTGCCATGGCCAACAGCGGCCCGGACAGCAATGGCTCCCAGTTTTTTATCAACCTGGTCGATACCGACTGGCTCACGGGCAGGCATACCGTCTTTGGCAAGGTCCGTGCGGGGCTGGATGTGCTGGATGCCATTGGCTCGGTACCGGTGGATGAGAATAACCGTCCCCTTGAGGATGTCACTATACTGTCGATAAGGCAGATCAACCTGTAAATACAAAAGGAATCCGGGGATGCCCCAGAAAAGCAGCAACGTGGTGTGGCATGAAAGCCGTGTAGACAGAAAAACGCGTGAAAAAGTCTTTCGCCAGAAAGGCGCCACTCTCTGGTTCACGGGTTTGAGTGGTTCAGGAAAAAGTACCCTGGCATTCACCCTGGAACATCTGCTCACCAACGAAGGTTACAAGTGTTATGTGCTCGATGGTGATAATGTTCGCCACGGCCTGAACAACAACCTGGGATTTTCCGATGCTGACCGCGAGGAAAATATTCGCCGGGTAGGTGAAGTCTCGAAACTGTTTGCCGATGCCGGCATGATAGTACTCTCCAGTTTTATATCCCCTTTTCGGGATGATCGCCGCCTGGTAAAGGAAATTCACGAAGCAGACGACCTGCCCTTTATTGAAATATTCATGGACACTCCCCTGGCAGTCTGTGAAGACCGTGATCCGAAGAAACTGTATGAAAAAGCACGGCGCGGGGAAATCAAGAATTTTACCGGCATCGACTCACCTTACGAGATTCCTGAAAACCCGGACCTGGTAATCACGCCGGGTACCACGCCAGATGCCAGTGCACGGCTGGTATTTGACTACCTGGTTGACCAGCACTTGCTCATTCAGCACGATTGATTGCCATGACGTCGCCCCTTGTTCCCGATGATTCCTTTCCGCCAGGCCGGCTTGAACCCTGCTATTGCGGCAGTGGTGAACGTTTCAAGCATTGCTGTGGTGCCAATGGCAATGACCGCTCCCCACCAGTGGGTATTGGCATCGTCGAGCACTACCTGTCAGATCAGCAGTGCGGTGAGCTGTTGGCACTGGCAGGCACCAAGGAGTTCGATCCGTTCAAGGTCAAGGACCAGCAGGGCAATGTTTCACTGGACCAGACCCGCGTTTGTGAACGGGTTGTCATGGGAGAAGACCAGGGCATGCTGGATGAACTGGTGGCCCGGGCCTGGACACATATCATTGAATCCACGGGCACCGGAATAGATTTTTACGAGGAACCCCAACTGTTGAAATACAACAAGGACGGGTTCTACTACTACCACGTGGACAGCAGTTACCTGGTGCCAGCGCAGAAGGCCTGGCGCAAGGCGGTGGACCGGGATCTCAGCCTGCTGATTTACCTGGAAAGTGATTTCGACGGTGGGGAGCTGCATTTCTCGCGCCTGAATTACCACCTCAAGCCGAAAGCAGGCATGCTGGTGTGGTTTCCCTCTGACCTGCGTTATGAGCATGCCGCCAAACCGGTAACCCGCGGTACACGCTATGCCATTGTCAGCTGGGCCTCTGCGACAGGGGTGGAAAAAGTGCAGGAAGAGCGCGCCCTGCGCAGTATCGACTGGCAGACGCGCGAGAAAAAACAGCCGCCAGCCTAAACTCGCTTACCGCCGCGGGCCTCGACTTTATCCTGGGTGTTGTTGTCAAAATCCTCGGCACTGTGCCGCTCCAGCAACTGCTCTTCCAGCGGTCCCATTCCCCGGGTGACCATGCGCCCTCTTTTGACGGCCTCACGACTGCCAATCTGGTCGGTCCAGCGACGGACATGGGTGTATTCTTCCACGGACAGGAATTTTGCCGCCTCGTAGGCATTGTTCATCATGGAGCCATACCAGGGCCAGGCCGCCATATCGGCGATGGTATAGACATCACCGGCCAGGTATTCATGATCAGCCAGGTGCAGGTCAAGGACGTGTAAAAGCCGCTTGGTTTCCATGGCATAGCGGTCAATGGGGTATTCCATCTTGAACGGGGCATAGGCATAGAAATGACCGAAGCCACCACCCAGGAAAGGCGCCGAGCCCATCTGCCACATCAACCAGTTCAGGGTTTCCGCCCGCCGGTAATGCTCGGTTGGCAGGAAAGCGTCAAACTTTTCCGCCAGGTAAATCATGATGGCCGCACTTTCAAACAGGCGGGTGGGCGGATTGGTGGAGTGGTCCATCATGGCTGGAATCTTGGCGTTGGGATTGATGTCGACAAAGCCACTGCCAAACTGGTCACCCTTGCCGATATTGATGTACCAGGCATCGTACTCAGCACCTGAGTGCCCCAGGGCCAGCAATTCTTCCAGCATGATGGTGACTTTCTGCCCGTTGGGCGTGCCCAGCGAATACAGTTGCAGGGGATGTTCACCTGTCGGCAGGGCTTTCTCGTGGGTCGGTGTGGCAATTGGGCGGTTGATGCTGGTCCATTCACCGCCATCCTGGGCATCCCAGCGCCAGACTTCAGGAGGTGTGTATCCGGGGGGCTGGTTATTGGCTGAATCTGACATGGTAAGGCTCTACTCTCTTGCGTAAAACAACCAAGCATAAAACATGAACGACAGAACTGACAGGGCCCTGCGGCAAGCAGCTCAGGCGGTAACTACCGGTTCGTGCTGAAATGTTTCCTGCCGGTAGGCCGGCAGGGAATTGATAATGTCCTTGCCGTAACGCTTTTGCAGCAGTCGCTCATCCAGGATGGTGATCGTGCCACCATCGGACTCGGTCCGCAGCAGGCGACCACTGGCCTGAATCAGGCGCATGGAGGCCTCGGGTACCGCGATCTCCATGAAGGGGTTTTTCCCCTGTCCCTTGATCCAGTCACCCAGGGTGGCTTCAACCGGATCGTTAGGCACTGAGAACGGAATCTTGGCGATGATGACGTGGGTACAGTAGTCTCCCGGCAGGTCGATACCTTCGGTCATGCTGGCCAGGCCAAAGATGATGCTGGTCCTGCCCTTGTCTACTCGTTCCCGGTGCAACCTGATCAGTTCCTGCTTGGCATGGTCATCCTGGGAAAGGATGTCGAACTGCAGGTCTTCGGGCAGCCCCTGCAGGACCGTCTGCATTTGCCGGCGCGAGGAAAACAAGACCAGGTTGCCCTTGTTCCTGTCGACCAGCGACGGCAACACGGTAACGATGGACTGGGTATGCTCATCGGCCCTGGAGGGGTCAAAGCCGGACACCGGTATTCGCAGGCAAGCGCGATTGTAAAAATCAAAGGGACTGGCGATCTGCCGAAACACCGTCTCCTCGTGCAGGCCCGAGCGCATACTCAGGAAATCAAAATTGCCCAGGGCTGTCAGGGTGGCCGAAGTCAGCACGGCGGCAAAGCAATCATTCCACAGGTATTCAACCAGGGCATCTGCAGCCAGCACCGGGCTGGATGAGACCATGATTTCGACCTCGCTGTCCTTGTTGCTGCTGAAGGGCCTGTAGGTCAGCCAGCGGGCATGGGGGGCATAACCACCATGGTCTTCAATGGCAAAGGAACGCCACAGCTGGATGGCCCCTTCCGTGCGCGACTGCATGATGCCAAACACCGGAAACCAGTTTTCCGCAGTCTGGCGATCAATGTCGCCCAGGTCATTTTCCATGCAGTCCTTGAGGCGATCCGCTATGCGTTTAAGCCGCTCATCCAGTTCCCTGAATTCACCCACCAGGTTATTGCTGGCTTCCCGCACAGTTTCCGGCACCACGCCCTGGTCAAAGGTGTACTGGGTGATATCGCCGGTAGCATTGGCGGACTCCGCCTGTTCGCTGAGAGACTGGAACAGGTCCAGGTACTGCTGCAGCATGGTACGGGTTGCATCGGCAGCGCTGCGGGCCTTGTCGAGCTGCGTGCCCAGCTCTTCATCGCGCCCCAGTTCACCGGAGACATTCTTGAAAATACCGGTAATGCGGTCGAGCCAGGTGAGCGTCGAGCGCAGACGTATGAAATGAGAGAAATGGGAGACCCCTTTCAGCGGCAGGTGGTGGGCTTCATCAAAGATATAGATGCAGTCTTCCGGTGGCGGCAGAATCACGCCGCCACCCAGGGCCAGGTCTGACAACACCAGGTCATGGTTAGCCACGATGCAGTCGGCTTTCTGCATGTTGTTACGGCTTCTGAAAAAGCAGCAGTTGCTGAAGTTGGAACAGCGGTTGCCCGAGCACTGCCCTTTTTCCACGGCCACCGTGCGCCACTGATTCTCCGTAACGACATTTTTCCAGTCATCACGATCCCCTTTCCATTTACCATTGATCAGCGCATCCAGCATGTCCTGGTACAGTTCCTTGTCCGCAGCCGTCGGGTCATCCAGTTCCAGCCCATACAGGTCCAGCATGGCATCCTGGCTGCTTCCCGTTTTCAGGGCATTATCCAGCTTGGACAGGCACAGGTAGCGTCCCCTGCCCTTGGCCAGGGAATAGCTGAAGCTCATTTCGCTGTGTTGCAGCAGGTCCGGAATATCCTTGTTCATGACCTGTTCCTGCAGAGCAACTGTTGCCGTTGCCAGCACAACTTTCTTGTTCATGGCCTTGGCCACGGGAATGACTGACAACAGGTAGGCAATGGTTTTACCAATACCCGTGCCGGCTTCGATGACGCAAATGGGGGGATGAGGAGAACGCCGCAATCCCTCGTCGTCCATTTCAACACTGGCAAGGCAATTGGCAATTTCCGCGATCATCCGTTTCTGACCGGGACGGTTTTGCAGGTTCTTGTTCTTGACCAGGGTGGAGTAGTGATGCTGGATGATTTGCTTGAGTTCGTCAGAAAGCATCAGGAGACTAACCTGCCACTGGTATACCGGGCTTCGGCATGAAGGAATTTTCCGATCGATTCACTGATCGTTGCAATATAGTGCAAGGTGTCCGGATTCGCCAAAGTCTCAATCCAGGCCCTGGTTTACTGCTTGCCGATCTCGGCCTTGCGAATGACCGGGTTGGCATACATGTTCAGGATATAGCGGTTCAGGTTCTTTGGCATAGCGCCCAGCCGCTTGCGAAATTCACGGCGTTTGCGGCTGATCTCGCCGGCACTCACACCCAGCAGGACCGGCAGTTTACTGAAATCCATGTAATCGGATTCCACCATCTCCATGGCGATGTAATTGACAGCATGCAGCTTGTAGTTGCTGATGATGGCATGGTCCAGTTGCCTGGCCACGCCTTCGGCGGTTACAGCCTCGGGAAAGACCATTTTTGAACCTAAGGTGACATGGACTGCGCCTTTGTCACCCACCATGCCGGCCAGGATACTGCGGACATCGGAGTTTTCGTCTTTTTCAAACTTGCCCTGGGTGTCTATGGTGTGCAGTTCCTCGGCCTTGTAGCGGTCACACGGGTCGTATTCGTAGGAAATCGACACCGGCACGATATTCAGTGAATTCATTGACTCCTGCAGGCTCAATCGCATCGTGGATTCGCGATCTGCCATGTGCAGCATCTTGATGATGGCCGTCTCTGTCTTGTCGATGCCATCTTTTGCCCGGCCTTCACGTTGGGCAATCCAGACATTGTCTTCCATCTTGATACAGTGGTGGATATAGGCCGACAGCTGCTTGCTGGCTTTAAGCAGGTCCCTGCCCTGCACGGAACGTTTGACGATAAAACTCTTG
>Ga0181553_10005928_pt1 | contig 10165 bp, 14 predicted proteins | sample 011ome_17_FD_133753 | JGI IMG/M metagenome (GOLD analysis project Ga0181553, IMG submission 133753) | Coastal salt marsh microbial communities from the Groves Creek Marsh, Skidaway Island, Georgia - 011502XT metaG (megahit assembly) | ecosystem: Environmental > Aquatic > Marine > Intertidal...
AAAGAGTTATTTTGAGATATTACAAGATAATATAGCTGCAGAACAAATGGCTTATAATCAAGGAAAAGAAATGGCTAATCGAAATATAGCTACTGATACTATACTAGATTTATTTTGGGATTCAACAGGATCAGAAGACGATAGAAAAGCATACGATTATTGGTCAAAAGAAAATATTACCCCTATTGAATATTTTAACAATAAATATCCAGAATTAGTATATGGACCATTAGCAAAGCGATAAACCCAGGAGCGGTAAATGTCACGTTTTATACAACAAACAGAAAAGAAGAAAGAAGCTAAGGGCGAACGTAAGATACCCTTGTCTCAACCAGGAAGTAAAAACTATAATCAGAAAGTAATGGAAGCTGCTAAGCCGCTTTACATGACTACAGGTAAAGCATAATGGCACATTCAGGTTATAAAGAACAGGTAACAGACGCTCAGTTAGTATCTCTAATTGACGCTGGCATTAATAATAGCGTAGGTGACTGGCTTAATAGTTCAGACCTTACAAGAGAAAGACTTAAGGCAACCTATGAGTTTGCAGGAGTTCCTCAATCTCACCTTGCCCCTCAGGGCGTAAGTACGATTGTGGATACCTCTACTACAGAAGTAGTGGAAGCCTATACTGCAGTTATCTCAGAACTATTCTTAAGTAATAACAGACTTGCTAGATTTGTTCCCTATGACGATAGTCCAGGAGCATTTAAAGCTGCTAAAGAAGCCAGTAAGATAGTTAACTATTGTATATTTAAAAAGAATAAAGGTTGGGAAATTCTACAGTCCTGGATTAAATCCTCATTACTCTGGAAAAACGCAGTAATCCGTTGGGATTATGTCGAAGAGTACGATTATGTAATTGAGGAGTATGAATCGATTGACGAAGCAAAGCTTGACGAGATCCTTGCGGATGAAAACTTAGAAATCGTCGGCGAGCTAACGCTCGATACGTCTGCTGAAATGATACAATATGTAGACGTAAGGCTTAGAAAGAAAGTTGATAAATCACGAGTTAAACTCGAATGTATTCCCCCAGAGTCATTTAGAATTTCTAATGATGCCAAAGATATTGATGATGCGGCATACGTAGGTATTCAAACAGAAATGACTAAGTCTGATCTTAGGAAATATTATCCTGAATGGGCTAATGATATTGATCCTGATACTTGGGCAGAGCTTGGGGTAGATACTAATTGGTTAGGTAACTCGCCTTACAGCGAAGAGATTGCTGCTAGAAAAGAAATTGTAGGACAAACCTACTGGCAAGGAATGAACTCAGAAGGAGTTTATTCTCTAGAAGCAAACTCAGAAGTTACTGTAACTGAATCATGGATTAGAGTAGATAGAGATGGTGATGGTATTGCAGAGCTAAAGCATATCATTACTGCAGGCAATCACATTCTTTGGGAAGAAGATTGTGAGATGATTCCTATTGCATCGATTGTTCCTATTGATATTCCTCATGAGTTTTATGGACTATCAATGGCAGACTTTGCAAGAAGCTCTACCCTTGCTTCTACTGCAATCCTTAGAGGTTTTGTTGAGAATACTTATCTTACTAACTATTCTCCAAAGCTTGCAGATCCAAACGTAGTAGACTTTAGTGCATTGCAAAATATGAAGCCTAAGCAGATTATTCCTACTAATGGAAATCCTGCTGCAGCAGTACAATCAATGCCTCCTGAAGCTCTATCTACAGGCACAGTTCCTTTGCTTACTCATTTACAAATGATTAAAGAACAAGCAACAGGAATGTCAAAGGCAGCCCAAGGGTTAAACGATACACTTTATGTATCAGGTAATTCTGAACAAAAGTTATCGGCTGTGCAATCCGCTGCACAGAAAAGAATCCAGCATATCGCGCGTAGATTTGCGGAAACTGGATTCAAGCGGCTTGTTGCTGGTCTTTATGAAACCATGCGCTCTAAGATGAAAGGTAAACAATCTTATTATCAGGATGGAATGTATGGCTCTGTTAATATTTCAGAGTTACCTTCTAAAATGGATGTTGAGATACTCTTAGATATTGGTGAAAATTCTAACTCTAATATGATTCAAAAGTTAAGTAAGATAGGTGCAGAAATACTTCCTGCATTAAATCAACAAGGATCAGGTATTGTTATTAAGACAGAAGCCCCTGCAGTTCTTGCTACTAAACTTATTGAATCTATGAACTTAGATAGTAATGACTTTTTAGAAGACTATACTACTCCTGAGTTTAAAGAGAAAGCAGCAAAGGCTATTGAAGAACAAACTCAGAAACAACAAGCAGAACAAGCTGTTGCTCAACGTAAGCTAGAGGCTGATGCAGCTCTCGCAGAAGCAAACGTTGGCTATACTAACGCTCAATCTAAAAATACTTTGGATGATAACGCTAGACAGCTTGCAGTATCAATTGATAGGCATTTTCAAGAGTGGGCTGATCTTACAGTTAAAGCAACTAAAGAAGGAGCCGAACTTCCTGAACATCCTAATTATGATCAGATTATTATGCTTGCAAGACAAATTATACAACAAGGATAAATTATGGATAAATACCGCGAGTCAGCCGAGAAGAGGCTGGGTAATAATAAATCCTACGGTAAACATAAAATTCATCCTGAAGAATTGGCGCGAAGGGCTCATGTTAAGGGTCACTTCGCTGCCAAAGAAAGGGATGAATTTTTTGATGAAGCGTATGGAGAAGTACTTGTAGATTATTTTGTAGAGTGGTTAAAGACAGACCCTCACGAAACTAAATCTAGAGAGTTTCTTTATGCTGCGGCTATGGCATTAGGCAGTGTAAAAGAAAAGATGATGAGTTTTGAAATGTATGGGAAGAATATTCCCCATATCCAGGAGGACAACAATGAGGCAAATTGATTACGAAAAACTAAGCACTAACATTGACGAGATGATTAATCTCTTAGAATATGATTCAATGCGGAGTGCTGGCAAATGCAAGATTAATGCAGGAACACTAGAAACTCTTATTAATCTTAAGAAGCATTATGCTCCCAAAGATAAGCAACCTAATACTAAGAAGGAGGCTTAAATGAGTAATACCGAAGCAACAACAGACTCTACCCAAGTGGATGACTCTGTAGCTAGTGGTGGTCGTACGGAAGAGGCTTTGTTGGCTGACATTCTTCGGAACACACAGTTCCTAGATGAAGAATCTCTACCCGATGAACAAATCCCTGAAGTTGACACGGAAGAATCCAACGAAGACGAACCCGAAGCGTTGGAGGAAGACGATACTGAAGAAGTTGAAGAGGAAGTAGAAGACGAAGAAGAAAAAACATCAGATGAGGATGACGAGTCTACCCAAGATGTTGAAGTTTTTTCTACGGACGATCTTGACTTGGATGCTAAAGTAGCCGTTAAAATTGACGGTGAAGAGATGGAAGTATCCTTTGGTGATCTTATAAAAGGTTACTCTACTGAACAACATCTTTCAAAGAAGGGTCGTGAATTAGGTGAAGCAAGAAAACAAGCGGAAGAAGAATATCAAGCTAAGCTAAGTGATATTGAAAATGTTACTAAGGCTTCTGCCGCTGTCCTATATTCAGAAGAACAAGCGTTTGCTAAACAGTATCATGATATCGAAGCTAAAATTGAAAAGGCTAGAGAAGAAGGTGATACTTATGAAGTTAACGATCTTAAGGATAAACGCGAACAAGCGCAAAAACGTTATTGGGATGCCAGAAATAAAAGAGAAAATATTGTTAAGACAGTAGAGTCTCAAATGGAAACCCAACAAAATAAAGCCTGGGAAGAACAAGTGAATTACTTTAATGAAACAATTCCAACAATGATTCCTGACTTTAATGAAGAAACGGCTATGGCTATTCGTGAATTTGCAATAGAAGAAGGTATTGCACCTGAAATCTTAGATACAATTGCAGATCCAATTATTGTTAAGTTTGTTGATGACTATCGCCGCCTTAAACAAGGCGTTACGAAAGGTCAAGCAAAACGAAAAGTCGCATCTACTAAAAGAGCACCTGTTAAAAAAGCTAAGTCTATAACTAAAAAGAAAGTTGAGGCTAGTGAAAAAACAAGACAACGTGCGCTTAGTGGAGAGGCTAGTGAAGCTGAACAAATGGATTTCCTACGGGGGCTTGCTGAACGCTCTTTAAATCTTTAGTACCGTTGGAGGTAACTTAATATGACTACAACTCTTGGTGTACGCGGCACTGGTGGACCAGCAGGTCCTGCTCGCGGAACTGGCAAAGACGTCTCACAGCGTGAGGATCTTGCCAACTTTATCACGATGATTACTCGTGATGAAACTCCTTTCATTGCATCTATTGGCAAAACAAAGGCAACTGCTATTTATCACGAATGGCAAACTGACACTCTCGAAGCTCCTGGTTCTTCTCGTATTGCAGAAGGCCAAGACTACCTTGAGCCAGCTTCAGGTGGTGCAACCGCAACTCCTGCAGTAGGCACAAAGTTTGCTGAGAGTGGTCCAACCCGTACTCGTCTTGGTAACTATACCCAGATTAACGGTAAGACTATTGCTGTATCAGGCACACGCCGTGCAGTAGATCAGGCTGGTATTGCTGATGAATATGCTTATCAGCTTAAAAAGCGTGGTACTGAACTTCGCCGTGACGTAGAACATGACATGGTTCATTCGTTCAACGTATCCTCTGCTGTAGGTTCACAAGGTAACACTGCTCGTTCTGCTGGTGGTTTTCAATCTTTCATTAACTCAGCTAGCACTGTTAACTATGCTGGTCAGTGGGCAGCCCCTGCAACAACTGCAGACGGTACTGCTGTAGTACGTTCTTCGCTAACTACTACTGCTGCTCCTACTAATGGTTCACTAGCACTGTCTGATATTGATGAAGTTATGCAGAAGATTTATCAGGAAGGCGGTAAGGCAACTAGCATTATGTTGTCACCAAAACTGCGCCGTGATTTCTCTGACCTAATGGTTGGTGATTCAGGCGTACGCCGTAATCTTGATGAAAAAGGTAAGCTTCGCCAGTCAGTAGACGTATATATGTCTGACTTTGGTGATATTATGGTAGTTCCTAACTACATTATGGGTCTTTCAAACAGCGTACAGTTTATTAACTCAAACTCTACCCCTGCAAACCTTGCTGCTACTACTGATGTAGCTGACTTTGCAGCATTGATTTATGATCCAATGTGGTTCAATATTGCTACTCTGCGTCCTCTGCAAGAAGTAGACGTAGGCCAGAAGGGTGACTCAACTGTTGGTATGATGGTTGAAGAATTCACTCTGGAAGTTCGTAATCCTAAAGGTTGCGGTGCTATCTACGGTCTCGAATAAAATTAAAGTAGGGAGGCTCTTATGGGTCTCCCTATTTTTAATGAAGGAGAAAAAATATGGCTAAAAAAATAGGAACCCTATTGGACAACGATGTATTTGATGGAGAAGATGGCCCTTATATAATGCTTGAAGGTCAACCTATTTATCTTGATAACAATCAAATTCGTAGAATGACACCAATAGAATCATCTAATGTTCCTTTACCTAAAGTAGATCCAAAAAGAAAACCTTATTCAAAAGCAGGAAGCCCTGAAATATTAGACCGTATAGGTCCATTAGGTGTTCAGGGTAGGCAAATGAAAAATTCAGATCAACCACCTATAGTTATGACAGAAGGTAATTTACCAGTTATTGATACTAGTAATCCAAATGTAGGTTTCGGACCTAAAGGAAATATTTTTCCTGGAGGACCTCTTGAAAGAAAAGCATTAATGAATGCTTATGGTGGAACTGGAAGTGAAAATGCCTTAAAAGCTATGGCTGAAGATAGAAGATTAATGAGGGAATCAGCTAGCGAAGGAGTAGTAGGTCCTGCAAGTCCGTTAGCACAAGGGTTAGCCGAACTTAAAATAGCAAAAAGAGACCGATTAAAAAAACAAATGAATATGAGAGATCCTAGTGATTATTATAATCCCCCTCAAAGACAAATATCAGTAGGTCAATTGTTAGGCAAAGGAGGCTAATGTGGATAAAGTAAAGGCAGGTGTAAAAACAAAGTCAGCAGATGCTATGCGTAAAGCATCTATGCTTAAAAATAAGTATAGAAACAACCCTTACGCAGATCCAATGCACCCAATGAATCGGGAAAGCACAGGAGCTTCTACTCTTAAAGAAGATCCTGTTTATAAAGGCGGTGGCGGTAAAATTCTTAATTGCCGTTAAAAGGAGATACTATGAAGACTTGTAAAGGATGTACAACACCTAAGAAGTGCATGGAAATGGGCAAATGTTTAATTGCTCAGTCTAATGAAAATATGAAAATGGATCCGCAGTATAAATCTGCTGGCGGTGTAATCTATAAAGGACGCTAAACAAAAAGGAGTACAGTAAATGCTAGTTATTAGAACAGCTAACGGGAATACTTACCCTGCAGACACTTGTGTATGGCGTACAGCTCAGTCTGGCGCAACAGGTTATAAGTTAACTCATCTTGATATTGGAACACCTACGGTAGCCGTTGGTGCAACTCCAACTACCGCTCCAGCAGGAGCACAATTAGGCTACATAGGTAAGAGTGGACGTTTTGTTTCCTATACAGAACCAGCTTAATTAAGGAGTGAGGACATGGCAAAAGAAAATGAATTTAAATTCCACAGTAAAACTGTAGGAGCAGATAAAGGTATTAATGCAGGATTTGATCTTAATACTTCCGAATGGGAAGCTAAACAAGATATTAGTCAATACATTGAACACGCAAAACTTGAACGAGAAAAGCAAGACTATTATGGAATTCGAAAGAATGGTTTTAGAAAACTAGCTACGATCCCTGATATTGTTGCAATTAAGATTCTTCAAGAACATCATTTAGATCTTCATGATCCTGGATTTATGCGTGAACCAAGTAATCTAACTAAGCTAAAAAAGATCCTAATGACAGAGTACCCTGATTTGCTAGTTAATACTTAATTAGGAGGTTCTTATGGCAAGAACGTATGCAGAATTTGTTAGTCTAGTTAGGGATTGGGCTAATAGAGATTCCGCAGCATTAAGCGACAGTCTAATACAAGATTGTTTACGCTACGCTGCAGATAAGGCCTATCGTAAGCTACGTATAGCTCAATTAGAAGCTACAGTTACTTACGATTCAGACTCATTACTTGCAGCTACTACTGCTGGAAATGGACTTATCCCTAGCAAAACAGAAATAACAATACCTGAAGATCTTATTGAATTTATACAAGTTAGAGAGATAGACGCTAACGGAATGACTACTCGTTTATTTAACGAAAAAACAGATCTTAGAACATTTAACGATTATTATGGAGAAAAATATAATCCTTATGCTTATTGGACTAGACAAGGAAATATACTTTTATTTTCTCCAGGATTTACAGTATCAGGTTCATTAGGTAATCCTGATAAACTAGAAATACATTATTATAGACGACTTCCTGCTTTAAATGCTAAGTATGATGTTAATGTAGCTAACTATGATGCAGGATTATTAAACAGTGCTTTTGAAGCTGATGCAGATTCTGATTCTCTTTGGGTATTAGATAACGGAGTAGCTTATGCTACTGAAGCCGCTGTTCCTGAAGGTGAAACTGCTACTGAAACTTGGTTTATAGGTAAAGAAGTTTCAAATTGGTTAAGAGACGAAAACGATAGAATATTATTAATGGGTGCTCTAGCTGAATGTTTCTTTTATTTACAAGATGATGAACAGGCAACTAAATATGCTACTTTGTTTATAAACGAAATTGAAGAACTTAATCAAGAAGATAAGAAACGCAATTCATCAGGGGGTAATGTACAAGTTAACTTTAATGGAAGAGGGTTGATATAATGGCAACACCAGCACAACCTCAAACTAGTCAACTTTTAGGAGCAACTAATGACAGCGCAAAAGGTAGTTTGTTTTCTACAACTACTGCTAGTTCATTTAGTACAATTGAACAATCAATTCGCGATGATGTTACTGCAGCTAGAAATGCTAAGATTGCAGCTGAGGCAGCGCAAGCCGCCGCTGAGTTAGCGGAAACAAATGCTGAAACAGCAGAGGCAAACTCTACTACTTCAGCTACAAATTCTTCAAATTCAGCAACAGCCGCAGCTTCTAGTGCTACAAGTGCTTCAAGTTCTGCTACAAGTGCTTCAAGTTCTGCTACTAATGCAGCTACTAGTGCTACTAATGCAGCTACTTCAGAGACTAATGCAGCTACTAGTGCTACTAATGCAGCTGCTTCGGCTACTAGCGCAAACTCTAGTGAATCGAGTGCATTAACTTATCGAAATGAAGCAAGTACTTTTTCTACAAGTGCATCTACAAGTGCTACTAACGCATCTAATTCCGCTTTTTCAGCAAGTACTTCTGCTAGTAATGCAGCAACAAGCGAAACTAATGCAGCAACAAGCGAAACTAATGCAGCTACTTCTGCTTCTAATGCATCTACTTCTGAATCGAATGCTTTAAGTTACAAAACAGATGCTGAAACAGCTAAAACAGCTACAGAAAATTTATTTGATCAATTTGGAGACCAATATTTAGGTAGTAAAGCAACAGATCCTACGCTTGATAATGACGGTGATCCTTTAACTACAGGTGATATTTATTGGAATACTACTGATAGCGTACTTAAATTTTATAGTGGTACAGCTTGGGTAGCCCCTGAAGATATTGCTACTACTGCTGCAACAAATGCATCTAATAGTGCTACTGCAGCAGCTACTAGTGCTACTAATGCTGCAACAAGTGAAACTAATGCAGCAAATTCAGCTACTGCTAGTGCAACTTCAGCTACAAATAGCGCAAATAGTGCAGTTGCAGCTGCAACCAGTGAAACTAATGCAGCTACTTCAGAGAGTAATGCGGCTACAAGTGAAAGTAATGCTGCAACTAGCGCAACTGATGCAGCAAATAGTGCAACAGCAGCTTCTCAAAGTGCAACTTCATCAGCTACTAGTGCAGCTAACGCATTAACTAGTGAAAACTCTGCTCAGACATATGCAAGCAACGCATTAACTTACTCAAACAATGCAGCTACTAGTGCATCTGCTGCAAGTTCTTCTGCATCAAGTGCATCTGCTGCTCAAACTGCAGCAGAATCTGCAAGAGATTCTACTTTAGCGGCATATGATAGTTTTGACGATACCTATCTTGGAGCAAAAGTTTCTGATCCAACCTTAGATAATGATGGTAATGCATTGCTTAATGGAGCATTGTATTATGATAGTACTAATGGTCAACTTAAAGTATATGATACAGGCACAACTAATTGGACTTCATTACAAGCAGGTGCTACAAATGGTTTTGCAATAGCTATGGCAATTGCTTTATAGGAGTAAAATATGGCACAAAATTTTAGAAGATATACCCTTAACAATGTGGGTACAACAGCTGATGATATTCCTAATGGTGGCAATTTCGATAGCTATGATACACTAGTAGGAATTCATCTTACTAATGTTAGTACCAGTCAAATATTAGCTGATGTTTATATTAATGATGGTACAAATGATATATATCTTATTAAAGAAGCTCCAATCCCTGCAGGATCAGGGCTTCAAGTTCTAGATGGTGGGGCTAAGATAGTAGTACAGAGTGGTGATAGACTTTGGGTTAAGAGTGATACTGCCTCTTCTTTAGATGTATGGGTATCTGCTGTTGACGCTATTAGTGATTAAGGAGAGTTAAATGGGATATATAGGTAATGAACCAGGAACTTCTTACAGTTCTATAAGTTATCAAGACTTTACAGGTGGTTCAGGAACTAATTTTACTCTTGATTATCCTGTTGGTAGTTCAGCAGAACTCGAAGTATTTGTAAATAATGTAAGGCAAGAACCTGGAGTAGCTTATACAGTTAGTGGAACTAGTCTTACTATGACAGGAACAATTGTTGCTAGTGATGAGTTCTATGTTTTATTTCAAGGTAAAGCTCAACAAACAATTGATGTAGAAATACTAAAAGATGAGTCACCCCAGCTTGGCGGCGACTTAGACACCAACGGAAACGACATCAACTTCGGCGACAACGACAAGGCCATCTTCGGTGCTGGGTCTGACTTGCAGATTTATCATAGCGGCAGTCACTCATTTGTTGAGGATACAGGTACAGGCAATCTTTATTTAGCAACTAACGGCAATTCAGTTCGCATAACAAAAGGCCCACAAAACGCAGAAAATATGGCGGCATTTAATCCAGATGGTTCAGC
>Ga0181553_10005929_pt1 | contig 10165 bp, 9 predicted proteins | sample 011ome_17_FD_133753 | JGI IMG/M metagenome (GOLD analysis project Ga0181553, IMG submission 133753) | Coastal salt marsh microbial communities from the Groves Creek Marsh, Skidaway Island, Georgia - 011502XT metaG (megahit assembly) | ecosystem: Environmental > Aquatic > Marine > Intertidal zone...
CCTCAACCGCCTATGCAAAGGCTTGGATTGGCCATGACGCCGCATTTCCAAGCGATGCCCTGACGGTAAACCCATGGCTTGGCATTGATACGCTTGACCCATTTCTTGCCCGCGCAGATGCGACATCTAGCGGATTGTTTGTGCTGAACCGCACCAGCAATGACGGGGCTGGTGATTTACAGGACCAGATGGTTGATGGTGCCCCACTATATACGCATCTTGCCAGCATGCTGGCCCCGTTGGCGGCGGCGCGGGTTGGCGATAGCGGGGTGTCCTCGCTTGGCATCGTGGCTGGTGCCACCTGGCCGGATGATGCAAAAAAGCTGCGAACGGCCCTGCCGCATGCGCCCTTTTTAGTGCCCGGATTTGGGGCGCAAGGTGCCGGTGCTGAAATGGCCACAACCGGCTTATTGCGCGGTGCATCTGGCTGGGAAGGCGGCGTTGTGAACAGCACCCGCGGATTGATTTTTCCAAAAACAGCCGCCAACGCAACCAGCCTTGCCGACTGGCATGCCGCGATTGGCTCCACCATTGCTGAAAATACCGCGATTTTAAACGCGGCGTTCTAAACAGGCTGGTCTAGCCATCGACCCGGTAGATAGGCAAGATCAAGGGCGGCATTGTGCCGTAGAAAAGCGGTGTGCATCACGCAATCTTGATCAAAAACTGGCCACATAAACGGCGAATGGCCCGGTTTTGAACTTGGCATCAATTATTAACCATAACCATCCTCAACAATCTTTAATTCAACGCCAAAACAAGGTGTTAACGATTGTTTAAGGAAATTTATGGTGACCGATATTAATGTCAAAGATGGCGAACTTGTTTGGTATAATGAGCGTAAAGGATACGGATTTGTCAAAATTGATGACACCGAGGTATTTCTGCACCGTTCAACGCTTGACCGGTTTGGCTTGGTGCGCTTGTTAACCGGCGACAAGGTGACTGTATCATTAACAGTGAACGAACATGGTGAGGTGATCCAAGACCTGTTGCGTGTGGATAGGCCGGTCAACCCGGCACCGCCAGCGGCATCGGAACCAGGAGATGGTGAAATGCGCGCTGTGGTAAAGTTTTTCAATGACATTCGCGGCTATGGATTTGTCACCGCAGAGGATATTGCCGAAGATGTATTTGTGCATTCGCGCGTGCTCAATGACTGTGGATTTCACTCGCTGATTCAGGGTCAAAAACTATTGATCAATAGTTGATGATGCTGGCAAAGGGCCACAAGTCCAAGCGGTGCGTCTATTGAATGAATAGCTTGTTTTGTTGCTGATCGGGGATTAGGCTGACGATATTCAGGGGCCTCCTCTGGATATGAAGTGTATATACGCTGTCATTGTTTGACCCTTTAAGGATTAGCCAAATCATGATTCCATCATCGTTGCGCCAGCGCTGGCTAGTGATCATGCTTGCCGGTGCAACATTGTTATCGGCAACATTAGGCATCAGACAGGTTTTTGGCCTGTTTCTGCAACCTATCTCGCTCGAACTTGGAACCGGCTTTCAGCTATTTTCACTTGCCATAGCCGTGCAAAATTTAGTGTGGGGTTTGTCATCGCCACTATTTGGTGCGGCGGCGGATCGGTACGGACCATGGCGGGTCGCCGCTATTGGCGCGTTGCTTTATGGGGGCGGCCTGTTTTTGATGTCATCCTATGTCACTGAAGCTGGCATATTTATCGGACAGATCTTGATTGGCCTTGGCCTTGGCAGTGCCGGAATTTCGATTGCCATTGGCGCGGTGGCGCGGGCAGCACCCCCTGAAAAAAGATCAATTGCAATGGGGCTTGTCACCAGTTTCGGGTCATTTGGGCAGTTCGCGCTGGTGCCGGTGACACAAATTTTGATGGTCACTGGCGGCTGGCAATTTGCCTTGCTGATGCTGTCCGTCATCATGGCGTCAATGGTGGCCGTGGCCATGGGGTTGCGCACCCCTGCTGGCAGTGCCCGTCCGATTGAGGGGCCAGATTTGACCATAGGTGCGGCCCTGCAACAGGCGGTGAGTAGCCGTGATTACATTCTTTTAACCGTTGGCTTTTTTGTGTGTGGGCTACAGCTTGTGTTTATCACAACGCACCTGCCGACCTATCTTCATGATGCCGGGCTATCACCAGATATTTCCAGTTGGGCACTCGCGCTGATCGGACTGTTTAATATCATCGGTGCATTTGTCTGCGGTTGGCTTGGCGGCGTGGTATCGAAAAAGAAGTCACTAGCGACGGTCTATTTGCTGCGCGGCATCACCATAGCCGCTTTTATTCTGATCCCACCAACACCCGTAACAGCGCTTTTATTTGGCGCTTGTATGGGGCTTTTATGGCTTGGCACGATTCCGCTAACCAGCGGTTTGATTGTGGTGTTTTTCGGGCCGCGTTACCTCAGCATGTTATATGGTTTGGTATTCCTATCGCACCAGATCGGATCATTTGTCGGCGCGTGGCTTGGTGGTATTTGGTATGACTGGTTTGGCAATTACGAGGCCATGTGGTGGCTGAATGTGGCGGCTGGTCTATTTGCCTTTGTCGTCAATTGGGCCATTCGCGAACCTAGGCCCGCGGCGGCGGCGGCTTAAAAACATATTCATCTATTCTGATTGGCCATCTATTTTAGTTGGCGCCAGCTTGCCACGGTTGCCTAGCTGTTTTGTTCCCCAAGCCAGCGTTCTGCATCAAGTGCCGCCATACAGCCCATACCCGCCGCAGTGACAGCTTGGCGATAAATCTTATCCACACAATCACCTGCCGCAAAAATACCGCTGACAGATGTGCGCGTGGTGCCGGGCGCGGCCTTAATGTAGCCTTCATCATCAAGCGTCACTGCACCCGCAAATGCCGTGGTTGCTGGATCATGTCCAATGGCCACAAACATGCCGTGGACTGATAATACTTTATCATCCCCGCCATCGGTTGCCGCCAGCCGCAATCCGGTGACACCTGTATCATCACCAAGAACTTCGGCAACTTGGCGGTTCCATTCCACAGAAATATTATCTTTGTTGAGCAATCGATCCTGCATGATCTGTTCGGCTCTTAGACTGTCCCGCCGGTGGACTAGCGTGACGCTGTTGCAAATATTGGCAAGATATAGCGCTTCTTCAACAGCCGTATTGCCGCCACCAATCACTGCCACATCACGCCCTTTGTAAAAAAATCCATCACATGTCGCACAAGCCGAAACACCGCGCCCATTAAACTGCATTTCTGAGTCAAGACCAAGCCAGCGCGCCTGCGCACCAGTTGCCAGGATCACCGCATCTGCGGTGATGTCCTGACCCGAATCAAGCGTCAGGCGAAAGGGTCTTGATGTTGAATCAAGCCCGGTGACAATATCATACATCACCCGTGCCCCGACATTTTCTGCCTGTGTCTGCATTTCAGTCATCAACCACGGCCCTTGAATCACCTCGGCAAATCCCGGGTAATTTTCAACATCGGTGGTGATGGTCATCTGCCCGCCTGGTTGAAGCCCGGCGATAATAAGCGGCGATAAATTAGCCCGCGCGGTATAGATCCCTGCTGTCAATCCAGCCGCCCCAGCCCCAATGATCACAATATGTTCGTGGGTCGACGGTTTCGCATTCACAGCAGGATCAGACATTTTTAAGACACTCACATGACAGCAGATATAAAGACATAGCGGTGGACGCCACCACCATTTGGGCATAACACTCAATAGATAGTGTTTTCAAGTGTCATTTACACAACATCATGTTAGTTTGCTGACATGCCGCCTGTTAAAATCATACGCCGAATTATATCCTGCCTAATCACCAAGGCCTGCATCTTGCTGTTTGCATTTGGCGGGCATGCGGCCGAAATAAACGGGGCGACAGTGTTACGCGGGGACGCCATTGAAGGCGGGTTGATCATGGCCCGTACCGCGGCGGGTAATGTTGTGACACTGGATGATGCGGTGATTCCAACCACCGAAGACGGGCTGTTTATTATCGGGTTTCACCGCGATTCAGACCAGCCTGTCACCATCAAAATTATCCAGCCTGACGGGGCAAGCCAGCTTACGGTGCTGACACCGGAACAGCGTGACTATGATATCCAGCGCATTGATGGGTTGCAGAAAAACATGGTGACACCGCCTGCATCTGTCATTGCCCGCATCAAATCAGACCAAGCGGCGGTTGCGGTGGCGCGCCAACAAACCGCTGCGGCAGGCGATTTTTGGCAAGGCATTGACTGGCCGGTCACAGGCCGGATTTCAGGCGTTTTTGGAAGCCAGCGCATTTTGAACGGCAACCCGCGTCAACCGCATTATGGCATTGATATTGCCGCGCCACGAGGCACCCCAGTTCAGGCCCCAGCAAGCGGTCTGGTGACGCTGGTGAAGGATTTATATTTTTCTGGCTGGACTGTGATCATCAATCATGGGCTTGGTCTCAATTCGTCCTTTTTGCATTTGGATCATGTCGCAATCAATACCGGCGACAGCGTGTCACGCGGTGATATGATTGGCACAGTTGGGTCAACAGGCCGGTCGACTGGGCCGCATCTTGACTGGCGACTGGACTGGCAGGGCCGCCGCATTGACGCTAGCCTTGTTGCCGGGCCCATGCCACCTGCAGGATAATTCATGGCGCCACCGGTAATTTTCATTTTTGGCCTTGGCTATGTTGGGCGTGCATTTGGTCACATGATGGCGGCCGCAGGCTGGTTGGTGCGTGGTACAACCAGACAGCCAGACAATTTCACCGCTGAACGCGGCGCCGGATGGGACATCATCCCGTTTCGTGACCAGGAAAAAATGCCGGACCCAGCGTGCGCCCTTGATGGGGTCAGCGCTATCTTATCCACCATTGCACCAATTTCCGGACATGACCCGGTTCTAGATTTACACAGCGATGACCTCGCTGGCTTTTCTGGCTGGGTTGGCTATTTGTCTGCCACATCTGTTTACCCCGATAGGCCGGACGGCATCTGCTATGAAGACACCAAACCGGCCCCATCGACCAAGCGTGGAAAAGCCCGGTTAGACGCAGAGGCCAAATGGCAGAAATTATGCAACGCCGAATTGTTCCGGGCCGCCGGCATTTATGGCCCCGGGCGCAGTGCGTTTGATGGGCTGTTAGATGGCACCGCGCGAATTATCGAGCATGAGGGACATCTGTTTAACCGCATTCACCGCGACGATATATGCCGGATCATAATGGCGGCATTATCCCAGCCACGGGCTGGCCGCATTATTAATCTGACTGACCAAAACCCAGCTTCACAAGGTGACGTTGTTCGCCACGCCGCAGCATTGCTTGGTGTTCCCCCGCCAGTGCCCCAGCCACTTGACGAGGCGCTTTTATCACCAATGGCACGAAGCTTTTATCGCGCGCGCCGTCATATTGGATCGCGGGTGATCAAACCAGAGCTAGGTGTTGATTTGTTGTACCCTGACTACAAGGCCGGGTTGGCGGCTATTTTACAGACAGAAAAACCAACCAATTAGTTGATCGACGGATCCAGCGTGCCACTGGCATAGCGTTCAGCCATTGCCGCCAGCGATAGCGGCTTCATACGCGCCGCATTACCAGCCGTGCCAAACCGTTCAAACCGGTCAGCACATAGCTTTTCCATAGCATCCATAGCTGGCTTGAGGAATTTACGCGGGTCAAATTCAGATTTATTTTCATCGGCAATTTTGCGGATTACACCCAACATTGCTAGGCGGCAATCTGTATCAATATTGACCTTGCGAACACCATGTTTGATGCCGCGTTCAATTTCTTCAAGCGGCACGCCCCAGGTTTGTGGCATCTCACCGCCATGGGCATTGAACACATCTTGCAATTCCTGCGGCACACTGGATGAGCCATGCATCACCAGATGGATATTTGGCAACCGGCGGTTGATTTCTTCCACCACATTCATCGCCAAAATTTCGCCATCTGGTTTGCGGGTGAATTTATAGGCCCCATGGCTGGTACCCATGGCGATCGCGAGGGCATCGACCTTGGTCTGTTTGACAAAATCCACGGCCTGATTCGGGTCCGTCAAAAGCTGATCTTCGGATAATTTACCGGTGGCACCATGGCCGTCTTCTTGCTCGCCCTCACCTGTTTCAAGCGATCCTAGCACACCAAGCTCACCCTCTACCGAGACGCCCGCATGATGCGCCATTTCGGTAACCCGTTTGGTGATATCCAAATTATAGTCATAAGAGGCTGGTGTTTTGGCATCAGCTTCCAAAGACCCATCCATCATTACCGAGGTAAACCCATATTGGATAGCTGTCATACAGGTGGCTTCATTATTGCCATGATCCTGATGCATGCAGACTGGAATATGCGGATACATTTCAGCCAACGCTTTGACCATAGCTTGCAACATCACATCGCCAGCATAATTGCGCGCACCGCGGCTGGCCTGAATGATAACCGGGGCATCTACCCGATCAGCCGCTTTTAATATCGCCAGCCCCTGTTCCATATTATTGATGTTAAATGCCGGCACACCATAGCCATGTTCGGCAGCATCATCGAGAAGTTGGCGAAGTGAAATCAGCATCACAATATCCTGTTGTTACCCTGTTTGCATTAGCCGGTCAGTTATGACCCATAATTGATAAATTCGTCAACTTCATTAGCCGATCCAAAAACCAGCGGAACCCGCTGATGCAAGCTGGTTGGGGTGATATCAAGAATGTCTTGCTGTCCATCGCTGGCACGGCCCCCGGCTTGGCGCACCAGCATGGCCATCGGGCTTGCCTCATACACAAGTCGCAGCCTGCCTGCTTCATATCCTTTGCGGGAATCTGCCGGATACAGGAAAATACCGACACGCCGAAAGATGCGCCAGCCATCAGCCACCAGCGACCCCACCCAGCGCATATTGAAATTACGTTGACGCGGCCCAGCATCACCAGCAAGGCAATCGGCGATATAGCGCGATACGGGCGCCATCCAATGTCTGCTGTTTGACGCATTGATTGCAAATTCTGATGTCTTGGGCGGAATTTGCACCTGCCAGCCCATATCATAAAATTGCCCGTCTTCAGCAAGTTGAAATGCGTACACACCATCGCCAAATGTGACCAGCAATGTGGTCTGCGGGCCATAGACAAAAATGCCACTCGCCAATTGATTGCGGCCGGGTTGCAAATGCCCCCCAGCGGCTGGCAAAATTGAAAAAATCGTACCAATTGACACATTCGTATCAATGTTTGATGACCCATCAAGCGGATCACTGGCAACAATGACATCGCCGCCGTCATGCAGGGTCACAGCGTGGTCACGTTCTTCGGATAAATAGGCGGCAACACCAACACAATCAGCCAGCGCGCTTGCAATCATCTCATCAGCCAGCACATCAAGCTTTTTTTGATCATCGCCATCTGCATTGGCACTGCCACGCACCGCCCCAAGCTGGGCTGTTGATTCGGCGTGGCGGATCATCGCTGAAAGTTCAGCCGCCACCGCCGCAAGCGCCGCAACCGCGCCTGCAACCGGCTGGCGATCTGCCGGCATATTTGTCAGTAATTTCGATAGAGTGGCCATCGCTGTTCCGTTATCCGCGGGGTTCGCTGTCACGCCAGTCATTTGGCATGCATGCGGTTACACTAACAAAAAACACCCGCCACAAATATAGTGACGGGTGTTTTTACATTCATATTGGCATTTACGTTTTTGTCTATTCGCGGTTGCCGAACAGCCGCAAGATGAACAAGAACATATTGATGAAATCAAGATACAGCGTTAATGCACCGAAAATTGACTTCTTCGCCGCAACATCGGCATTGTCACCTGCCATATACATTGATTTGATACGCTGTGTATCCCACGCGGTAAGCCCGGCAAAAATCAGCACGCCAGCGATTGAAATCATGAATTCAAGCTGTGTTGACGCCATGAAAATATTCACAATTGACGCAAGGATCAGACCAAACAGACCAATCACCATGAATGATCCCATTGCCGACAAGCTGCGCTTGGTGGTGTAGCCATAAAGGCTTAACCCGGCAAAGGCGCCAGCGGTGATGAAAAAGGCCCGGGCCACACTAGCCCCTGTATAGGCGATCAGAATTGACGACAGCGCCACGCCCATCATCGCCCCATATAGATAGAACATGTTACGGGCTTTGCCTGCTGACATGGCCTGAATGCGTGCTGACAACCAGAACACCATACCCAAAGGCGCCAGCATCACCACCCATTGCAACGGGGTGTTGAACAATAATGACCCAAGCTGTGTCAAATAGATTTGCCCATCAGGGCCGGTTGTTGTTGCCAGCATTTTTGTGGCATAGGCGAAAAATCCAGTCAGCAACAATGCTGTGGTCATGTGGTTGTACACACCCAGCATATAAGCGCGCAACCCAACGTCAATTTGTGACGAGGTGGCCGCAGCGGTATTCATAAAACGGTTATCCTGCATTTTGTAACCCCCAAAAAGGCATTGAATATGGAATAAATGTAGGCAATGCAGGCATATTATTCAAGACCAATGTCCCGATTTTAATACCGAAATTCGTCGTCACCTATGCTGATGATGCGGGTGGATTTGCAACGCCGGTCTTTTGCCGCCGGTCACGTTCAGAGGCTGATTTTAACTGCCCGCACGCCGCCAGAATATCGCGCCCACGCGGGGTGCGCACAGGCGAGGCATATCCAGCTTTCATCACCCGATTGGCAAATGCATTGATCCGGTCTTCAGACGAACACACATAGGGGCTTCCCGGCCACGGGTTAAAAGGGATCAGATTTAATTTTGACGGAATGCCTTTGATCAGGCGCAACAATGCCCGGCAATCTTCATCGCTGTCATTCACCCCATCCAACATGACATATTCCCATGTGATGCGCCGCGCATTCGACAATCCGGGATAATTCCGGCAGGCCTCTATCAATTCAGCCAGCGGATATTTCCTGTTGATCGGCACCAGCTCATTACGCAATGCATCCCGCACCGCATGCAAAGAAATGGCAAGATTGACACCAAGATCATCTCCGCAACGCTTGATTTCGGGGACCACGCCAGATGTTGATAATGTGATGCGCCGCTTTGATAACGCCACCCCTTCACCACACATGATGATACGCATGGCTTCGGCCACATTTTCATAATTGAAAAGTGGCTCGCCCATCCCCATCAGCACAATATTGGTCAAACGGCGATCTGGCTTGCCTGCTGGCCAGTCTGCCAATTCATCCATGGCCAGCAACACCTGTCCACAAATCTCGTCAACTGTCAGATTGCGTACAAGCTTTTGGGTGCCGGTATGACAAAAGCTGCAGGTCAATGTGCATCCAACCTGCGATGAAATACACAAGGTGCCACGATCCTTATCGGGGATATAGACAGATTCAGCCTCATGGCCATCAGCAAATCGCAACAGCCATTTTATGGTGCCATCAACTGATTGCAGGCGCCGCGATACCGCTGGCCGGTCCGCGGTGAATAATTCGGCAAATTGGTCACGAACCGGTTTGCCAAGGTCGCTCATCTCATCAAAGCTTGTCAGCCCATGCCGCCATACCCAGCGCCAAAGCTGTCTTGCCCGAAATTTCGGTAGACCGAGTGCGGTGACTTCTGCTTCTAACGCCGCGCGTGATAGCCCCAGTATATTGATCCGGCTTGGCACTGGCGTTGCCGCCATGTTTGGGGCGGGCAGGCTCACTTGCAGGTCTTATCAATAACAGATTTGGTTTTGGTAAACCCAGACAGGGAATATTTGTCAGTGGTTTTGGTGCCACGGCTAGATGTGCCAACAATGGTCATGTTTGACCCGCGCTTCATGGCGGCAATCATCCGTAAATCATCTTCCTCGCTGCTTGCATACGCGCGGTCTTCAATCGTGAACAAGGTGAATTTTTTTCCATCAATCGTCACCGTGACATCAGATTGCGGCTTGTAGCGATAGCCAGCGACAATCTGTACGACATTTCGTTCGGCCTTATCCGGGCCATGCGAGACAAACACCCGCGTTTCACCGCGGTTATTCGGGTCGTATTTGCCTTTGCTTTCTGTTGGCACGCTACTGACAAAACACATCCGGCCGGCGCTGTCATCATAGCGATAGGCGCCCCAATCTTTTTCAATCAACATTTTCTTTGGGTCGGCACTGGCTGGCAAAGCGCCAAAAGCAACAGGAAGTAAACCCAGAACAAGACCCACTATTTTGATGAATTTAAACATCTTAACGTATCGTCTCCTCGGCAGTC
>Ga0181553_10005933_pt1 | contig 10163 bp, 7 predicted proteins | sample 011ome_17_FD_133753 | JGI IMG/M metagenome (GOLD analysis project Ga0181553, IMG submission 133753) | Coastal salt marsh microbial communities from the Groves Creek Marsh, Skidaway Island, Georgia - 011502XT metaG (megahit assembly) | ecosystem: Environmental > Aquatic > Marine > Intertidal zone...
ATTTCGTCTTTCTGGCGCATGGTGCGCAGGTGATGATTGGCGCCTATGCGGCGGCGGCGATTACCCAAGCCACGGGCAATTTCTTTGTCGGGCTGGGTCTGGCGATCCCCCTTACATTTGCAAGTGGCTATCTTCTTGAATTATTAATCATCCGGCATCTTTACCGACGCGATCATATGGAACAGGTCTTGGCGACCTTTGGTCTTATCCTGTTTTTTAACGAGGCTATTCGTATTGGCTTTGGTCCGGCCGCAATTTATTCAGATTTGCCGCCGTCGCTGTCGGGCTTTGTCGAGATTTTACCTGACACACCCTATCCAGCTTTCCGGCTTGGGGTGATCGGTGTAGGCCTTATCATTGCGCTGGGGATCCATTTATTTGTGTCTAAAACCCGCGTTGGTGCGATGGTGCGCGCTGGGGCAAACAATCCGGAAATGACGGCCGCGCTGGGGGTTAATATCAAAATTTTATTCCGGCTGATCTTTGCGACTGGCGCATGCCTCGCCGGTGTGGCTGGCATGATGCTGGGGCCGTTGACCGCGGTACAGTCGGGTATGGGTGAGCCTTTGCTGATTCTGTCGCTGGTGGTGATCATCATTGGCGGCATTGGTTCGGTTCGCGGCGCCTTTGTTGCGGCGATTATTATCGGGCTGGTTGACACTCTTGGGCGGGTCTTCCTGCCATCAATTTTGCGGTTGTTTGTCGAACAGGCAGCCGCCGACGGTGCCGGGCCTGCACTTGCGTCAATGCTGATCTATATTCTGATGGCAGTCGTGCTGATTTTCCGGCCAACCGGCCTGTTTCCAGCCAAGGGATAGTTGCATGACCGGATTATTAAAGTTTTTTGGTCTAGTTCACGCCGGCATCCGTGACAATAAATTACTATGGCTGTTAATTGCCGGGTTTGCAGTTTTTCCAATCGTAACGCAGCTTGTTGATCTGCCGTTCTGGAACGATGTTGCAATGCGGATAATGCTTCTCGGCATGGCGGCAATGGGGCTTAATCTTGTCCTTGGCTATGGTGGCATGGTCTCGTTCGGTCATGCGGCCTTCATCGGCATTGGCGCCTATTGTGTTGGCATTGGTCAGTACTATGGTCTAATGAATGGCTGGGCGCATATCCTGCTTAGTGTCGCGGTATGTGCCAGTCTGGGATTGGTGATCGGCTATCTGGCGCTGCGCACAACAGGCATCTATTTTATTATGATCACGCTTGCCTTTGCGCAGATGCTGTTTTTTCTGTTCGTCTCGCTTGAGCAATTTGGCGGTGATGACGGCATGAGCATTGACCGCGCCGAATTTCTGCTGATCGATCTTTATGAACCTTTGCGGCTATATTTTCTGATTTGGGTGATGCTGGCAATTGTCGCGCTTTTGTTAATGTTTATTGTGCGATCCCGCTTTGGGGTGACCTTGCGTGCCATCAAAAGCAATGAGTCGCGTGTTGAGGCGATGGGGCTTGTGCCACTTCATTTTAAAATCACCGGCTATGTGATTTCAGCGGTGATCTGCGGGCTAGCGGGCAGTTTGTTTGCCAGTTGGCAGGAATATGTATCACCCGACATCATGCATTGGACACGGTCAGGTGAGTTGATGATCATCATAATTCTTGGCGGCCTTGGAACGTTAGCAGGTCCGCTGCTTGGGGCGATTGTCTTTCTGTTACTTGAAGAATTTTTACCATTGATGCTTGGCGCACTGGTACCGGCCTATGCGGAGAACTGGATGGTGTTGTTCGGACCGCTGTTAATCATGGTGGTGCTATTTGGACGCGGAGGATTGGTCGGCCTGATCGACAGCAAAATTCTGCCCCACCTCGGGCTGGGCAAAACAGCGGTGAAATGATGACAAATCCCGTTCTAGAGCTTCGCGACATCACAAAATCATTCGGCGCATTGACCGCAACAAATAACCTGTCATTAACCGTAATGCCCGGGGAAATCCATGCGTTAATCGGCCCGAATGGTGCTGGAAAAACCACTCTGATCCAGCAGATTTACGGCGCATTAAAACCCGACTCCGGCCAGGTGCTGTTAAATGGGCGCGATCTAACCGGCCTTTCGGTGCCAGCGCGTATCCGCGCCGGGATTGGCCGGTCATTCCAGATCAGCAATGTGTTGATGGATTTCACCGTTTTGCAAAATGGCATCATTGCCGAGCATGCGCGTCTTGGCCAAAGTTTTCGGTTTTTACAACCAGCTTTTTCTAACCCTCAATTGATTGACGGTGCCATTGCGATCCTTGATCGGGTTGGGCTATCCAGCCGTGCTGATACGATGGTTAGTGACCTTGCGCATGGTGAACGGCGGATGCTGGAACTGGCGTTGGCAATGGCCGCATCGCCCAGCCTTTTATTGCTGGATGAACCAATGGCCGGTGCCGGCCCAGACGATGGCCAGCGCATGACCGAAATCATTGACGGGCTTCGTGGCGATGTGGCGATTTTACTGATCGAGCATGACATGGATGCGGTGTTTCGCCTTGCCGACCGCCTTACGGTCTTGGTCGAGGGCAGTGTAATTGCCGCCGGAACCGTTGATGAAATCAGTACCAATCAGGCGGTAAAAACGGCCTATCTCGGAGATGAGGACTAGACGATGCTGCATCTTCACAATGTCCAGTCAGGCTATGGAGTGGGACAGGTTCTGTTCGGTGTATCGCTGGCAGTTTCGGCTGGCAAGGTTGTCTCACTGATGGGCCGTAACGGCATGGGCAAAACCACCACCATCCGCACGATCATGGGACAGTTGCCATTGACCGCGGGGCGTATTGAGCGATTTGGCGATGACCGGCCAGACCGGCTGCCCTTTCAGATTGCCCGCGCCGGTATCGGGCTAGTACCGGAAGGACGGCAGATTTTTTCTAATCTGAACGTCACTGAAAATCTGCAGACCTTTTATCAGCCACCACGTGATGATTCCGCATCACACTGGCATTATGACCGTGTACTGGCATTATTTCCTAGACTTGCTGAACGACGTGACCATGCGGGCAATCATCTATCAGGCGGCGAGCAGCAAATGCTGGCGATTGGGCGCGCACTGATGACCAACCCAAAATTATTGATTCTTGACGAAGCTACCGAGGGGCTGGCCCCGATCATCCGCAATCAGATCTGGGATTGTCTTGCGACGCTAAAGGCCGAAGGTCAGTCAATCCTGATTATCGACAAAAATGTCAGGGCTATGGCCAGGCTGGCCGATCACCATTATATTCTGGACAAGGGGCGCGTTGTTTGGGACGGGGATTCAGAAACCTTGCTTGGAACCGATGGATTGACCGCGCGCTATCTCGGAGTTTAACGAAAACAGCCAGTGCGCTGGATAGGATTTTGCATGAACGCCTTTATTTGTGATGCTGTTAGAACCCCGATTGGCCGCTTTGGCGGCGCACTCTCATCGATGCGTCCGGATGATATGGCCGCGCATGTTATCAAGGCATTAATTGCACGTCACCCTCACGTTGATAAGGGCGCCATTGACGAGGTGGTTTTTGGTGCGGCTAATCAGGCTGGTGAAGATAACCGCAATGTTGCGCGCATGGCGCTGCTGCTGGCCGGGCTGCCGGTAGAGGTGCCTGCAAGCACGATTAACCGCCTTTGTGCATCGGGCATGGACGCCGTTGCAAATGTAGCGCGGGGGATCCGGGCTGGTGATTATCATCTGGCCATTGCGGGCGGCGTTGAGAGCATGAGCAGAGCCCCCTTTATCCTGCCAAAATCTGCAACCGCCTTTGCGCGCAAGGCTGAGATCTATGACACAACGATTGGTTGGCGGTTTGTGAACCCGGCAATGAAGGCAGCTTATGGGGTCGACTCAATGCCCGAAACTGCCGATCATGTTGCCGCTGATTATCATATCAGCCGCGCTGATCAGGATGCGTTTGCACTGCGCTCGCAGCAACGCTGGGCAGCCGCACACGCCGCACAAAAATTCGCTGATGAAATCATTCCTGTCCCAATTCCACAACGCCGCGGCGATCCGGTGATATTCGATACTGACGAGCATCCCCGCCCCGACACCAAAGCTGATCGGTTGGCCAGCCTTGCCGGGGTAAATGGTGACGGCTCAACCGTGACCGCAGGCAATGCATCGGGCGTCAATGACGGCGCAGCGGCACTGTTATTGGCCTCGGCCGAAGGGGTCGAGACGCATAGTTTGCGGCCAATGGCGCGGATCGTGGCGATTGCTGCCGCCGGGGTACCGCCACGCGTAATGGGAATTGGGCCGGTACCTGCCACCAGAAAAGCGCTAGCTATAGCCGGTCTTTCAATTGAAGATATGGATGTGATCGAGATCAATGAGGCCTTTGCCGCGCAGGGACTTGCCTGTCTTCGCCAGCTTGGCATTGCTGATGATGCACCGCACGTAAACCCGAATGGCGGGGCGATTGCGATTGGCCACCCGCTTGGCATGTCCGGGGCAAGGCTTGTACTGACGGCAGCTTATGAGTTGAAGCGTAGGGGTGGGCGCTATGCGCTTTGCACTATGTGTGTTGGCGTTGGTCAGGGCGTCTCGATGATTATCGAGGCCGTCTAACTGCCAATAAATTTTGCCGGACGCTTGGCCAGAAAGGCGCGCACCCCTTCAGCATAATCATCTGATCTGCCGCATGCCTGCTGCACGATGGCCTCATCATCCAAATGCTCATCAAACAAGTTACCAGCGGCAGCTTGCATCAATTTTTTGGTCCCGGCATAGGCGGCGGTCGGACCGGCGGCAAATTTTGTCACAAGTTCATATGCTGCGGACATCAATTCAGCCTCATCATAACTTTTCCAGATCAACCCCCATTCTGCCGCTTGTGAGCCGGATAACACCTCACCAGTTAGCGCCAGTCCCATAGCACGCGCCATGCCGAGCCGACGCGGCAAGATCCAGCTACCACCGGCATCCGGCACCAGACCGATTTTAGAAAAGGCCTGAATAAAACGGGCATTATTTGCCGCCAGAACAACATCGCAAGCGAGCGCCAGATTAGCCCCTGCACCTGCCGCAACACCGTTCACCGCACATACCACCGGCACTGGCAATCCGTTAATCAGCCGTACCAACGGATTAAAATAGTCATTTAATGTCTGCCCAAGGTCAGGCGGCCAATCGCCAGTATCAGGATTGCGGTCACCAAGATCCTGACCCGCGCAAAAGCCGCGCCCCGCGCCGGTAATCAAAACCGCGCGCGCCGTACCGACATTTTCCAATGCAGACCGAAACGCAAGGTGCATTTCGATATTAAGCGCATTTAATCGCTCTGGCCGGTTCAGGGTGATTTTGACCCAATGATCAACCTTTTCAACAATGATCGGATCGCTCATATCATACCTACTATTTAACTGTTATTTGACGGGCTATTTGATTTGTCGTAACGGCGCGGGTTATGGCCTGTTTTTTTGATATAATATGCAAATTTACGCGAAACAGGCCTTTGTTACCGCATCATAATCTTGCATGATTGTAAGCAACCTTCGCAAGCATTCTGGCACCGGTTTCGTCAGTTTCCTTGAAGATAATGTTTTTCATATGCGGCAACTTATATGCGGCATCCATAATTGGCCATCATTACAATGATGCACCATTGCAAATCAAAAGGGACAGTCATGACGGTAAAATTCTGGCAGGATGATAAAGTGTTTTTTGTCGAGCTTGCTAATCCGCCGGTCAATGCAATCAATTTAGCTGTGCGCAGCGGACTGCATGACGCACTGATGGCGCGAAAGGCCGCAACCGGTATTGACCGCGTCGTGCTAATGGGAAGTGATAGAATCTTTGCTGCAGGTGGTGATGCGCGCGAATTTGATGCGCCACCGGTGGCACCACATTTGCCTGATCTTCTTGCGATGATTGAGGTCTCCGAGGTGCCATGGATTGCTGTGATAAATGGTGCCGCGCTAGGTGGCGGGTTGGAACTGGCACTAGCCTGCCGCTACCGGATCGCTGGACCAAAGGCACAGCTTGGCCTTCCTGAAGTATTGCTTGGCGTTGTTCCGGGCGCCGGCGGCACCCAGCGCCTGCCACGTCTGATCGGTTTTTCCGCGGCGCTGCAAATGATCACCAGCGGCAAGCCCATCACCGCGGATAGAGGGCTTACCTTAGGGCTTATAAACCGAATTGATAACGCGCCAAAGGCCGCCGCAATCGCGATTACCGCAGATGATTTGCACACCATAGTGCCGGTTTCCAATTTACCAAACAGCGTGATGGATGACGCCATATTGGCAAAGGTAAATGCTGGCCTTAGCCACCGCGCCGCCGGCCAGATCGCCCCGATAAAGGCTGCCGAGCTTGTTGCGGTCACCAGCTACGCATCCTTTGGCGAGGGCATGGCCGCCGAGCGTGATTGCTTTCTTACGCTTCGTCAATCCGCACAGGCTAGAGCACTTCGGCATCTGTTTTTTGCCGAGCGCGGCGCAAAGGCACCGGCTGAACTAGCCTCTTATAGTTCCACTATTAATAAGGTAGTTGTCGTTGGTGGCGGCACAATGGGGGCGGGTATTGCCCATAGCCTGATCAGTGCCGGCGTTGAAACTGTGACAATAGAGAATAATGACGCATCTGCCACTGCCGCTATCGCACGCGCTGAAAGCCTGATTGAAGCAGGCATGAAACGAGGCCTAATCACGCCTGAACGCGCCACTGAAATGCGCGCCTGTCACAGAATTTCAACCGACTATGCCAGCGCCAGAAACGCCGATATCGCCATCGAAGCGGTGTTTGAAGATATGGCGCTTAAGCAGACGGTTTTTCAAAAATTGCAGACAGTCATGCCAGCCAATGCGATTTTGGCAAGCAATACATCCTATCTTGATATCGACGAGATTGCCGGTGTGCTTGACGATCCATCGCGGCTGATCGGGCTGCATTTTTTCGTGCCCGCTCACATCATGAAATTGCTTGAGATTGTCAAGGGCGAAGCTAGTGCGCCTACCGCCCTTGCCGCTGGCTTCGCGCTAGCCAGACGGCTTGGCAAAATCCCGGTTGTGGCCGGGGTTTGTGACGGGTTTATCGGTAACCGGATATTGGCACGTTACCGTGAGGCAGCTGACCTTTTACTGCTGACTGGCGCAACCCCAACGCAGATTGACCACGCGATGACCAGCTTTGGCTATGCAATGGGCCCCTATGAGACCCAAGATTTATCTGGACTGGATCACGCCTATGCGAACCGCCGCCGCCAAGATGCCAGTCGTGATCCAAACAGGCTTTATGTCAAAATCGCCGATCTAATGGTTGAAGCTGGCCGGCTTGGCCGCAAATCCGGTCTTGGCTGGTACAGCTATGATACGGTGGGGCAGGCAAAGGCTGATCCAGCGGTAGACAGTTTAATCACCGAGGCGGCGGCTACTGCGGGCGTAACCCGGCGCCATTATAGCGATGATGACATCACCCACCGGCTATTGCTGGCAATGATCAACGAGGCAGCGTCGATCCTTGACGAAGCAATTGCAGAGAGCGCTGCCGATATTGACCTGGTTAGTGTTCTTGGCTATGGCTTTCCGCGATGGCGCGGCGGGCTCATGCATTATGCTAACCAGATTGGCATGGCAGAAATCCTTGCTGGATTAGAGACGCTTTCTTTAGAAGACAATGCTATCTGGCAGCCTTGCAAATTGATCAAAGACATCGCCGCGGCGGGACGTGGTTTCACTTGATAAAAATTCATTTGGCACAGAATACAACCAGCACCATGATCATCTGGATTTATCTCAGCCTGACAGGCACCCATTGATTATCTGGCCGAAATAATCTAATCGCAATACTCTTATCATTCCAGGGCAACCATGGAAGGGATCGATCATCTGGGAAACACCCTGATTAACCTCTGGCATAGGTCAGCCGCAGGATCAAATGACCACCAGATCAAGTCCAATTTCAACACTGATCCTATGGCGCGGATCCGGCCTTGATGGGGCGCCAGTTTTATGCCACTAAAACCAGCTACCGCCATATCCGTAATTAATGGTTACTCGGCCAGTTTTTGCGGGTGAAAGCTGTCACCGCTGACCCGATGCCAGTAAGATGAAAGACGTGGATCATCAACCGGTCTGCCATCGATCAGCGCATTCACCTCGACGCGTGGATAAATCTGGTCGGCAAGCAGGATTTTACTCGCTGACAAGCGGCGCACAATATGCCGCCGGTTAAGCTGGTTGGTGTGGTTAAGCCCTGCCGCCTCAAGCATTTCCGCAACCGCATTGATACTGTTCTTATGAAAATTAAACACCCTCCTTGCACGAATGCCCACATCAAGCACTCGATAGCGTTTCGGATCCATCGTGGCAACACCGCTTGGGCATCTGCCAGATGCACAATCACGCGCCTGAATACAGCCAAGCGCAAACATGAAAGGCCGCGCCATATTGCACCAATCCGCGCCAAGTGCACAATGCCGGACAATATCATAGGCGCTGATAATTTTTGCCGAGGCGGCAATCTTCACACGGTCGCGAAGCCCTGCCCCACGAAGGCAATTATCAACAAATACCAGCGCATCGCGGAGGGGTGAGCCGATATGATCGGTAAATTCAACCGGTGCCGCACCAGTGCCGCCTTCGGCCCCGTCAACCGTGATAAAATCAAGCATGGTACCGCTTTCCACCATGGCTTTAACAATCGCAATCATTTCCCAAGGATGACCAACACACAATTTAATGCCAACCGGCTTGTCGCCAGAAAGATCACGCAGCTTTGCGGCAAAGGCCAGCAATTCATTTGGCGTTGAAAAAGCACTATGACGCGATGGCGAGACCACATCCTGATAGGCAGGAATCCCGCGTGTCTCGGCAATTTCAGGCGTTACCTTTGGTGCCATTAACATACCACCATGACCGGGTTTGGCCCCTTGGCTCAGCTTTATCTCAATCATTTTAACTTGATCGAGCAAGGCGCGCTTGCGGAACGCCTCGGGGTCAAACTGCCCGTCATTGGTTCGACAGCCAAAATAGCCGGTGCCAATTTGCCAGATCGTATCACCCCCACCGGCAAGATGATATTTGGACAAAGACCCCTCGCCGGTGTTATGCGCAAAGCCGCCGAGCTTGGCCCCGGCCGACAATGACTGAATTGCTGGCGGTGACAATGCGCCAAAGCTAGTTCCCGAAATATTTAGCACCGAAGCATCATAGGCTTTATCGCCTTCACCAACCCGAATACGAAAATCCGATGAGTCAATTTCCGAAGGCTGAAGCGAATGATTAAGCCAGCTGAAATCTTCGGCATACATATCTTTGTCAGAACCAAAGGGGCGGGCGGCGGTAATGCTTTTTGCGCGCTGATAAGCCATCGCCCGCTGATTGCGCGAATAAGGCAGCTCATCGGTATCGGACTCCCAGAAATATTGGCGCAATTCCGGGCGGATTGACTCAAGCAAAAATCGGAACCGGCCAATCAGCGGATAATTACCGAGAACAGCACGTTTCTTCTGCATGTAATCATAAAATCCGATCCCCGCCAGCACGACCAGCACCGCCGCAAAGCCCAATAAAGCGGGATACGCAAGGCTTACCAGCCCCGCCGCTAATGCGCCGAGCAGCGCATAAACCATCAGCGAATAGCGTCCAAACAGAAATTCCATGACCACCCCTAAGCAACACTTGATGCTAAATTACGACCTAATCAGCAACCGGATGCAAGCATTTTGATCACAGGCGCAGGGCTGTTCACGCAGCCGTTGACGGCTATTTTTCGAGGAATCCTGATCGGCGCAGGAACGCCAGCATATGCGGTCGCGATTCCTTACTAAGCATAGCCGACATTTGTTCACTCCAGCTTTGGGATTTCTTATTGTCGGTGCGGGTCTGATAATAATGGCGGATCGCATCATCATAATCAGCTAGCTGGCCAAGATCGCTGGCGGTGCCATAGCTATTTTCACGAAAAACAATATCAAGCGGCAGCCGAGGCTTGACTTCCGGGTTCTGATCGGGCCAGCCAAGACAGAGTCCAAAAACCGCGTAGCTGTCATGCGGCAAATCCAAAACCGCTGATACCGCAGCTGGATCATTGCGCAAGGCCCCAATATAGCAAATGCCAAGACCGGCTGACTCTGCCGCCACTACAATATTTTGGGCCACAAGTGCAACATCCACCGTTGCGATGATAAATTGTTCGGTAAAGCCAGTATTAGCCTCGACACCATGCCAATCGCAACAGCGCGATGCGCGGTTC
>Ga0181553_10005934_pt1 | contig 10163 bp, 8 predicted proteins | sample 011ome_17_FD_133753 | JGI IMG/M metagenome (GOLD analysis project Ga0181553, IMG submission 133753) | Coastal salt marsh microbial communities from the Groves Creek Marsh, Skidaway Island, Georgia - 011502XT metaG (megahit assembly) | ecosystem: Environmental > Aquatic > Marine > Intertidal zone...
GAAATTTATTCAACTATAAAGTCGCACCAGAAAGAATTTAGAGTAGCAACCCATCCACATAATTTTCAACTTGAATTATTATCTGAAGCAGGAATCATTGGTTTCATCTTGTTTAATGTTTTTATAATTTATTTATTTTATAAAATTATAAAAAATTATAAAATCTATAAAAAAAATAATTATTTTATTATTATATTTTTTATTATAATTTTAACTAAATATTTTCCACTTAAAACTGATTCTAGTTTGTACTCATCATCAATGGGGCTATTGTTTTGGATTTTTTTAATTTTTTTATTAACAAATATTAATAGAAGCTTAGAACTTAAATAATTTTATTTGCATCCACATATTTAATATTAGTTCTTTTACTTAACTCCTGATCATTTATATCATTACCAATTATCAAACAATTTTTATCTTTCTTGATTTCTAATTTTTTTAAAGCCATATTTATCATACCTGTATTTGGTTTTCTAAAATTACATTTTCTTTTATATTTTTTTTCTTTAGCATCTAAATGATGAGGACAGTAATATACCTTTGATATAAAGATATTTTCCTTATAAAGCTTTTCTATTAGTTTGTTTGTAAATTTATCAAAATCTTTTTTGCTGAAGATTTTTTTTCCAATACCAGATTGGTTTGTGATTATAACTTTTAGATAATTTTTATATTTTTTTTTTATTTCTAAAATATTTTTCTTAATTAATTTTAAATTTTTAACTTTATGAATATATCCATCATCATAATTTAGAGTATTATCTCTATCTAAAAAAAGTAATTTTTTTTTGTAAAAAATGTTCTGCATAAATTTTTCTAAAACACTTATTGATTGGTATGACCCTATATCAATAAAACTTTCTGTACAAATTTCCCCATAAACCATATTTTTATTTATTATTTGTTTTAAAATTAAATTTTCGAATGAGCATTTTTTATATTTATAAAATTTTGATATGTTTCTTTTCAAAAAAAAATATATACCAGAATTCATAAATTTACCTTTATTTGAAAAATATATTTTTTTATCTCTATCAATATTTAAAGAGTTTAACTTAGTACTGTACTTATCTTTTTTAATTATAGGTACAAATAATTTACATATTTTTTTGAATTTTTTATAATACTGGTCAAAATCTAAATTTACATATGTATCTCCATTTAATGCTATGAACTCTGAGTTTGAAGAAAATTTTTTGGTTGCATTCAATATAGATCCACCTGTATCAAGTTTTTTTTTTTCTTTAATTATAGATATTCTAACATTTAATTCTTTTTCATAATTTTTTTTAAAACTTAAAAAGTTTTTATTTTTATAGTATGTGAGTAAATAAAAGTTTCTAAAATTGTATCGGCTAAGATTTTTAATTAAATAATATAAAAAAGGCTTTTTTATTACTTTTATTAGAGGTTTTGGTGTCTTTTTTGTAATTTTTGAAATTCTAGAACCAAAACCTCCACATAAAATTAAAATGTTTGTGGATTTGTATTGTAATTTTTTTTCATGATCATTTTTGAATTTAATATTAATTTTTTTCATATTTTTTTAAAATAAAGTAAAAAAAATTATAAATTGAAACTAAAAATATAAAATAAATTTTACACAAAAAATCATTTTCATAAATAAATATTGAGGGAATAATCATAAATAAATAAAATATATTTATTATTGCTGACGTAGTATAATTTGATTTTAATTTATTTTTAATGATTTTTTTGTTAATTATTCTGTAAATTATCATATGTAGATGATTATGATCAGGTTTAAGTGGATTAATTTTTAAAATTTTTTTTCTGCAAAAAGAAAATAAAACTTCATAAAAGAGATAAAAAAGCAAAATACAAAAAAATATTGGTGATATATCGCTATTTTCATTTGCTGTTTTAATTATAAAATATGATATCAAAAAACCTATAGTATAGGCTCCAGAGTCTCCTAAGAAAAATTTAGCTTTTGGAAAATTAAAAAATATAATTACAAATAAAGAAAACAATACTGTCAATGTCTGGATGAAAAGATAATTCTCAAAGTTTATAAATGTTAAAATAGTAAAGATAATAATAGAGTGTAGTATTAGTAAACCATTGAAGCCGTCTATAAAATTTGATCCATTAATTATAGTTAAAAAACACAATAGAATAAAAGTTAATCGAAACAAGAAATATTCATTTGACAAATTGTTTAATATTTCGATACCTGTTTTGTCAATTTTAAAATTAGAAATTAATAAAAAACCAATAATCGTTAAAATTAATAAAGCCAATCTTATCTTGGGATTTTCAATAATTTTAGCATCATCGATAAAACCAACAATAAAAAATAGAATTGAAAGTAAAAAAACTAAATATTCTGCTTCTAAAAAAAAATTATTATAAAAGGTGAATATTATTAAATTAAGTATTAAAAAAATCCCTCCAATTCTTGGAGTAGGGTTATCATGGAATGATTGAGGTTTTGAATAATCTTTATCTATCATATTAAATAAGCTAATTAACTTAGGTGTTTTTTTTAATATAAAATTGATTATAAAAAATAACAATAATGATAGAACTAATTTCAAAATATAAATCATGTGAATGAACATTACAAAATTTATTAAAAAATTAATACCTGATAATTTGTTTTTTTACCTCAAAAAAAATATCATGCGTAATCAAAAATTTTTTGGACTTAATTATTTAGATAAAAAAATTTTAAAATACATTGATTATGATAATGGTTTTTATATAGAGCTTGGTGCAAATGATGGTATTTCTCAATCAAATACACTGCATTTTGAGAAATATAAAAATTGGAAAGGTATTTTAATTGAACCTGTTAAACAAAAATATGATCAATGCGTAAATATAAGAGACAAAAGCAATTTTTTTTTTAATTGTGCATGTGTTTCAGATGAATTTGAAGGAGATAAAATAAAATTAATCTATTCTAATTTAAGAACAATGGTTGATGATAAAAAAAATTTAATTGATCCAAATACACATATTAGCAAAGAAGATGTCAAAATTTACGAAAAAAATTATGAGATTGAATGTGAAGCCAGAACCTTAAATTCAATTTTAGAGGAGGTCAATGCTCCGAAATTGATAGATTTTTTTTCTTTAGATACTGAAGGATATGAAATTGAAATTTTAAAAGGTATAAATTTTGCAGAATATAAATTTAGGTTTATTTTAATAGAGACACCAAATATAAATTTGGTAAAAAAATATTTAAATAGTAAAAAATATGAATTAGTTGATAAATTAACTTTTCATGACTACTTATTCAAACTAATATTATGATTTCTTTTATAACCCCCGTTTACAATGAAGAGAATTATTTATCTTCATTATTCAATTCTATAGAAAAACATTATCATGATCTTGAATTTGAGTGGATTTTTATTGATGATCATTCAACTGATAAAAGTTTTGAAATTTTAACAAGATTTGTAGAAAATAAAGAAAAGATCACTTTAATTAAAAATTCTGGAAAAGGAAAAATACACGCAATCAACAGTGGTTTTAAGATAGCTAAAGGAAATTTTATTAAAATAGTAGGAGGTGATGATGAGATTGACTTAAAAAAAATAAAAAACATAAATTTTTCAAACAAAGAAAATAGTTATTTACATAGCGCAAAAATAATAGATAGAGATAATTTAGTATTAGCAAATTATATTCCACCATATCAAGTAATAGAATATAAACTTGATAAATATATTTTAGAAAATATCAGCTGCCCAAGCTGGTGTTGGATATTTCCTAAAAAAATAGCAGAAAAATTTTTTCCTATACCAAATTGCAAGTATGAAGATTTATATCTTTCATTCTGTATTAAAAAATTTTCAAATATAAATATAATTAAAGATAACTTTTACAGCTATAGACAAAATGAGGGCCAAACGTATGGAAATATTTTAAAATTTGATAAAAAGCTTGGTAAATTTAGGTATACGAGAGCTTTTAAATCTTTATCTCAAATTAAAAAATGTAAAATATTTTCAACTAGAGAGAGATATTTGATTGGCATAAGTAGAAATTATTATTTTTTGTATATTAAAAATAAAAATTTATTTTCTTTGCTTATATCTAATATTTCTATTCAAAGAAAAATTAAATTAATTATATTTATATATTTCAGTAAATATTATGGTATATTTCAGAAGTTTAAGTATTTTTTAGACAAGATTTATCATAAAAAATTTTCATACAACAAAAATCTATTAAATTTTAAAAATTTGCAAGAGTATCAAATTAATTATAGTGAAAAAATAAATAAGAAAATTATTGTAATAAAATCAGGCTTAAGTTATCCAACTACAGATGGATTTACATTACAGTTTTATAATTTTTTAAATTATTTTAGTAATCTAAATAAACATAAAGTTTATTTATTTTCTGAAAATAATTTTGACAAACAACAATTTTTAAAAAAAAATAATAATATCAAAAAAATTAAAATAATTAACAATTATCCAGCTAGTTTTTCTTTATTAACCATAACTCTATTAATTAAAATTGCTATCCATAAAGTAGGATTTAAAAATAATCTTTTTGCTGAATTTGAGAATATTTCAAAATATACAGATTATAAATTTTATATTCACGATATAAGTTTACATCCATTATTATTTTTAAAAATTGATAAAAAAAAAATCATATTTAGTTTAACCGATTATCAAACAAATAGACTTTTTAAATTAAGTTTTGTTACAAAATTTCCCAAGACTATTTATTATTTTTTTGGACTTATTTATTGCTTTTTTATTGAACTTATAATGTTTAGAGGAATTAAAAAATTACATGTATATTCTAAAAAGGATAAATATATTATTGAGAAATATTTAGGTTATAGAAATGTAATTTCTATTCCAAACTTCATTGACCATAAAAAAAATCAAAAAATTTCAAGGCAATTTAATAATTTTAATAAAATTTTAATTTTGGGAAATATAAATCTCCCCGAGATCTATAAGGGTTTAGAAAAACTTAAAAAATTTGAAAAATTTGAATCAATTAACAACAAGTATATATTTGTATTCAGGGGGGTTCATGATGATAAAACTAAATCAAAAATTAGAAGCAATTTTAAAAAATGTGAATTCCATCAAGAATGGTTAAGTGAAAGTCAATATTTAAGCTACTTGAGCAGCTTCAGAATATTATTATTTTTAGATGTCATAGATTTTGGCTTATCAAATAGAGTAATTGATGCTTTAAATTCTAAATGCTTGGTATTAGGTTTTAAAACAGCATTTACTGGTTATGACCTTAGAAATTATAAAGAAGTTATCTTTTTAGAAAAAATAAACGACTTAATAAAAGCTTATCAAATAGATAATTCATCTAGAGAAGAAATTATAATAAATGCTAATTTGTATGCTTCTAATTATAATATAGATAGAATAAAATCAGCATGGAATAAAATATTGTAATATGAAAAAAAAATTACTATCTGTCGATGACGCAAAAAAACTTGATATTCAGACTGTACAAAAATACTACAAAGAGTACATTTCTGAGTCACAACTAAATTTTTTTAAAAATTTTTCTTTTGGTAATGATATAATTCAAAAAGCTGAAGGATCTTTTATTTATACAAATAAAAATAAGAAAATTTTAGATCTTACGGGAGGCATAGGAGTTCTAAATCATGGCCATAATAATGAAAGAATATTAGGAGAAAGAATAAAATTTCAAAATGAAAAAAAAATGGAAGTACATAAACTTTTTTTTTCTCAATATTTAGCAGCTTTAAGTTATAACATTGCTCAAATGCTTCCTGGAGATTTAAATAGATCTTTTTTTCCTAATTCAGGAGCAGAAGCAGTAGAAGGTGCAATAAAATTGGCTTTTAAATTTTATAACGGAGCAAGAAAATATATTATTCATTCCGATATATCATTTCACGGTAAAACAATTGGTGCATCTAGTATTTCAGGTTCAAAAGAAATAAATTTTGATTATCAAAAATTGCCAAATGTAGAAAAATTTGTTTTTAACGATTTTGATAGTTTAAAAAATACAGTATACGAAATTAAAAAAAAAAAAGAGAAATGTTATGCTATTATAGTTGAGCCTTTAAGCGCGAGCACTTTAAAAAAATCCAGTGACAACTTCTTAAAGCAAACTAGGAAATTGTGTGATGATGAAAATATTATATTAATCTATGATGAGATTTATTCTGGCTGGTGTAAGACAGGAAACCTCTTTAATTTTTTTAGTTCAAATACTATACCAGACATTTTAGTTTATGCTAAATCTTTTGGAGGTGGTAAAGCTTCAATCTCTGGTTATACCACTAGAGATCATGTAATGTTAAAAGCTTATGATAATCCTGATGACTTTAGTTTACAATCTTCAACCTATAACGGTTTTGGTGAAGAATGTATAACTGCTATTGAAGCAATAAATTTGATATTAGAAAATAATTTTGAAGAAAAATCTCAACAAAATGGAATTAAGTTAAAAAATATTCTTCAAAGAATAAAAAAGGAATTTCCTCAGATTGTAGATGAGATAAGAGGATCGGGAAGTTTTCAAGGATTTACAATTAAAAATCCTATAAATGAAAATATTGATAGCTTAATAACTAAATTTATGCCTATTAAAACTTTCAGAGATAAGAATTTTTTTAAAAAGTTATTTTGTGCATCTATAATAAACTATATGTACAAAGAAAAAAATATTTTAACATTTGGAAGTTTTGCATCAGACGTATTGTTTAAAGTTTCTCCTGCCATAGAAATAGATCCTAAAGAGTTAGATAAATTTGAAATAGAATTACTTGATACTTTAAGCGTAGGAGTCTTTAATTTAATTGGAGATTTTTTAAAATATAAATTTACAACAAAATAATTTTGTGGAAAAATTCATAATTAATCAAAATATAAAAATTAATCTTTCAATACTTGAATTAAATTTTAACAAAAATCTAGTAAATTATGTTGAAAAATTTACTTATAAATTAGAAGCTAAAACCAGAAAGCTTGTTTTTTTTGGTTCTATTTTTTTTTTATTGATATATTTTTTATTTTTAACTTTTCTTCCTAAAAAAATTCAGTTTAAAATTTTACACAAACTACCAATGATAAGTAAAATATTTCACTATTATAGAAAAATAATTTTAGCTGCATTTTATGAGGTAGAAGAAACTAACAATGACTGATTTCACAATAATCGGTTCTGGTGCTGGTGGATCTGCTGCAGCACTTGAATTATTAGAAAATCACTATTCAGTAGAGATCTTTGAGGAAGGTAAAGATTATAATAACGAAAAAATAAATATGCTCGAAGGTCTTCAAACTTTGTGGAGAAATAATGGAATAAATCTTTTTTTTGGTAAACCAATATTAAATTTTGGTGAGGGTAAAGCTATTGGTGGTTCAACAATTATAAATGGAGGTATAATTGAATTTACAAGTGAGAAAATTTTAAAATTATGGGATGATCAGATAAATGAGAATTTTTTTCTTAATGATGAATTCTTTAAAATTTGCTATGATGTAAAAAATAATTTAGTACCTCAAAATCAAACTGATGATAATAATATAACTTCTGGATCTAGCAAAATTTTACTTAAAGCTGCAAAAGCTAGAAAATATAAAACTAAACAAACAAACTTAGCATTTAAAGAAACAAATATACAGCACAATGGTCCCTTCGGTTGTGATAGTGGGTTAAAAAATAGTCTTGATAAAAATTATCATAATTTAATTAAGAAACTTGGTGGCAGGATTGAAAGCAATTCTAAGCTTATTAAACTTATATCAAATAGAAATCTTATTAAAAAATTAATTTTACAAAATACAAATACAAAAGAGTATAGAGAAATAAAAGTAAACAATCTAATTTTAAGTGCAGGACCAACACAGACACCAAAAATAATTTTAAATAATAAGTTATCTAATTTTGTTAATAAATTAAATTTTCATATGAATTTAAAAATTATTTGTTTTTACGATAATGATATTGATTCATATAAATCTAGTTTACTCACTCATCATGTTAGAGAATTTGAAAACGATGGTGTTTTATTTATGGCTTCAAATTATATTAAACCATTGATTGCTTCATATTTGAATTTTTATAATGCATCTGAAATTAAAAATTTAATGATTGATTATCAAAAAGGAGCTGTTTTTAATTGTCAAATTCAACCTGATTTTAGTACTGCAACTATAAAAAGAAACTATATTTTTAATGATATAAAAATTTCGTGGAAATTAGAAAAAAGAGATTTTTTAAAAATTAAAAAATATTTAAAAATTCTTACAGAGCTTGTCTTTATTAGTGGTGCTAAAAAAATTTTGCTACCTATAGATAATAATTCAGAAATTTTTACAGATATTGATAAAGCATTTAAAAGAATTGAAAATTTAAATGAAAAAGATTTAGAAATTAACTCAGTTCATGCTATGAGTTCATGCTCAATGAATAAAGATGAAAACAACTTAATAGATAACTTTGGATTACTCAAAAATTTTAAAAATGTGTATTTAATGGACTCTAGTATTATGCCAACTAATACTGGGCAGCATCCTCAATTATCTATAATGGCAATGGTAAAAAAATTAATACAAAAAAATATAGAAAATAAAAAATTCAAAGTATAAAACGTTTTATCTTTAAGTATGAAAAATTTAAAAAAAAAAAATAAAATAAATAAAATTACAATTGGATTGCCTTGCTATAATGAAGAAAAAAATATTGAAAAATCGATGAAAGATTGTCTTAACTTTATTGTAAATAATAAAGTAAGCAATTATGAAATATTAGTAATAGACAATAATTCAACAGATAATACATTAAAGAAAATTAATAAATTTAAAAAAAATAAAAATATAAAAATTATTAAAAATAATAAGAATATTTTTTATTCTGGATCAGTAGGAAAAATAATTTCCCTTTCAAAATACAAAGAAATTGGAATAATAGATACTGATGGTCAGTATATATTTTCTGATTTTAAAAAACTTTTCTTAAAGCTTTACGACGATAATGATATCGTTTTTGGATTTAGAAAAAATAGAAGTGATAGTATTTTTAGAATATTAGTTTCAAAAGTATTTAATTTTATGGCTAATATTATATTAAATAGTCGCTTAAAAGATCTTAATTGTGGTATAAAAGTTTTGGTTAAACCAAAAAAATTTAAAAAATTAAAATTTAAAATAAATCATGCAAATCCCGAATTGTTTTGTATTTATTCACAAAAAAAAGGAAAAATTAATGAAATTGAAGTTTCACATAGATACAGAAATCAAGGAAAAAGTATACATAATGTATTAAATTTATCTTTATCATTTTTTGAGGTTATTAATTATTTTGTTAAACTCAGAAAAAAATATTTAATATAAAAAAAATTAAGAGTTGATAATGTTGATTAAATCAGCGATTTAAAAAATGAAAACAATAATTTTATGTGGTGGAAAAGGATTAAGAATAAGAGACGTCTCAGATAGTTTGCCGAAGCCAATGATTAAAATTGGCAAATATCCAATTATCCACCATATTATGAAAATTTATTCTAAATTTAATTTTAACAAATTTATTCTATGTATAGGGTATAAAGGAGATGTAATTATAAATTATTTCAAAGATTTACCTTACATAGACTCAGATGTTTATTTTAATTACAAAAATAAAAAAAAAATATTTAATTTAGATAAAGATATAAAAAATTGGGAAGTACAAATTGCCCAAACTGGAGATGAAACTAACACAGGTTATCGAGTTTCTACAATAAGAAAGTATATAAAAGAAAAAAATTTTTTTCTTACATATGGTGATGGAGTTGGAAATATAAATATAAAAAAATTATTAAAATTTCATTTATCACATAATAGAACAGTTACACTTACATCGGTACGCCCACCTTCTAGATTTGGTGAAATTTTATCTAAGAACAATCAGGTTTTAAATTTCAATGAAAAGCCACAAGTAAATATTGGTAAAATAAATGGTGGCTTTTTTGTTTGTAAGAGGGAAATTTTTGATTATTTTGAAAAAAAAAATGAAGAGTCCTGTAGTTTTGAGCAAGATATTTTGCCAAAGATAGCTAGAGACAAACAGCTAATGAGTTATGACCATAAAGATTTTTGGATGCCTATGGATACTAACAGAGAATATGAGATGTTAAATAAATTATGGAAAAAAAATCCAAAAATTTTTTA
>Ga0181553_10005937_pt1 | contig 10157 bp, 9 predicted proteins | sample 011ome_17_FD_133753 | JGI IMG/M metagenome (GOLD analysis project Ga0181553, IMG submission 133753) | Coastal salt marsh microbial communities from the Groves Creek Marsh, Skidaway Island, Georgia - 011502XT metaG (megahit assembly) | ecosystem: Environmental > Aquatic > Marine > Intertidal zone...
CTGATAGGTACTTAATTGATGCACTCGAATACTTTGATCGGCTCCTTCTTTCAACTTAAACTGCATGGCAGTTTCGGGTCGATTGTCTTCAATAGATAAGGTGTCATCTTGTTTTTTGTCCTGAAAAGGCAATGTTTTTACTTGGGATTGCTGTTTACTTTCCGAAGTTTTTTGAACGGCTGAGTGCATAAGACAAACAAAAATTATTGAATAATTAAAAACCTTAGCTAGGGAATTAAATGTATTTAAAAAAAATGATACTTTTTGTGTTTTTTGATTTAAAGATTAATAAATAATTCCACCTTAAGTATTGTTATTTTGTCATATATTTCATTATTAATCAAATAGATGAATAGCCGACTCCTTTCTACACATCTACACACTTTCGATTGGCTAGACCAGCACTGGGAAAGTCCAAGGAGTACGCGCTGGATTAGTAACTTGGTGGTCATTTTTTTTATACTAGGTTCGGTAGTGCCACTGCTCATCTATTTTCAAGTACCCATTCCTTTTCCTACGCTATCGCCCTTCTTTGCGGTAGAAATTGCCTTTACTATTTTGTTGGTATTTGAGATTTTGGGATTGATATTCTTACTTCCTAAGTCGGTGGCTGATTCCATCGGAAAGCAGTTTGAAATCATCTCTCTGCTTCTTCTCAGGGATGCATTTAAGGAGTTTGGTCACTACATGGGAAACCTAAATTGGGAGCCAGAACTCTTGCTCGAGCTCCTGCCTATGGTTGCAGATGGCTTCGGGGCAGTTCTCATCTTTGGAATGACCGCCCTCTTTTACCGAACCCAAAAACACCAGAAAATCACCCAGAGCAATGAAGAACAGACGGAATTTATCTCGGTCAAAAAAATCCTCTCCCTCTACCTCGCGCACGTTTTTTTTCTAATCGTGTTTCTGGACATCAGTAGAGCCTTTACCACAGGTGTGGTCTCCTTTAGCATCCAATCGTTCTACACCCTGTTGATCTTCACCGACATTTTTATCTTGATCTTTTCGCTGAGGTACTCCAGCAAGTATTTTAATCTTTTTCGCTACTCTTCCTTCGCCCTTGCTACCCTATTTCTTCGCTTGACCATCTCAGCACCAGCCTATTACAATGTGCTACTTGCAGTGATCGCGGGTGCTTTGGTACTAGGAGTAACCTTTATTTACAATGGGCTATTAATCAAAATGAATCCAGCTAAGCTAGATACCTAGGTTGTTTTCAATAGTTTTTTCCTCATTTTCTTATTCCATTTAAGTTGTCTCTATTGAATAAAAATCAAAGGTATTCGTGAAGGTTTATTTTTCTTCAGTAATTTTCCATCCGTAGAATTAATTATTGCTTTTATGGCTGTTGAACAGACTTGGGATGTGATTGTCATTGGTTCCGGGCCCGCTGGGGCGATGGCCGCTTACGAACTAGCAAAAGCAGGTCGAAAAGTGGCCATTCTTGAAAAAGAAATCCTTCCGAGGTACAAAACTTGTGGAGGGGGATTGGTTTTTCGCGGGAGGGAACTTCTTCCCGTCTCTGTGCAAACAGCAGTCGAAAAAGAGTTTAATTCCTTGGCGGTGTATTTTGATAACCTGCCACAACCCTTTACTGCCCAGCGCAACTTTCCCATTCTGAGTATGGTCATGCGAGACCAATTTGATCACCTACTCGTTCAAGAAGCAGTCAAATATGGGGCTGTGCTGCTTGAAGGGCAGGCGCTGCAGCAACTTGAATTTGCAGAACTCACTGCGATTCATACCCAAACCGAGGTACTCCATACACGCTATGTTGTAGCAGCAGATGGGGTTTTAGGCCCTACAGCCAAACTTGCCGGATGGAAGGAAACGCGCAAACTCATCCCTGCCTTGGAATACGAAGTAGGGGTAAGCCCTTCGGATTTTGAGCGCTTATCTAAAGAAGCTCGCTTTGATATTGATGCCATTCCGCAAGGCTATGGCTGGTGCTTTCCCAAAGCCAATCACCTCTCGATTGGGGTGGGCTTATTTGCACCCAAGAAAATTCAACTCCGCACTTATTACCAAGCGTACCTCCAGAAATTAGGGATTTACGAAACTACCTTCGAGGAAGCGCATGGCTTTCAAATTCCTGTGGGAGCGAGAACAGATGGTTTTTCTCGAAATGGCGTGTTTCTAACCGGTGACGCTGCCGGTTTTGCAGATCCCTTGACTGCCGAAGGCTTGACCAACTCCATTTATTCAGGGATTCTGGCTGGGCAAAGTATTTCCCGACAGTTTGATCACCCAGAACTTGCTGCCAACACCTACCAAGCTGCCTTGGAAGAGCGACTCCTTCCCGAACTTCGCTTTAGTGAAGTGATGGCCCGCTTTTTTTATTTTTTACCCGCCGCTAGAAATTTATTAATGCCCCGGTATGGTCAGCGTGCCTGCGAGATTTTGACAGATGTATTTACCGGACAACTTATTCTGAGCCAAGACTTCAAAAAAAAGGCACTCAAAAAATTGAAGTGGCCCAATTGGTAAGTGATGCTGGGTTTTAAAAATAAAATAGGTGAAAAGCCCTTCAGGAGCTTCTAATAAGAGACTTCTCAAGGGAAAGGGCTCTTGGAGAAAACGCTTCCAGTAAATTTGCGGTTTATTATTCCATCTTCCTATTTTGCTGATTTTTTTAAAGATTAAATCCCCCTTTTTGAAGAGATACTCCTAATTTTTCACTTTATTTGGACTCATCCAAATTTGAAAAAGGGTTTAAATTAATTTACAAAATCCTTTCCCACCGCTCAATTTTCTCTAAAAAATGGCACTTCAAGAAGAATTAGAATCCCAAGGCAATTGGTTGTTTCGTCACCGTAGTTTTTTACCCATTGTGATCGTTGTGGTTGGTTGGGCGATGTACTTAAGGCGCGAACTGCACCCAGAGGAGTTTCCACTTTTCTTGCCCGAATACGAACACATTTACTTGATAGTAGCCATGGGGATTGGATTGCTAGGGTTGGCAGTTCGGGTATATACGGTAGGTTTTTCTCCTCGAAATACTTCTGGAAGGAATACCAAAGTGGGACAAGTAGCAGATACGCTCAATCAAACAGGTATCTACTCCACTGTAAGACATCCTCTCTATGTGGGAAATTTTTTGATGTGGTTGGGTCCTGCCTTGGTAACAGCCAATGGCTGGTTTATTCTAGCTTTCTGCTTCTTGTATTGGGTGTACTACGAGCGCATCATGTTTGCTGAAGAGCAGTTTCTCCGCAAAAAATTTGGCGACGTCTACCTGAAATGGAGCGAGGGAGTTCCTGCCTTCCTACCCAATTTTAGTAATTTTGTTCCATCCAAGGTTTCATTTAGCTGGAAAAAGGTTCTCAAAAAGGAGAAAAATGGTCTTGCTGCCCTATTTCTGATCTTTTGTTTGTTTGATACTTCGGTCCTGATCTTTCAACCTGAGCATCAACCTAACCTGCTATTGATCGGCTTATGCCTTGGCACTGGGCTGCTTTACCTCGTATTGAAATTGTTGAAAAATTCGCAGCTGATGGCTGAAAAGGACAGGTAAGCAGACTTGTTATTAATCTTCATAAAACTGCCTCAAATCTCTCCATTCACTAGTTTGATGGTCAATTAAAAGATGAATTCTAAATTAATTCTCTCTTTATGTCTTCTTGGTTTCCTAAGCCAAAGTTGTATTGATGGAAATACAAAGGTTCAAGGCAATCGTTCTACTAAAAATGTTGAGGAGGATTCCCTTTTTTTAGCGGGACTCCCCCAAGGAAAACTAGCAAATCCCCTTTTGGAAGAGGTGAGTGGATTGGTTGCTTCACAGCGTTACCCGAATCGCCTCTATGTGCATACGGATAGTGGTGGCGAAGCTGCGGTATTTGTGTTGGACACGCTAGGGAATGAACTGGGGAGATTGGATCTCTCTGGGCTGAAAAATCGGGATTGGGAAGACATTGCGATCGGCCCTGGACCCAATGGGAGTTCCTATATCTACATAGCCGAAATTGGGGACAACGAGGCCAAACACGAGGAGATCTACCTCTACCGTTTTGCTGAACAGGAGCTATTGCAAGCGATTCCAAGTACCGCCATAGATCAGGTAAGGCTCCAATTCCCTGGAGGGCCGAAGGATGCAGAAACTCTACTCGCTGACCCGATTTCTGGAGCCTTATTTTTGGTGTCCAAGCGGGAGCCGAAAAATGCACTCTACCAAGTTCCTGCAACAGCTTTTGAAAAGGGTAGCGCAACACTAGAAAAAGTCCATGAATTCCACTTCACCAGTTCCGTGGCTGGAGATATTTCAAAAGATGGGAGTCAAATCCTGATCAAAACTTATTTGGCCGTCTTTTATTGGAAAAGGACTCACAAACAATCTTTAGTGGAGGCCTTGCAAGCTCCTTATATTCGTCTTCCCTATATACCCGAACCACAAGGTGAAGCCATTGGATTTAACTTTTGGGGAGATGCCTACTTTACCTTAAGTGAAAAACGGAATGGTATCCTTCCCACCCTATACCGCTATCCCAAAAAATAAGGATTCCTTTGCTACCGCTTTTAAATTGGGATTCCCTAATTCTCTTTCCTTCAAAACTGAATTAAATACCCGTATAAGTAAAAGGCGTTATCGCCTTCAATTCAGTTTTTAAGGCGGTAGAAATAGGCAGTCCTTCAATAAATTCTGCTAAAGATGCTTGGGTGATTTTGGCATGCGTGCGGGTAAGGTCTCGAAGGGCCTCGTAGGGCTTAGGGTAGCCTTCTCTTCTCAAAATGGTTTGAATCGCTTCCGCGACCACCGCCCAATTTTCCTCCAGATCCGCATCAATTGCAGCTCGATTTAATTCCAATTTGCCTAGTCCTTTTTGGAGTGATTCCAATGAAATCAACATATGAGCCAAGGGAACCCCAATTACTCGCAATACGGTGCTGTCGGTCAGGTCTCGTTGAAGTCTAGAAATGGGAAGCTTGGCAGCCAAGTGCTCTAGCAAAGCATTGGCAATACCTAAGTTGCCTTCTGCATTTTCAAAATCGATGGGATTGACCTTATGAGGCATAGCGGAAGAACCCACCTCTCCAGCTTTGATTTTTTGCTTGAAGTAATTCATCGCCACGTACTGCCAAACGTCCTTGGACAAGTCTAGCAAGATGGTGTTGATGCGCTTTAGCCCATCAAAAATTGCAGCTAGATGGTCGTAATGCTCAATCTGGGTGGTGGGGTAAGATCGGGACAATCCTAAGGTCTCCTCTACAAATTGTTTCGCAAAAATATTCCAATCAATCTGAGGATAGGCTATGTGGTGCGCATTCATGTTGCCAGTTGCCCCGCCAAATTTGGCCGCATAAGGGACCTGTGCAAGAAGGTTCAATTGATTTTGAAGACGAACCCTAAAAACCTGAATTTCTTTACCCAAACGGGTAGGAGAGGCAGGTTGTCCATGTGTCTTGGCTAGCATCGGGATCTTCTCCCAATCGGTTGCTAGGCTTTCCAAATTAGCAACTACTTGATTTAGTTGAGGCAGGATTACTTGTTCCAAGCCTTGCTTCAGCATCAAAGGTGTTGCGGTATTATTGATATCTTGAGAAGTCAACCCAAAATGGATAAATTCCTTAAATTCTTCTAGTCCCAAGGAATCGAATTTCTCCTTCAAGAAGTACTCGACTGCCTTCACGTCGTGGTTGGTGGTACGTTCCGCTGTTTTGATCCATTCTGCATCTTCTAGAGAAAAGTCAGTCACCCAGCTTCGAAGTTTTGGAAATAGTTTTGCGTCAAAAGATGTGAGTTGAGGTAAGGGTAGCTCGCAAAGGGCAATGAAATAGTCTACTTCCACCTGTACCCGGTATTTGATCAGGGCAAATTCTGAAAAGAAAGCACGAAGCGGGGCGGTTTTGCCAGCGTATCTTCCATCTATTGAGGAGATTGCAGTCAAGGCATTTAATTCCATAGGGTTCAATTTGGGATAAAAAATTAGGAAGTTGACTAATCTTTTAACACTCAAAGGTAAGGCATTACCTTTAAAAATTGGCTGAATACTCCTCCTTTTCTGTTGCCCACGAAACTTCTCTTGTTCATTTTGGGTTATCGAAACAAATTTCTTCCTGAAATCAATAGATTAAGGCTGAAGAATCTAATTTTGCTGCCATCCCAATTTCATCTCCATGTTTAACTTCTTTAAGAAAAAGACAGACGTACCCACTACTACCTCCTACCTGCCATTAAAAGTCCGAGAAGTTGTTAAGGAAACAGCCGATACTGTGACGATTTATTTTGAGCAGCCCGAACCCTACTTGGATTACCAGCCGGGCCAATTTTTGACTGTGGTACTAGAGATGGATGGCAAAGAGCAGCGCCGTTCGTATTCCTTGTGCACCTCCCCTTTTGTAGATCCATTTCCAGGAATTTCGGTAAAGCGCGTGCCAAATGGACTCTTTTCCAATTACCTGAATGACAAGGTTTTTCCAGGTAAGACACTAAATGTTCTTCGTCCCTTGGGAAATTTTACGACTACATTTCATTCTAAAAATTGCCGCCATTTCTTTATGATCGCCGGAGGAAGTGGAATTACTCCCATCATGGGCTTGATTAAATCTGTATTAGTCAATGAGCCTTCCTCTCGTGTGACGCTCATTTATTGTAGTCGTTCGGAAGAGGAGATCATTTTTTCTTCGCAACTGCATTTACTTGAACTTGCTAATCCAGATCGTTTAAACATCATTCACAACTTGAGCAAACCATCAGCTACCTGGACTGGTTTGCAAGGTCGTTTGGACTCCGAGTTGCTGACCCAACTATTTACGCAAGCGGAAAACGAGCCACGTTACGAAGAGGAATATTTTGTCTGTGGGCCTGAAGGACTAATGCATACGGCTCAGCAGGTGTTAGAGCAACTTGGAGTAGATCAAAATCGAATCCACAGGGAGAGCTTTTTCTCTGCAGCCGCGCAACAAGCTCATGAAGATGCAATGGCGGGAATTACTTCTGGACTTCTTTCTAGAGATGTTACTATACAACTCGAAGGAGAAACTCATTTGGTAACAGTTGAGCCCGGAAAAACCATCCTAGAAGCAGGACTTGCTGCTGGATTAAACATGCCTTACAGCTGTCAAAGTGGGCTTTGCACCGCTTGTCGCGGTCGCTTGAGTGCCGGTGAAGTAAAAATGGATGAGGACGCAGGCTTAAGTGAAAAAGAATTGGCAGCAGGCTATGTACTCTGCTGTGTATCTAGACCTCTTTCTGATGGTATCGACGTGACTATTGAATAATTGAACCCATGGATCTTGAAAAATTACGTGCAACTTATCGTCGTACGGAACAACTTACCCTTCTTCTACTTCTTATTGCATTGCCACTTTTTGGGGTTATTTATTTGTACGAGCAATCTGGAACATTAGGGGGGAATTTGCCACAGCTGTCTTTCTTAGGACAAGTGATGGTTCTTGGGTCTGGGGGAGGGCTTTTGCTGGTTCATTACCTGTTGTTTCATCGTCAGATCAAACAGGCCTTACAACAAACAGATCTTTCGGAGAAAATTACCACTTACTTATCAGCGACAAAAATTCGATTTTTTCTATTGATGGGGGTATCTGTCGCAAGTAGTTTAGGTCTTCTATTTAGCTCCAATCCTGGTTTTGTGGTTTTGTTTGCGCTCACCTTGGTATTTTTTTCATTGGGTAAGCCTAGTCCTGATCGGATGATGCGTTTGCTCAAGTTGAAAAAACAAGACCGGGAACTTCTTATCGAAATTTCCCGGCCTGCTTACTAATTTTAAGATTTTTTAGGAGCCTTTAATTTTCAATGGTAATGTTGCCAGAAGTAATGTTGCCTTTGATCCAGGTAGAGGCATTGTTGTTTAATTCTAAAGTCCTGGAGCTGGAAGAATTACCCACGCGAATATTTCCTGAACCTGCTTTTAAGGAGTAATTGTAATTTCGGAGATCTGCTTGGGTTTGAACTGTAAAGTTTCCTGAGGTACCTGAAAATTGAGTTGATGGACCAAAACCTGAATTTACTGCCCGCATATTTCCGGAAGTAAAATACAATTGGCCCAACTGCTGGGCATTTTCAATTTGGGCGTTGCCAGAAGTCAGTCGCACGTTGAGTTCTCCTTCGATATCTTTAGCATCTAAGGAGCCGCTGGTAGATTCATAATTGACTTTTCCACTGATCTGATCCAAATAAGCATTTCCGGAAGTAAGTCTTGCTTCCACATTGCCGTCAATTTTTGAGGCTCGTAAAGTACCAGAAGTAGAGTTTAACTTAAGATTTCCTTTGATTTGACTAGCCGTGACCGTGCCTGAAGTAAGTTGCAAGGAGGTGTTATTACTAACCAGGTTGGTCAAGCTGATTTTCCCAGAAGATCCTCTTACACTGATTTGCATGGATTTAGGACCTGTGATTTTTAAGTAGCCCTTGTTTTTACTATTCCAGTTGTACCTTTCGCTACTTTTCTTGTAGCTTACTTTGAGTACATCTCCTAATGTTACAAATACGATGTCTTGACCTGTTACATTCGATGCCAAATATGCTTCCACGGATATTTCCGTTCCTTCACCTCCTTGGTAACTTACCTCTAGCCAGCCGCTTTCTATTTCAATCTGTTTGATGTTGGGGTATTTTTTAGTAGTGTTGACCAGTACATTTTGTGCAGCTACCCAGGCTGTGGAGGTCATGAGTAGCAAGGCTACTAGAATTAAACGTGTGTAATTTTTCATAAGTCTATGCTTAGTCATTTAAAAGTTTAATGCCAAATGTGATTGGATTCAAGGAGGGCCCTTTCCCTTCTTGAAAAAGTTCGTTTAAATCGTAGGTACTGAAAAAGGTAAGGTGCTTACCAATTCCTACTTCTCCCCGGAATCCATAGCGGAGATTTTCCAAGTAAAGTCCGGTATTTATTTTTTCGGTTCGATCCAATGCACGTCCAGATTCTTCGTAGACAAATTTGGATCTTCCTCCTAGGCGGTAGCCGATGTATGGTCCTGCTGCTAGGGTGAGGCCTTTATCCTTGTTCTTTCCTAAGTTGGCTTCCAGAAGCGTCATGGCAGTTAGGTAAGAAGCGGACAACTTACTCTTTACTCCAGTGACATCAATTCGCTCCACAAAGGAGATTTCGTCTCTGCCACGGACGGCTTGAAAATCACGGTTTTCAAACTTGAAATTGTACCATTGAAATCCCAATCCAAAATTCCATCTTAGACCATCACTTAATCGCTGAGAACCTACCCAATTCAATCCCACATTCCAACTCCCCCAACCTTTGGAGGCGTAGGGCTGATCAGAGGTTGGAAAACTTCCGTTTTTTAAGAAACTATTGATGCCCAGGTCAACCCCGAAATCACTGGTATAGCGGGAGCTCTTTTCTTTTTTTGGCTTTGTTTCAAATTTCACTTTCGTGGCCTCTCCCGATTCATCCACATAGACCCTCATTCTACCTACTCGTACTTCTGTTTCAGCACCATTTTCAAGTACTTTAACCACTTCTTTGATGGTCCCGTCTTTTTTATGGACTTCTACCAAAGTTATTTCACCAGTGGTTTTATTTTCTTGTATGCCTAATTCACCGATAATTTGGTTGATATTCATTCCCTTCAGTTTTTCAAAATCGGCTATGGATTCAACCATAATAACGATTCTTCCTGCCTTGCCAAATTCAATGACTACAGAGTCTTTGAGGGTATGAATCACCGTTTTTAGGGGTGTCTCAGGATAAGTCTTGGCCTGGGCCAAAAAGACACATCCTAAAAAAGCGAATAGGAGTACTAATTTTTTCATGGGTTCTGCTGTTTGTATATGCTTGGTTTAGTTTTACTGTTTTTCCATTGAAGTGGTTTTCCTGCTCACTAGGAGCGAAAGGAAGCGCTCTTTTTTATCTTGAATTTCTACAAATCCCTCGTCTAGTTTTTCGATGAGGCCTTCCACCTGACCAATTGTTTTTCCGAGTTCTGTAATCAAATTTTTATTAGGAGCCTCTTCTTTTTTCAATCCATTAGAGAAAATCCGAATTCGGTATCCTTCTAGGTCTTCCTCAACTGCCAAGGAGGTTTGTGGATTATTTGGTGCCGTGGTGATCGGAATAGGCTCTGGATTTAAAAAGACCTTGGGCTCAGTAACGAGATTTAACTCTACCGGGACTGCCACTTGTGGGCTGGGGGATAGAATTGCTTCGGCTAACATCCGTTTCTCATAGACCTTTTGGGGATTTTCCTGA
>Ga0181553_10005948_pt1 | contig 10149 bp, 6 predicted proteins | sample 011ome_17_FD_133753 | JGI IMG/M metagenome (GOLD analysis project Ga0181553, IMG submission 133753) | Coastal salt marsh microbial communities from the Groves Creek Marsh, Skidaway Island, Georgia - 011502XT metaG (megahit assembly) | ecosystem: Environmental > Aquatic > Marine > Intertidal zone...
CAGAATGTCTCAGTATCCGTGCGATGGGACGAAAGAGAATCCCAATGAGAATGCTCGCCCCGAAAACGAGCAGCACTGCGGCAAGGTATCCACCGATCGGAACGGAAGTCCCTGAGGTGGTCTTCCACGAAGGAAGCCAGGTCGAGGCAATTCCCGAACCGACGAGAATCAGGCCCAACCCGTGTTTTCTCAAAACAGATAGTCCCCCACCCTGTGTCCCACGCCGAATCGCATGGGCGGGTGGAGTCAGCGAAGCATCCCGAGCCGGTATCGCAACAGCGATGAGGCTGGCGATGAGCCCGAAAGCGAGGCAGAAAACAATCTCTCTCCACTCCAGGGTCACTGCAGTTGTCGTGGTGCGGTAGTAAAGGGTATTCACCGTTTTGGCGATCGCCCCGACCATTGCAGTCGCGAGGAGGCGGCCGAGGAATACCCCGATCAGGGCACCAACAGTGCCTAGCAAAACACCTTCCAAGATCCAGGCTCTGCGAATCTGCTTCGGCGTCACCCCAAGCGATCGCAGGGTCGCAATCTCGGCGCGACGTTTTACGACAGCAGCTTCCATCGCCTGGAGAATGAGATACATGCCCACGAGTAGCGCGAGTCCCGACAGGATCGTGAGATTGAGGCGGAAAGCACCGCTCATTTTCGTAACAGACGATTTCCGATCACTCGGCGTTTCGAGGAGATAGCCTTTTTCCTGCGACCAATCCCAGATCGTGGCAAGCGCATCCTTTTTCATCTGATCCTTCGTCGGTCCAGGCGGGGCTCGAAATTCGACGCGGGAAATGGCTGTCTCAGCTTGCGCCAGACTTTGCAGTCCGGGGAGATCGAGCAGAACAAGATGATCCGGAACGGGAACTCGATTGGGATCTTCCGGCAGGATTCCCTTTATATTCAGATCAACAGCGCGGTCATTGACAACGATGGAAACCGTCTCGCCCTGCTCGACATCGAAGCGTTTCGCAAAAGCTGCTCCTACGAAACCCACGTCGGAACGCCCCAGCACACTGTCTCCCCCCGAAGATGCCACGGCGCCACCTCCGAATGTCGACGACTCTCCATCCGTATAGCTGGCTGCGTTTTGCAAAGCGACGAGATCAGCACCAACGAGCCGAAGCAGATCCTTTTCTTCTCCTTCCCCAATGGCGGCAGAGATTTCGAGAACGGGGAAAATCCCGATGGCATAATCACCAGCTGTCTCTCTCAATTCCAACAAGACGGCTTCATCGAGCATCCCGGCGCGCGGCCGCAAGATCGCATCGCTTTGCCCCGCGATCGACTCGGTGAACATTCCGAACCCAGAAACGGCAGCTTTGTTGGCGAGGTGAATGGAAAGAAAAACAGCAACGCCGAGAGCGAGGATCCCGACGAGGACAGCCGTGAGCCTCGGCTCCTGCTTCCAATGTCGCCAGATGATCTGGGACCAGAGGAGTCGGCTGACTGTTGCGTCACCGGGAGTTTGCCTCGCTTCCGGATTCATTCGTTAGACGCGTGCAAAGGGCCTTCAATCTGACCATCTTTCATTTCCAGGGTCCGCCCGCAGATCCGGGTGACCTCATCGCTATGGGTGACCAGTAACATGGCTACTCCGTGGCGTTCACTAATCAATTCCAGCAGGTCGAGAATGGCATCTCCGGTTGTGGAATCAAGATTTCCCGTCGGCTCGTCCGCGAGGATAAGGCGGGGGTTTGTGGCAATGGCCCGTGCGATGGCAACGCGCTGCATCTCGCCGCCGCTCAGTTCATGGGGCATTGCATCGGCGCGGTGAGTCAGACCAACTTCTTCGATCAACTCGGCAACACGAGCATCGCGATCTTTTTCCTTTTCCCCGACCAATAGCAGGGGGAACGTTATGTTTTCGCGAGCGCTGAGGGTCGGTAAAAGTTGAAAAAATTGAAAGACGGTGCTGACCGTGGTCCTGCGCAATTGGCAAAGGCCTTCCTCATCGAGTCCCGCAAGATCCTGCCCTCCCACGAGGATTTTTCCTCCATCGATGCGGTCGATACCCCCGACGCAATTGAGCAGAGTACTCTTCCCCGAGCCCGATGGCCCCATCAATGCGGCCCGTTCTCCGGGCTCAAGAGACAGCGAAACACCCCTGAGCACCGGATTTTCACCGTAGGATTTTGTGACCTTGGAAACTTGCAGGGCTTTCATTTTACTTCACGGTAGGGTGTTACGACGATAAACAAACCTCGGACCGTTTGAGAATTTCACAAATTATCGAATGACCGAAGTATTCAACTGATCTCGTTTCCCAACTGATAGCAAGACCGATGCCCCGCTTTCCCATCCACATGCCGCAACTTGGAGAATCCATGGCTGAAGCCACGGTTCGCGAAATCCTGATCGCTTCCGGCGACACGGTATCCGCCGACCAGAACATTTTCGAAGTCGAAACCGACAAGGCGATGATGGAAGTCACGACGCCATGCAGCGGGACGATTTCTGAAATCGTAGCGGAGGTCGAAACCAGCTACGCTGTTGGATCCCCCCTCGCCTACATCGAGGCAACCGAAGAAGACGCCACCCGAGCCGGCCTCGTGAAGCCAAATGACACGAGCCTCGCCGAAGAAGAATCACCGTCCGGCTCTGACGACGAAGGTCTTCACTTCAAAGTCGACGAGGAAAACATGATCGACACCTCGAAGCCGGCTGAAGAAGACCACTCGGTCAAACCTACTGTCGATGGCAGTCTGCCCGTTCCGATTCGCTCCAGCGTCTATCTTAGTCCGCGGATGAGACACCGCATGGACGAGCTTGGCCTCAACTCTGCAGACCTCGCCGGCCTTCCCGGGAGTGGTGCAGGAGGACGAGTTACGGTCGAAGACTTTGAGAAATTCATTAGTGAGCTGGAGCAACATCGCATGACCGACGCATCGCCGATGCGGATTGCGGTTGCTGACTCGATGCGCCGAAGCTGGACTCGTCCACTCGCTACGGTGACCGTGCCAATCATCATGGACGAAGTGCTCGCCCATCGGAAATCGGTCGATCCCAAGCCTGGTGTCACGCTCTACGCAATGCGCGCTCTCGCAATCGCTCTTTCTGAAAACACCGCCGTGGCAGGCCGACTGATCGGAAACCGCATCGTTCACCCGAATGCGATCGATATCGGATTTGCGGTCGAAGTAAACGATGGCGTGCTCGTCCCCGTGATTCGCGACGTCGAACAGAAGTCGCTTCAAGAGCTGCGGGCTCCTTACGAAGAACTAGTCCGCAACGGACAGGACAGAAAGCTCGCCCCCGAAACGACCGGAGGCGGAATCGCCACGGTTACCAATGTCGGTCCTTTCGGCATCACCGACGCCACCCCAATCCCACTGCCCGAGCAAAATCTCGTGCTCGGTCTCATGGCTGGTCGGAAGATTCCCACCTGGGATGGCGAAAAAGGAGAATTCATTCCCCGAATCGAGTCGAATTTTATCCTCAGTTTCGACCACCGCATCCTTGATGGCGGCGCCGCTGGTCGACTCCTACAACGCATCGGGCAACTGCTCCAGAACCCTTCGGAGCTGTAGAACCAACTATTGATCCGGTTGGGGCGGAGGAGGCGGCAGCTCAAACTCGCCCTTCACATAGTCTCGCCACATCTGGGAGATCTCCAGCGTGGGGATAAAGGTTTCGCCTGGACCCGGCAATTCGTCGGCCGACTCTACTTTACGGGTTTCCCCTGTCTTGACCACTCCGATGTATCCTTTGGATCGGTCGATCTCTTTGATCTTCGGCGGCTCTGGTTTCTCCGGTTCTTCCGGCTTCTTATCCTCTTCTTTTTTCTTGTCGTCCCCTTCCTCGTCTGACTTTGGCTCGGGCGGAGGATCAGAGACTTTATCCGGAATCCGAAGCTCAATCAGTTCTTTGAGAACCTCCCTCGCAAAATGCTCTGATAAATGGTCGATTTCAGAACGACCGCGATATTCCATCGCATTCATCCAGTTCAGCGGCATGGAATTGTGATCCTCGAATACCTTTTTCGGAACGTCCTCGGACTTCCAAATTTCATGCTTGTTGCAGTATTGCCCCCAAGCCAACACCAGCGGCACTTTCGCAGAAGCTTCGGTTGGGTCGGCTTCAAAGAAAGCCCCCTTGACCGCCACTCCCGCCATCACTCGTTCCGGTTTCCACTGGGTAAAGCTGTAGCAAAGCGCAGCTCCCACGCGGCCGGTCCCATATATAGCAATCGGAAGGTCTACGATGTCCGGATTGCCGATTTTGACGGCCAAATCATTTATGGCATTCAGAATCTGTTCTCCGCTTCGTTTGTCTGCAAATCCGAAGTCATCCATCTTCTCAATTTCAAAAGTGGCTTCGTCATACCCGTATTCGTAACAGAGCAGAGCCAGTTGGTATTTGTTCTGAAATTCCCCCCATTCTCCGCCGCCTTTCTGGTGGCCCATCAGGAAACGGAAGGAATTGCCGTCGTCCCCTTTCGCGATCAGCAGGATCCCACGTGGCTTTCCCAGTGGCATCTGAAGGAGAAACTGGACTCCTCCCGCCCTCACGTCAGCCCAACCGGGCCAGCGTCCTTTTGGTGCCACGGGAGTATTTGGTTTTCCCTCGGCATGCTCCATGCCTTCCGGAGCGAATGTGCCCAGATTGATATCGATCGTCTTACCTTCTCTCGTCAGTTCATAGGCCGAATAGACGAGCGCGTTTTCGTCTTTCAGAGCGGTCAGATCAAGCTTTTCCCAGCGAATCGGAATCAGGTCGCCATCGGGTTCCATCTGAACCATGATCCCCCCTTTTCGCGCTTCCTTGATCCCCGCAAAGTTAACCTTGCGTCCATTTGCCCCCGTCAGGGTGATCGCGTCGGTAAGGTGAGAAAAGAGAAGCAGGACTGCGACCGAGAGTATACAAGAGAAACGACTGCGACCGGGTAAAAAAAGAATATTGTCGGCACTCATAGCAATAGATCCCTAAAAATGTATCACGGCAGCCACTCACTAAACAAGCCTGATCTGCGCGGTGAACCGCTGCTGAATGCCGCAATTCTGAGTAAATTCGGCGCTCTCAGATTGAACTGCTCATATATTGCGGTCCGGTCTACGTTATTTTCCCAGGGTTAAAAAAGAACTTCTCGCTTGAAATGTTGTCAGATTTCGAGAGAGCCGAGCCAACAGCGACAATGTCGTTGTCTTTAATTATTGATGACTTCGGGATGTCGCTGTCCTTCCAAGGAAATAACATGAAAAAACTATTCTCATTGCAGCCATCTCCGTGCTCACGCTCGGGGAAAGCCTTTTCTTTGTAACGCTCCCGTTTCCTTACCCCTTTAACTTGGGGAGCATCTCCTCAACGAAGAGTGTAAAATCTCACCCCTTGCCTTGCTTTATTTCAAATCAAAAGGAATGGACTCCTCCTTTAAGGCCCGGGCCCGAATTTCTTTTCCCATGAAAAAGCCGCTCTCCTAAAATCGGATGGCGGCTTTTTCTTTCCGGCGAAAGGGTTCTCGCGTTTTCAGTATGTTGCTTTTGTGATCAGCCGCACACAATTCTTTTCGTCTTCATCGAGTGTGGAAACAGCGATAAACTGGGCCGTGTGGCGGTAGGTCCCATTCCGATTCTTCTGTCGGGATCGGATCGGCTTGATTTCCATTTCGATAGCTTCCACCTCTGCCGATACCATTTCACCGCTCGTGGTCGTACCCGCAACCACTGCGGCAGTAATATTGGCGGCTGTGGGAGAAACGGTGCGATACTTGACCCGATCTTTCCGGGTCTTGCGTCGCAGAGTCCGTCCGGCACCAGTCGTGTTGTAGATGTCGTCGCCGGAAAGGCTAAAAATGAGAGCGATTTTTTCATCATGACACATTTAGCAACTCGATCATGACAGCTTTATGAATGAAAAGATGACAAAGTTGTTATTTTTCGCACTCAGTTCATCACCGCAATCCCAAAGCCACTCGCGGGTTACGCGAAAACACCTGATCAACCTCCCCAGCCGTAAAGCCGAGATGCTCACGCAAATTCGCAGCCACCTCGTGGGCTCGCACGGTAGATCCGGCCAGATTCAGTGATCCCGGGCGCCGGGCCACGCCCTGCTCATCGACTTTGACCGGCGCGCCCGACAGTTCGTAGGTTCCAGGGCCCAATCCGGAAGCAAGAATCGCGTCTGTCGTGGCGATCACTTTTTCTTTGCCGACGAGATCGATGTAATTTCGCAGCGCGAACCACGGCACATGAAATCCATCAATGATGAATCCGACCCAGAGCTGGCCTTGCAGCGAAAGAACGCGCTGAACGAAGTTTTCGTGCCTCGGCAAGTCGACGGGACAGCCGTTCCCGAGGTGAGTAATCATGGAAAGCCCCGCGTCGATGGCGCGCTCCAACGTCTCGAGGTCCGGATCGCAGTGCCCGGCAGACACTGTCACACCCGACTCGGAGAGAAATTTCGTCGTCTTCGCACCTTCGTCGTTCTCTGGAGCAAGGGTGATCAATCGAACGAGGCCACCACCTGCATCTAGCAGCTGCTTCGCATCATCGACCGTCGCAGGAGAAACTGCTGAGGCCGGATGCGCCCCGACGTAGCCTTCGCGCGAACTGATGAAGGGCCCCTCGACATGAAAACCTGCGACCATTTCCGCGATAAGATCATCGCTCTCGCGAATCTTGCCCCAGTTTTTCAGCTTTGCTGAGAGTGCATCGACCGTGTCCGTGATCATCGTAGCAAGGATCTGATCCATCCCGTCACTACGCATCGCTTCGCAAGCTGTCCGAACCTGCTCAACAGTGAGATCAGCCGAACAAAAGTCTACGCCTGCATAGCCATTTACCTGGAGATCGAAGTAACTCATTTTTCTCACTCTGCCACGACTACAGGCGCTTCGGGAAGAGCATTGAGAAACGTTTTCCCGTATCGCTTCGTTAAAATTCGATTGTCGAGCAGCACGACCATTCCCTCATCTTCCCCGCTTCGGATCAGGCGCCCGACGCCCTGGCGCAGCTTCAGAATTGCCTCCGGGACACTGTATTCCATGAAGGCATTGCCGCCATTTTCTTCGATGTGCTCCAGCCTTGCCTGCGTCAGGGGATGATCCGGAACCGCAAAGGGCAATCGGGTGATGATCACATTCGTGAGCGCTTCTCCCGGCACATCGACGCCCGTCCAGAAGCTATCCGTCCCGAAAAGCACACTTGAGGTATCTTTCTTGAACTCCTCGATAATCTGCCCCCGCGATTTCCCCCTGCCCTGAACCAGCAGTTGGATATCTTCGTCATCAAAAAAGTCGAACATCTCATCCGCGACGCGTTGCAGCAGCGAGTAGCGCGTAAAAAGAACGAAAGCGCTACCCTTCGACTCTTTCCCAAAATGCCCAATCCATTTGATGAGCGACTCTTCGTAGCCCTCTTCGTTCGGCAAAGGCATCGACTTCACGAGATGGATCTTCATCTGCTCGTCGTAAAGAAACGGACTCCCGATCTGCAATGCCTCTGCCTCCTGCGCTCCCACCCGATTCCGAAAGTAACCAAGATCCCGATCACCAATCCCCAGTGTCGCGCTTGTAAAAACCGCAGGACGATTCCGCTCGAAAAAGACTGGGCGCAGCAGTTCTGAAACATCGACCGGTGCCGCATTCAGGCTGATCGATTCCCGGTCGCTCTTCTCCACCCAGTAGACCAGCCCGTCTTCACTCTGATCGAGAAACGTCGCCAGCGCTGCACGAGCATCCGCCATCCGTCGAGCCAGCTCCGCCAGTTCATTCTTCACCGACTCATTCGCGAGATCAGCTACGGTCCGGGCGCGTCGTCCAACTTCGATGAGACCGGCACCAAGAATGTCCTCCACCAGCTCCGGCTCGCGAACGCGAAACTCCCGTCCGTATTCGCCCCAATGACACGTGTGCTCGACCTCCTCGAAAAACTCGTCGATATCGTCGAGCAACTTCATCACCGCGCGCCGCCCCTGGCTGTCTCCCGTCAGGGCAAACAGTCCCTTCTTATTTTTCGGGTTAAAAAGTCGATGCAGATCAAACTTCATTCCGATCTGCGAAATCGACATTCCGAGCTGACGCGCTGCCACCTGCTCAAGAGTGTGGGCCTCATCAAAAATCAGAAAATCACCCGCGAAGAGAAAGCCCTCGCCCGATTCATTGAACTCCGACTGGCTGTTGAGAAGGGTAAAGAACAGCGTGTGATTCACCACCAGTAGATCCGCTTCCGCGACGAGTTTCTTGGTCTCCTGATAAAAACATTTTCCCGACGGGCCGCATCTCCGCGGCGTGCAGGCGTGCGATTCGCTGGCAACCTGAGACCAGACTCGTCCGGACGGGACAAAATCGAGATCGCTCAGCGTTCCATCATCCGTGTGCTGTGCCCATTCCCAGATCGCCTTGATTTCCTCCAACTCCGAAGACGAAAACATGTCTCCCCCACCCGACATCGCACTCTGGAGACGCTCCGGGCAAAGATAGTTGCGTCGGCCTTTCAAAAGCAAAGCCCGAAACGGCTCATCGAGAACGGTCCGCAGCAGCGGGATATCTTTTTCGATCAGCTGCTCTTGGAGATTGATCGTGTGGGTCGAGACGATTGCTTTCCGCCGCTCCGAGATCGCCTTCTTCACCGCCGGAGCCAAGTAGGCCAGCGATTTTCCGACCCCCGTTCCCGCTTCGACGACGAGAGGGCGTTCCTCGTCGAGAGCCTCTCCTACTGCGACTGCCATCTGCTGCTGCTGGCGGCGATACTCAAAATCCTTCAGCCCGGACAAAGCTCCGCTCTCTCCGAAAAATTCGGAAGCATAGTTCGCCAGCGATTCAGAAGGCTGGCCCAGTTCGGAGAGGGCAATCACAACTCGCAAGACATCCGATCAAACCCTGTTCAATGCAACACCAAAGAGGGCCCGCTGCATTAATTGAACGCGAGTATGGTCCCACATTCAAAGCAGAGCGAGAAGCAGAACCAAACATCAGAAGAGTAATCGTGCCATATATTTCCAAAAGAGTGGTCTGATGCTGGGAAGCAAGCAAAGCGCCAAGCATTGCATCAAGGCCGATCGGGGGCCTCTTTATTGAGACAGTGCCCCACGCCGGAGTCATACTCGAACATGCCAGCAACACGGAAACATTCGCCGTTCCACAGACGATCCAATCGCCTTTTATCCAGTGGGGAGAGCTCCCGCATACCGGACCCAAGAATCCGCCTCTCTGCTTAACGTCGAAGGCCTGCCACCCGCTACTGGGGGCGTCCCTCCGGTTTTTGTTTAGATTTCTCTTTACCCTCAGGCTTCGATTTCGAGCCGGTAGCGGGTTGGTCAGCGCCGCCTTGCTCTGCTGGCTGGTTATCTGGCACTGAAAGTTTTTGAGGAAATACTATTTCTGCCCAGATCGGCTTGTGGTCAGACAAAGGCTTCCCAAGTTCGATTATGCCTCCGTCTGCTGCCCGAGTTGCTGACAGTTTCTTGTACAAAATGTGATCGATTACACCGAGATTTTTTTCGGGGTTCTGAGCGTTGTAGGTAAACTCCTTGGAGACATCGATCTTCAGATCGTTCCACGTTGTCTTAAATCCAGCCCGCTCGACCGTTTTCATAGCAGCGTCGCCAATGTTGTTATTGAAATCCCCAACGACGATAACCCTCTCAGTTTCCTCCGCATGTAGAACCTTGGTGGCAAGGCTATGCGCATGGCCATCATCTGCGCGCGATTTGCAGATATGCAGCGAGTAAAACGCGAATGTAGCACCACCAATTTCAGTTGTAGCTCTGACAACTGATGCGGGATTCCAGCCGCGCCCCGTGAGCGTGTATTCTTCAGAACTACCTACCATTGTCCTGCTGAGAATCGACTTGTATTTGTCCTTGTGGTTTGCAGATGAAACCTTGCCTACATAGCTGTGCTTCATTTCCAGAACTCTGCCCACGCGAGCAGTCCAGTCGCCACCTGGAACTTCACTGAACCCAATAATGTCCAAGTTGTATGGTTTGAGCATCTCCCCAACTTGTTCGGGGGTCGTGCTCCTGCCGAACTCAACGTTATAACAGGCAACGCGAACACGTATGGGCTTATCTTCTCTTAGGCTGACGTGAGGGTCCTTGAAACTGATCTGTCTCCGATCACCGTGCTGAATGTGTTCGCTGTCGATGCAGTGCAACTCTAGGTCAGCGGAAGCCTCAGTGAGCTTCATATCGACCCAGCCATGCGCATGGCCTTTC
>Ga0181553_10005953_pt1 | contig 10143 bp, 6 predicted proteins | sample 011ome_17_FD_133753 | JGI IMG/M metagenome (GOLD analysis project Ga0181553, IMG submission 133753) | Coastal salt marsh microbial communities from the Groves Creek Marsh, Skidaway Island, Georgia - 011502XT metaG (megahit assembly) | ecosystem: Environmental > Aquatic > Marine > Intertidal zone...
CCATTGCGGCAATCCTCGCCGGCGATGGTCTCCACGTTGAGTCCCGCTCCTAAAGCCACCGAATACCCGGTCGAGGTGGTGTTTGAGCAGACCCTCGAAGAGGAAGCGCAGCGCGTTGCATCGTGGTTTGCCGAGCTACTCGCTGAGGCCGCAACACCAACGAGCGCCGCCATTGTGGTGAGAGCTCGTGCCCATCAGGCGGTGTTTGTTGATGCTTTGAGTGAGCGAGGTGTCCCCGTCCACGTGTTGGGAATCGGGGGCCTGCTCGATGACCCGGCCATCGCCGATATTGTCTGCACCCTTCGGGTGCTCGCTGAGAGTTCAGCCGAGTCAGAGCTGATCAGACTTCTCGCCGGCGCCAGGTGGCGGCTTGGTGTCGCGGATTTGCAGGCGCTGGCGGGGACTGTGCGGTGGCTGCAGGGCAGGGACTTTCACGGCGTTGCGCTACCCGATGAAGTCCAAGAGCGATTGAAAGCCTCGGTGTCCGCCCACGATGCCCCCGGTGTGCTCGATGCGGTGCGATTTATGGCGGGAGCCCCCGAAGACCATTCTCAATGGAGGGATTACTCCTCCAGCGCGCCCGAGCGACTCCGGGATGTGTGGCAGACCCTCTCGACTCTCTCGAAGCTGCAAACAGGAGACCTGGATTCTCTGGTGAGCGCTATCGAGCTCCACCTCGGGCTCGATGTGGAAGTGGCGGCAAACCCGGTGCGGGTGAGCTCTCGGGCGGCCAGGGAAGCTTTTCACGAAGCCCTGCACACCTATGTGACCATCGCTGAGGAGTCCAGCCCCCACGGGTTTGTGCAGTGGCTGGAGGACGCTGAACGGCGGGACAACCTCACTCCCCGGGCCGAGCCGCCCGAGGAGGGATGTGTTCAGGTTCTCACCATCCACGGGGCGAAAGGGCTTGAGTGGGACATCGTGGCGATTCGTCGTCTCGTTGAAGACGAGCTTCCCGCGAAAGCGCGCGATACGGCGGCCTGGCTCGTGCAGGGTGAATTGCCCTATGAGTTCCGAGGAGACCGAGCATCACTTCCGCTGTTCCCGTGGCGCGCGGCCGAAACCAGGAAACAGCTCGTGGACATGCAGAAGGACTTCGTCGAGCGGGTGAAAGAGTATCGGGCGGCAGAGGAGCGCCGCTTGATGTATGTGGCGATCACTCGAGCCAAGCATCGCGTCATGCTGAGCGGTTCCTTCTGGGCGCATCAGACCACGCCCCGAGCGCCGTCGGAATTCCTGCGTGAGTGCGAAGGGCTGGGGCTCATCGATGCCCTTCCTGCAAATCCCGAGAGCGAGACTCCACCCGAGCGCGAAACCGACACCGGGCGCCTCTGGCCGGGGGATCCTCTGGGCTCGAGGCGCACGATTGTGGAGCGCTCGGCAGAGGCTGTGCGTGAGGCAATCCTCGCTGGGCCGCAGGAGCCACAGACTCCTCAGGCCCGTCAGCTGGTGAGCCGGCTGGAGCGAGCTCAGGCGACACCCGCGGGAGCGGATATCACGATTCCTTGTCGCGTTTCCGCGTCTTCGCTCGAGCGCTGGTATCTCGATCCTGAGGCGCAGCGCCAAGCCCTACGCCGCCCACTACCTCAGAAGCCTTACACCCAGGCCCTGCGGGGAACTCTGTTTCACCGCTACGTTGAGGAGCATTTCGAAGCGACACCGCAGTATGTCCTCGGTGGACTTGATGAGGAAAAAGAGCCTGATGATCTGTCCATGCACGAGTGGATTGCGGCGTTTGAAGCGTCACCCTTTTTTAATCTTACTCCGCTAGCAATCGAGCAAGAACTACACCTGCCTCTGGCAGGACATCTGGTGGTCTGCAAAATTGATGCCGTCTTTCCTGGCGCCGAAGGCCCCCACATCGTCGACTGGAAGACCGGGGCTATGCCCGTCGACGAGAAAAATATTGAGGCGAAAGCCCTCCAGCTCGCTGCCTACCGGGCGGCCTGGGCGCAGTGGACGGGCCAACCAGAGGACTCCGTGACGGCGAGCTTTTGGTATGCCCAGACCTCGACCCTTCTTACCCCGAAGAAAACTCCCCTCCTTTCGGAGCTGGAGAAAACCTTCAGCGCAATTTGGGGCGGCTAAGACTCCAGCGGGTGCTTCGCCTGAGAAATGGGCTGTGTCAGCGCTTGGTCCATATCCCCTGATACTCGATCGTGGAGAGCCTGGAGCATGGCGGTGGCGTCCTCGGTGATGGTGTCGTTCTTCGAGTCCATGCCGTGGAGGAGCCATTTGGCGACATCGAGTTCTGCATAAAAACGCGCGCGCTGGAAAATCCACTTATCCGCCACACCCCGGGCGCTTCGATACGCGGTCAGGGTGGCGTGGTGAAAGGCACTACTCGCCGGTGTGGTCAACCACGCGAGATCCCTGGCAGGGTCACCGATTCGGAAATCCCGCCACTGATCAATAGCGACGACATTGTCATTCTCGACCAGGAAACGCCCCAGTTGCATGAGGCCGTGAATCACCGTGGGTTCGAATTGCCACAGGCTCGCATCCTCGCAGGCCGTCTCCCACCGCCGCAGGAGTGCCTGAGGTATCAGGCCGGTCGCGGCCACTCGGTCCACAATTCCCGCACAGTCACGGAGGGAATCCAATGCGCTCTCGGCTGGCCGGTCAAAATCTTGCACGCTACTGGTCGGCAACGCGTGAATTTGAGCAAGGCTTGCGCCCATCGACGCGGCCAGAATCGGAGAAATCTTTTTCGGCGAGGGTGCTTCCCCGGGCAGGTACTCACAGACACTCAACGTGAAGTTCCCCACCTCGGTCCAGCCAGCCAGCCGTGGCACGGCAAACGTGAGTCGTGAGCGAAGCCCCTCACTGAGGGACTTGATGGCGCGGAGATTCTCCCCATGGGCTTGCTCTGCTGAGGCCGAGCTGGGTAACTCAACCAGCCAGGCTTTCTGGTTCACGTCATGGACCAGGGCGACATCTTTTTCGGCACTCGAGAGTGTTTGTGCACTCACAGCCTGAAAACCGGGGACAGCGCTGGTGGCCAGCGCCGATAGCATGAGAGCAGTGTGGCCCATGGCTCCAGGGTAAGCGCGAAGGTCCCCCCAGACCTCCTGCCACACCGATGCGTCTGCCAGCACGGCAGCTAATCAGGAAGAAGGTGGCCGATGTCTTTGACGTCGCGTTTGCCGCTATCGAGAAGTCGCATCGACCGTGACGCCGCCTCACGCAAAATCCCGGGCTTCCTCGAGGGTGTGATGGCCAAAGATTCCACTCGAGTGGTCATGATTTGGCGGGGGGAGGCACTGCTCGCTGCCGACGCCACTACTCGCCTTGATTTGGTCGCACCCCAGAATGTTCCAGGCGATGCGCTCCTGATTTACCTCGGCACCACCACGGAGGCCACCCGGGGAATTCCGCAGGAAACCCCCATCGTGGCGGCGGTGCTCACCGACGAGAGTGGCCCCCGCGTCTGTTCCGACATGGCTCGGTGGGTTTCTGCCAGGACCATGGCACACGCACTCGATGACCTGGACTCTGGCATCGTGGTCGAAGCCCTCGCCATGGCCAACTGGCACCAGGCCCATCTGTTTTCGCCAGTCACGGGCGCTCCCACTGAGATGGACCAGGCCGGGTGGACGAGAGTCGACCAGTCCACGGGCAAAGACCTGTTTCCCCGGACCGATGCCGCGGTTATCGCGCTCGTGACCGACCAGCACGATCGGATTGTCTTGGGCAGTAACGCGCTCTGGGAGGCGAGGCGATACTCGCTGCTCGCCGGTTTCGTGGAGCCGGGGGAGTCCCTCGAGGCCGCCGTCATCCGGGAAGTGTTTGAAGAATCCGGACTGGTAGTCACCAACCCGGTGTATGTGGGCTCGCAACCCTGGCCGTTTCCGGCTTCTCTCATGGTCGGGTTCCGAGCCGACATCGACGAAACATCACTGGCCAACATCCGACCCGATGGCACCGAAATTATTGATCTGAGATGGTTCTCCCGCGAAGAACTCCTCGCATCCCTCGATGACGTTCTCCTTCCCGGTCGGCCCTCCATCGCTCGAGCCATGATCGAGGATTGGTTGGGTGACGAGCTACCCGAGGGGCGCTGACGGTGGATCCTCTGGAGGGTCTAGATGACGCACAGAGAGTCGTCGCCACGACATGGGGCGGACCCCTCTGCGTGCTCGCGGGAGCAGGAACCGGGAAAACACGAGCTCTCACCCATCGCATCGCGCACGGTGTGGCGCAGGGAAAGTATCAACCCGACCAGGTTCTCGCCCTCACGTTCACGACCAAAGCAGCCTCAGAGATGGGGCAGCGCTTGCGGGGTCTGGGCGTGCGGGGTGTTGCAACGAGGACGTTCCACTCGGCAGCCCTTCGACAATTGCAGCACTTCTGGCCCACAGTGACCGGTGGGCGCCTACCGGACATCCTCCCGTCCAAAGCCCCCATCGTGGCCAAGACTCTGGATCAGCTCTCGATTTCGGTCGACACGGCGGTGGTGCGTGATTTGGCGGGAGATATCGAGTGGCGGAAAGTACAGGCCTACACCCTCGAGGATTACCGCACCCAGCGAACCCGCATGAGCAAGGGGCTGCCAGGTGGATTGTCGCTCGAAGTGGTTGCCAGTATTCACGAGCGCTACGAACAGGTGAAAGACGAGCAGGGCCGCATTGATTTCGAGGATGTTCTGTTGGCCACCCTCGGGATGCTCGAGTCCGAACCCCGTGTTGCGGACCGAGTGCGGGCGCAATACGGGGTTTTCCTGGTCGATGAGTACCAAGATGTGTCGCCGGTTCAGCAGAAACTGCTGGACATGTGGCTGGGGGATCGGGACGACATCGTCGTGGTGGGGGATGCAAGCCAAACCATTTATAGCTTCGCTGGAGCCTCCAGCTCGTATCTCCTTGGCTTTGCCGAGCGTTTTCCCCACGGAACAATCGTGAAACTCGAGAGGAACTACCGCTCTGGAGAGCACATTGTGAATGCGGCTAACAGCGTCATAATCGGTCGCCCTGGCGCACTCACACTCGAATCTCAGGCCTCCTCCCGAGAGCCCATCCATCGGCACATTGCCCGCAGTGACGAGGCTGAGGCCCGCTATGTTGCCACCAGCATCAAGGCGCTACTCGATGAGGGTGCGACACCGGAGAGCATTGCGGTGTTGATTCGATTCGGAGCCCAGTCTGTAGAAATCGAGTCAGCTCTCAGGGCTCTCGGGGTGGGTGTCAGGGTTCAAGGATCCACCCCGTTTTTTGAAGAAGCTCATGTGAAGCGCGCCATGATGGAGATTCGAGGAGCGGCAGTGGCTGGGGTAACCGGGTCTCTCCCCGAGGTTGTCGATGACATCCTCTTTGGCTTGGGACTTCAGGGCGAAGCTCCCGATCATCAGGGCGCGGAGCGCAATCGCCACGATGATTTGGCCGCAATTCGCTCACTTGCCAGGGCCCTCCCCGAGGGGAGCACACTGGGGGAGTTCTCTGACGTGCTCGCGGACCGGGCCAGCGCAGGAGATGCGCCCGATGTGGGGGCGGTCACGATCACGACCGTGCACTCGGCGAAAGGGCGTGAATGGCCGGTCGTGTTTGTGGTGGGTCTTGCGGAGGGAATGTTCCCCATTTCGTATGCGACCACAGACGAGGCAATAGAGGAGGAGCGTCGCTTGTTTTATGTCGCGCTCACGAGGGCTAAACACTCTTTGTATCTCTCGATGGCCGAGCGCGGTCGATCCGACCAGGCTGTGCGCACACCGAGTAGGTTTCTTCAGGCGCTGGGTCAGGCTGCTTCCTAAATCAGAGAGCGACACAAACACGACGACGAGGGCTCTTCCTCGTTTGTCGTGAGCTCTTGGGTGTAGCGATCAATGCGATAGACCAACCCAAGGGTGTCAGCTCGCAACAGATTCCTGGCGTTCCATGCCGCAAGTGCATGGAACGCGGGGGTGTCGGTCGCGGCACTCAGAGTCGACAGTTGGGAGGCCGTGGCTACCCACGCTGGGTCGCGCTGCACGGCGTTGTCCCAGACACAGTGCAGGCAGGGTCCTCGTCCCGGCGTGACGCGTGGTCCGATGGTGATGGCTTGGTCACCCATGATGACCGGTGTGTGGGGGATGTCATCGGAAAGCCATGGGTGATACGCGGTGGGTGACATGACAAATGACGACACCAACACGGCTTCCTCGGCCGCCCGCGATTCCCGATAGCCAAGTTCCAGTAAGACCCGGGCGAAGGAATGGAGGTGAGAAGTCGAGCCGGTGATGCGAATCAGGGGCAGCGGGTCGGGAGCGCGAGCGTCCAGTGCTGCGGAGAGCCGGTCAAGAAAGAGGGTGATTTCCCCCGGCTCGAGGCCCTCGTGGGAGGCGATGGCCTCCACCCCCTCGACAGGTATCCCGCTATGGAGCGCTGCCAAGACGGGGAGGTGACGTTGATCCACTGACTCGACGAGGGCAACGGGTGAATCCACCCCAATTTGGAAGCTGGTGGGAGACCGCCACACCACGGGCAGGGAGGGATCGAGGTGGAGCAGTCGGGACATGCGGTCATCGTGGCGGAAGACCTATCAGCCTCGGCAAACTTATCCACACCTAGGTGCCAGGTGGCTCCTCGTCCAGCAGGTCACGCAGTGCTTGGTCAAAGTCGTCATCCTGGGGAGGCTCGGCGACTCGCTGCAGGAAGCCTCCCGGATTATCCAGGTCTTCCAGAGTGGGAAGGGTGTCCGGGTGCCGCCAGAGTTCATCTCTCGCGGTGGAACCCAACTCCTGATGGATTGCCGCCCACAGAGCGCTTGCTTCTCGGAGTTTTCGGGGTCGAAGCTCCAGTCCGACGAGTGTGGCGAAAGCATGCTCAGCAGGACCGCCACTGGCTCGACGGCGACGGATGGCTTCACCGAGCGCATCGGATTTGGGCAGACGTGCTGTTGCGAGACCGGTGACGTGGTCGACCCATCCTTCGATAAGCGCCAGCATGCCCTCGAGCCTCTCGAGAGCACGATTTTGTTCCTCCGTGCGCTCGGGCAGGAGGGCACCGGTGGTTAGCAGTTCCTTCATGGCTTCAGCATTCATCGGGTCGAAGTCGTCGGCGAGCTCCATCACCCGTGAGAGGTCGATACTGATGCCACCGGCAAAGTCGTGAATCGCGCTCATGATGTGGAGGCGGAGCCACTTAGCGTGTCGGAAGAGTCTCGCATGGGCGATCTCGCGCGTGGCGAGATAGATGTCTGCCTCTTCTTGTGGCACATCCAGATCGTGGGAGAACGCTCTCATGTTTTGGGCTAGGAGGAATGCTTTGACGTCGTATTCGTTGCTTCCACTGACTAACGGGATTCCGATGTCACCACCCGAGAGCACCTCTCCGGAGAGCTTCCCCACGACACCGGCTAGTTGCATGGTGAACAAGCTTTTCGAGACCTGCTCCATGGGTCCACTCATGCCACTGATGAGGCCTTGCATATCTTCGGGGGCTTGGGATGACATCATCTGAGAAATGGCCCGAGGAATCGCGATGGCTACGGGGTCGGCAATCTGTTCCCACACGGGAAGGGTTGTTCGTGCCCATTCCGCCCGGGTGCCAATCAAGGGGGTTTCCGGGAGTTCAGCGACGTCGGACACTTCTGTGAGCCAGAGGCTTGCAACGCTGCCGGCCTGGTGGAGAGCTTCTCTCGTTGCCGGGTCCAGCGGCAGTGCACCCTCGGAGGCAACCGACACGGCGTGATCTCTGGATGCGTGCGGTTTGAGTGCGCCCCCGGGAGCAAAGGAGGTTCCCAACTGGGTCATCATGGCGCGCAGCTCGTCGGGCGAGACATTGATTCCAGCCGCTTTAATGAGCTCTTCTGGGTCGAATGTCTCGTCGCCGCTGAGGAACTTACGGAAAGCTTCCTTCATCCACTCTTCGTCGCCAAAGCGCGGGTCAGACTCAGAGTCATCAGCCATGACCCCACGGTACAAGCCGGTGCCGAGCCGCAGGTGATGATTTCGCTAACGGCTTGTTCCAGGATTCCGTGGCTATGCTGACCCGGTTAGTCGACCCGGGAGCACATGTGGCCATCTATGAGACCGAGGACCCCTCGGACCAGGTTCAGCGGCGCTCGCGTGTTGCCGGTTGGTTGATGCTGGGTCTGACCGGGGCCATCATCCTTGGTCTCTCGTTCTTTCCCGCCCCCTACGTCATTGATAACCCGGGGCCCACCTACGACACATTGGGATCAGTGAGCGTGGGTGAAGACGATATGGAACTCATCCTCATCTCGGGTGAAGACACGTATGACTCGACCGGATCTCTTTTGCTGACCACGGTCACGCGCTCGGGAAACCCGGAGAGCCTTCCGGGCTGGCTGGATGTCTTACAGGGGTGGTTTGACCCCCACCGCACTGTGATTCCTGTGGATGTCGCTTACCCTCCGGGCGTCACGGTGGAGCAAAACCGCGAAGCGGCCGCCATCGAGATGGAGAACTCTCAGCAGGAAGCTGTCGCCGCGGCTTTGGACTATTTGGGAATCGCCTACACCAGCAGGATGGTCGTGTCGCAGGCTCTCGACGGCGGACCCAGTGAGGGAGTGTTGCTCCCGGGGGACGTCATCCTGGCGGCGAACGGGATGTCAGTCGAAACGGTCAGTGGCTTGCGTGAGATGATCGCCGATTCTGGAGTCGTTGACCCCATGACCATCACCGTAGAGCGTGATGGTGGAGTCGTGGACGTCCAGGTTCTTCCCCGGATGTCCGAGGGCTCAGAGCGAGTACCCATGGTCGGAATTCTCGTGTCGGGAACCTACGATTTTCCCCTCGACGTCGATATTGCGCTCGAGAACGTCGGCGGCCCGAGCGCTGGATTGATGTTTGCGCTCGGCATCGTCGAAAAAATGACCGAGGAGGACCTCACGGAGGGGCAGGTCATCGCCGGAACGGGCACTATTGATGCACAGGGAACCATCGGGCCTATCGGAGGTATCCGCCACAAGATGCAAGGCGCCCTGCAGGATGGAGCGACCTGGTTTCTGGCGCCCGCCGATAACTGTCCAGACCTGGTGGGTCACGCGCCCGATGGTCTGACGGTGATTCCCGTTGCCACCTTCGATGACGCGTTCGTGGCACTCGATGCCATCCAGACCGGTGGCGCTCTGGAAAGTTGCCCGGGGTCTTAGCAATCGCTCAGCCACTGTTTGTAGACTGAGGGCTCCCGCCCCGCCAAGGAGAGTAATTCACTCGTGTCTCAAGCCGCACCGCAGCTCTTTGATCGTCGTCGACTTCCGCTGATTATTACGGTCGTCATCCTCGCCATCGTGTTGGGAGGGTTCTTCCTTTTCTCGTCGCTCTACACCGAGGTCTTGTGGTTCGACCAGGTGGGCTACCTCGAAGTTCTGCTGACCACCTGGGGTGGCTCGGTCGCGATGTTCCTCATCGGCTTCCTCACCATGTTCATTCCGGTGTGGTTGAGCATCAACCTCGCCTATCGATTCCGCCCCGTGTATGCGAAGCTCTCCAACGAACTCGATCGTTACCGACAAATCATTGATCCCATCCGCCGCGTAGCGATGCTCGGAATCCCGGCGCTTCTCGCTTTGTTCTCCGGTTTGGGCTCAGCCAACACCTGGCCGCAGTTCTTGCTGTGGATGAACCGTGAGCCTTTTGGGACAACTGATCCCGAGTTCGGCCTCGATGTCGGCTTCTACATTTTCGAACTCCCGGTGTATTCGGCCGTCATCTCCTATGTCTCGACCATCCTGGTTCTCTCAGCAGTGGGCGCTGCCGCGACCGGCTTCCTCTATGGATCTCTTGCCATCACCGGGCGCGAGGTTCGTATCTCCCGCACAATGCGAGTCCAGCTCGGCGTGATTGGTGTTCTTTATTTCGCTGCCCAAGCCGTTAACCTGTGGCTCCAGCAGTATGAGGCCCTTGTGTCTCCCAGTGGCGGATTCCTCGCCTTTGGTGCGGGCTTCACCGAAGCAAACGCGACCATCCCGGCCCGCGCGATCATGGCCGCGATTGCGGTGTTGGTGGCGCTGTTGTTCTTGGTGACCGCCATTGTCGGTCGCTGGCGCCTCGCGGTGGTGGGAACCGCGCTCTATTTGGTGTCCGGTTTGGTACTGGGCCTTGCGTACCCCGCGTTGATTCAGCGCTTCCAGGTGGATCCGAGCGCGAGGACTTTGGAGGCCCCATTCATTGAGCGCAACATTGAGGCCACCCGGGATGCGTAC
>Ga0181553_10005973_pt1 | contig 10125 bp, 10 predicted proteins | sample 011ome_17_FD_133753 | JGI IMG/M metagenome (GOLD analysis project Ga0181553, IMG submission 133753) | Coastal salt marsh microbial communities from the Groves Creek Marsh, Skidaway Island, Georgia - 011502XT metaG (megahit assembly) | ecosystem: Environmental > Aquatic > Marine > Intertidal...
CCACCTTCCTCGAAAACCTAAATTCGCCGTTTGGCATGGCGCTGATCGGCGACAGCTTCTATGTGGCCAACACCGATGCCCTGCTGCGCTACCCCTACGAACAGGGTGCTCACCGCATCACAGCGCCCGCGCAAAAGGTAGTGGACCTGCCCGCGGGCCCGATCAACCATCACTGGACCAAGAACGTCATCGCCAGCCGGGACGGCTCGCGGCTGTACGTCACCAGCGGCTCCAACAGCAATGTGGCGGAGAACGGCATGGCCGCCGAGGTCAACCGCGCCGCGATACTGGAAGTCGACCCACAGGCTGGCACGCTGCGGATGTTCGCCTCCGGCCTGCGCAACCCCAACGGCCTGGCCTGGCACCCTGAAACCGGCGCTCTCTGGACCACCGTCAACGAGCGTGACGAGATCGGCAGTGATCTGGTTCCGGACTACATGACCTCGGTCCAGGACGGCGGCTTCTATGGCTGGCCGTACAGCTACTTCGGCCAGCATGTCGATGTTCGGGTCAAACCGCAGCGACCGGATCTGGTCGAACGCGCCATCGTCCCGGACTACGCGCTGGGCGCGCATACCGCCTCCCTCGGGCTCGCCTTCCACGAGGGCAGGCTGCTGCCATCACGCTACCTGCACGGCGCATTCGTTGGGCAGCACGGCTCATGGAACCGCAGGCCCCGTAGCGGCTACAAGGTGGTGTTCATTCCCTTTCGCGATGGCAAGCCGGCCGGGCAGGCAGAAGACGTGCTGAGCGGCTTCGTCAACGCCGCGGGCGAAGCCATGGGCCGGCCCGTCGGCGTCTCGGTGGACCGGCACGGCGCGCTGCTGGTTGCCGATGACGTGGGTGACGTCATTTGGCGCGTCACTCCAGACGACCGCCGAGCCGCCGACGCGTCGCCACGTTGAACCTTGCGAGGCGCCCGATGGCCATAAAAGCATGACCGTCCGGCCTGAGGCTCTCACATGTTCAAACGCACTCTTTTGGTCATCATCGCTCCGGCGGCTCTTTTGATCGGCTGCTCCGGCAACGTGCAGAACCCTGTCGATCGAATTACCTATCGCGACGAGCCGCTGGTACGGGACGTGGAAACCGGCATGACCCAGGCGCGCGTGCTCAGCATCGGCGGTGAGCCGTCCCGGGCTACGGCACGCACCGTGGTACCGGGCCTGTGTCACGACTACATCCTCAACCGGGACGGCAAGCAGCAGCCCTATTACGTCAGTTTCGACAGTGCCGGCCGGGTGGATGGCCAGGGTTTCCTGACCTGCAAGCAGCTCGAGGAAAACCAGCGCAACCTGCGTCGCTGAGGCTCGCATTCACGTCCAAGCACAGTGGTAGATGCCAGAGGAGGTTTCACCATGCCCCGTGGAGACAAATCCAAGTACACCGACAAGCAGCAGCGCAAGGCTGAGCACATCGAGGAAAGCTACGAGGAGCGTGGCGTCTCGGAGAAAGAGGCCGAAGCACGTGCCTGGGCCACGGTCAACAAGCAGTCCGGTGGCGGTGAACGCAAGGGCGGTTCCGGCAAGGGCAAGAGCGAAACGGCCAAGCGCGCCGACCGCAAGGATTCGGCCCATCGCGCCGCAGATGCGCGCAAGGGCAAATCGCCCAACAAGGGCTCGGCACGCGGCTCAGGTTCGTCCAGCACCAGCCTTGCCGACATGACCCGCGACCAGCTGATGGAAAAGGCTCGCGAGCGCGACATTCGTGGCCGCTCGAAGATGCGCAAGGACGAGTTGCTGAAGGCGCTAAGCTGATGATCTCAATCGAGACCAGCCAACAGCCTCCAGTGCCGGCACCGGGCAATCCCAAGCGCGAGGACCCAGACGAGCCGGTGCCCATCGACGAGCCCGGCCCTGGCCAGTCCGAACCGGAGCGTCCGCCACCGGAACAGGTGGCGGGCTAAACTTTTCGCCAGCATCCCGATCTCAATTGGCGAACCGTGAAGCACTGCACAGGGTGCATAGACCAGGAGATGGCGATGAGTTACGTACAACTGAGCGACAAACAGAGCCTGCGCGAACGGGCCCGTCAACACGTCGAGAATGGCGCGGTCACCGAGAGCTATTCGGCCGACCGCGAGGTGGTGATCAACCTGCTGAACGAGGCGCTGGCCACCGAGCTGGTCTGTTACCTGCGCTACAAGCGTCACTACTACATGGCGACCGGACTGAAATCCAGCGTCGCCGCCGCCGAGTTCCTCGAGCACGCCAATGAGGAGCAGGAGCACGCCGATCGCCTGGCCGAGCGGATCGTTCAGCTGGGTGGCGAGCCCGACTTCAATCCTGACAGCCTCACCGAACGCGCCCATGCGCAGTACGCCGAGGGCAATGGCCTGCGCGACATGGTCTTCGAGAACCTGGTGGCCGAACGCATTGCCATCGACAGCTATCGCGAGATCGTCCAGTACATCGGCGACAAGGACCCTACCACTCGGCGCATCTTCGAAGACATCCTGGCGCAGGAAGAGGAGCATGCCGACGACTTGGCCGGCCTGCTGGACGGCATGAACTGAACCGCGATCCGCCGGCTCGCATGCCAGCTGCGTTACAGAATAAAAAAAGGCCACCCGAGGGTGGCCTTGAATTTAGGAAGAGAGGTACAGCTTAGCCGGCTGCCACCGGACGCATGTAGGAGATCGGTGCGGTCTGCGGGTCATCGAAGGTCACCAGTTCCCACGCATCCTTCTGTGCCATCAGGGTGCGCAGCAAACGGTTATTCAACGCGTGACCGGATTTATAGCCGCGGAATTCGCCGATCAGGCTGGTGCCCAGCAAGTACAGATCACCGATGGCATCGAGAATCTTGTGCTTCACGAACTCGTCCTCGTAGCGCAGGCCGTCTTCGTTGAGCACACTGGTTTCGTCCACCACGATGGCGTTCTCGACGCTGCCGCCCAGAGCCAGGTTGTGCGAGCGGAGGAACTCGATGTCACGCATGAACCCGAAGGTACGTGCACGGCTGACTTCCTTGACGAAGGAAGTGCTCGAGAAGTCCACACTGGCGGTCTGGGTGCGACCCTTGAAAACCGGGTGATCGAAATCGATCTCGAAGCTCACCTTGAAGCCGTCGAAAGGCAGGAAGGTCGCGCGCTTGTCGCCCTCCTCGACCGTCACTTCACGCTTGATGCGGATGAACTTCTTGTGGGCGTCCTGCTCCTGCAGGCCGGCGGATTGAATCAGGAATACGAAAGGCCCAGCGCTGCCGTCCATGATCGGCACTTCCGACGCGGAGAGTTCGACGTAGGCGTTGTCGATCCCCAGGCCGGCCATTGCCGAAAGCAGATGCTCCACTGTGTCGACCTTGACGTCACCGTTGACCAGCGTTGTGGACATGGTGGTTTCGCCAACATTCTCGGCCCGCGCGGGAATCTCCACAGGCGGGTTGAGGTCGGTGCGACAGAACACGATCCCGGTGTCCACCGGTGCCGGTTTCAGGGTGAGATAAACCTTCTCTCCCGAATGCAAGCCGACGCCGGTGGCGCGAATGATGTTCTTCAGGGTGCGTTGTCTGATCATGGCCTTTTGCTTCGCTGTAGCACTAGTTGCGAATAGTTTTCAACAATTGGCGGCGATAATAGCAGATGCCAACTTTGCTGAACACCAATCACAACAATACTCCTGATAACTTCAATCAATCGGCCTGACGACGCAGGAACGCCGGAATATCCAGATAATCCAGATCCTCCTGTGGGTTCAGCTTGGCCGCGGTGGCCGCCGCATGAGCCTGGTTGCGCATGACGGTCGGGCGCTCCAGATCGCGGTAGTTCACGGCAGCCTGCTCCTGCTGACGCGGGGCCGGCGCCGAGGCGGCAACGGTCTGCACGGTGTTGTCGATGACTTTCACCGGCTTTTCGTTACGCGGACCCAGGCCGGTGGCGACCACGGTGACATGCAGCTCGTCGGCCATGTCCGGATCGATCACGGCGCCAACCTTGACGGTGGCTTCATCGGAAGCGAAGGCCTCGATGATCTCACCCACTGCGGCGTATTCGCCGAGCGACAGGTCCAGACCAGCGGTGATATTGACCAGAATGCCGCGTGCGCCCTGCAGGTTGACGTCTTCCAGCAGCGGGTTGCGAATGGCCGCCTCGGTCGCTTCGCGGGCGCGGTTCGGGCCGGTGGAGCAACCGGTGCCCATCATGGCCATGCCCATTTCGCCCATGACTGTCTTGACGTCGGCGAAGTCGACGTTCATCAGGCCCGGACGCTGCATGATGTCGGAAATGCCACGTACCGCGCCGGTGAGCACGTCGTCAGCCTTGGCGAAAGCAGCCAGCAGGCTCGCGTCCTTGCCGAGGATGGTCAGCAACTTCTCGTTGGGAATGGTGATCAGCGAGTCGACGCACTCGGACAGCGCACGGATGCCCTCGTCGGCAACCTGCATGCGACGGCGGCCTTCGAACGGGAACGGACGGGTGACCACAGCGACGGTCAGGATGCCCATTTCCTTGGCGACCGAGGCGATGATCGGCGCAGCACCGGTACCGGTACCGCCACCCATGCCGGTGGTGATGAACACCATGTCCGCACCTTCCAGTACTTCGGCGATGCGCTCACGATCTTCCATCGCGGCCTGACGGCCGATGTCTGGGTTGGTGCCAGCGCCCAGGCCCTTGGTGATGGCCGAGCCGAGCTGCAGCACGGTACGCGCTTCGATTTTCTTCAGCGCCTGCGCATCGGTGTTGGCACAGATGAATTCGACGCCTTCGACGTTGTTGCGAACCATGTGGTTCACGGCATTGCCGCCACCACCACCAACGCCGATGACCTTGATGACTGCACTTTGCGGGGTATGATCTACGAGTTCGAACATTTCCCTCTCTCCTTCCAGCTTTCTAGTTTTGGTTTTACAGCGCACTGCTTAAAAATTGCCCTGGATCCAGCCCTTGAGCCGGTCCAGAACAGACGCCTTTGATTCGTCGGCGAAATTGCCGAGCCCAGGCACGGGAACGCCGTCGGCCTGCTTGTGCAGTCCGTACAGCAGCAGGCCTACGCCCGTCGAATAAATTGGATTGCGTACTACGTCGGTCAGTCCCTTGACGCTGTGCGGCACGCCCAGGCGCACCGGCATGTGAAAGATTTCCTCGGCCAGGTCGACGGCTCCTTCCATCTTCGCTGTACCGCCAGTGAGAACGATCCCGGCCGGGACCAGATCCTCGTATCCGCTACGCCGCAGCTCGGCCTGGATCAGGGTGAAGAGCTCGTCGTAACGCGGCTCGACCACCTCTGCCAGGGCCTGCCGCGAAAGTTCGCGCGGAGGGCGATCGCCGACGCTGGGAACCTTGATGGTCTCACCTGCACCGGCCAGCTTGGCCAACGCGCAAGCATAACGAATCTTGATCTCCTCGGCATACTGGGTCGGCGTACGCAACGCCATGGCGATGTCGTTGGTGACCTGGTCGCCAGCGATCGGGATGACGGCCGTATGGCGAATCGCACCCTCGGTGAAGATGCAGATGTCGGTGGTGCCCCCCCCGATATCGACCAGGCAGACGCCCAGTTCCTTCTCGTCATCTGTCAGCACGGCATGGGCCGAGGCCAGCTGCTCAAGGATGATGTCGTCCACTTCCAGGCCACAGCGGCGTACGCACTTCTCGACATTCTGCGCAGCGTTCACCGCGCAGGTGACCACATGGACCTTGGCTTCCAGGCGCACACCGGACATGCCCAGCGGCTCGCGCACTCCCTCCTGGTTGTCGATCACGTAGTCCTGCGGCAGCGTGTGCAGCACGCGCTGGTCGGCGGGGATCGCCACCGCTTGCGCCGCATCGAGCACGCGCTCCAGATCGGCACTGCTGACTTCGCGGTCGCGAATTGCCACGATCCCGTGGGAATTCAGGATGCCGATATGGTTGCCGGCCAGACCGACGAATGCCGAATGGATACGGCAGCCGGCCATCAGCTGAGCTTCTTCGATGGCGCGCTGGATCGACTGCACGGTGGATTCGATGTTGACCACCACGCCCTTCTTCAAACCGCGCGAAGGATGGGTACCGATCCCCACGATTTCCAGTTCGCCATCGGCGGTCACCTCACCCACCAGCGCCACCACCTTGGAGGTGCCGATGTCCAGGCCGACGATCATCTTGCCGCTTTGCACGCTCGACATGTGTTTCATTCCTCAATTCTTCGCAGCGACGGTCGCATCCGTCGCGGTCGGGATCGGCTCATGCCAGGCAACGGCCAGGCCGTTCGCATAGCGCAGATCGATCCGTGCGATCTTCTCGCTTTCCTGCTCCAGCGCCTTTTGATAGATGGCAGTGAAGCGACGCATTTTTTCTACAACCTGGTCCCGCCCTAGCAACAACTCGATGCCCTGGTTGGTGGTCAGGAACCAGCTTCCACGTTCACGCAGCTCGAGACGGGAAATGGAGAATCCCAGCGGGCGCAGCATCTGGCTGAGCATCTGGTATTGCTGCATGACCCGCTGTTGGGCCCGCTTCGGACCATACAAATGTGGCAAGTGTTCATATCGGCTCAGGTCATCCGGCGAGAAAGCCTGTCCCTTATTGTTAAGCAATGCTTCGCCTCCCCAACGGGCAATCGGCAATTGCTCATCCAGACGCACCATCACCTGATCCGGCCATACACGGCGAACCTCGACATGGGCGATCCAGGGCATCTGTTCGAGTTGGTGACGCATGCCGTTCAGATCAACCTTGAAGAAGCTCTGCTCGACGAAAGGTGCGATCCGCTGCTGGACCGCCTCACGGCTGACGTAGCCCAACTCGCCCTGCACGCTGACCTTGGCGATTGGCCGATCGGCATAGGGCAGCAAGCGCTCGCCCAGCTCGTACAAGCCGACCGCCAGACCGACCAGCAGCACGGGCCAGGCGAAGCGCTTCAGCCCGGCAAGGCTGGGCCTGGGCAGGCGCTGCGACAGCGGCTGTGGTGTCGCCAGGCGACTCGCACCCCGTTGCACGGGCTTGCGCGAGGCACGTCCGTTGGCGGGTTGCGAATGGCGCAGCGTGGTGATCATGGCTTAGTTCCCCGCCTCAAGGCTGTCATCGAGAATGCTCAGCACCAGTTGCTGGAAATCCAGACCGGCGGCACGCGCCGCCATTGGCACCAGGCTGTGGTCGGTCATGCCCGGAACGGTATTCACTTCCAGCAGCCAGAAATTGCCCTCGGCGTCCTGCATCACGTCCACCCGCGCCCAACCGCGAATACCCACCGCCTCGCAGGCGCGCGCCGAGAGGGCCTTGAGCTCCTCTTCACGGGCCGCGTCCAGCCCGCAAGGGATCCGGTACTGGGTATCGGAGGCCAGGTACTTGGCGTCGTAGTCGTAGAACGTGTGAGGCGTGCCCAGGCCAATCGGTGGCAACACCTGACCGTGCAGCACGGCCACGGTGAATTCGGGACCCTGGATCCACTGCTCGACCAGCACCTGCGCGTCATAGGTGCTTGCGGCGCGCCAGGCGGCGACCAGCTCGGCGACATCGCCAACCTTGGCCATGCCGATGCTCGACCCCTCATGGGCCGGCTTGACGATCAGCGGAAAGCCCAGGGTCTCGGCCGCAGTCCGGCAATCGGCTTCGCTGGCCAGCACCGCATGCTGCGGCGTCGGCAGGCCGAGGCTTTGCCAGACCTGCTTGGTACGCAATTTGTCCATGGCCAGCGCCGAGGCGAGGATGCCGCTGCCGGTGTACGGAATCCCGGCACACTCCAGCAGGCCCTGCATGCTGCCATCCTCACCGCCACGGCCGTGCAGGACGATGAACGCGCGGTCGATCCGTTCACTGCTCAGCCGCTGCAGCAGGTCATCGCCGGCATCGATGCCGAAGGCCTCCACGCCCGCCGCCTGCAGGGCTTCGAGCACAGCAGCGCCGGACTTGAGGGAGACCTCGCGCTCGGCGCTCTTGCCGCCGAAGAGCACGGCGACGCGGCCGAATGCCTTGGGGTCGCGCGTCGATTGCAAAGCCATCATTTGCTTTTCCTTGCGGCGTCATCGCCACCGAACAGGGGACTCTTGAGAAGTTGCGGCGCCAGCCCGCCGATATCGCCGGCGCCCTGGCAGAGCAGGATGTCGCCGGCACGCAGCAGCGGCTTGACCAGCGGCGCCAGATCGACGCCGCGCTCGACGTAGATCGGATCGAGCTGACCGCGCTGGCGGATGCTGTGGCACAGCTGGCGGCTGTCGGCGCCGGGGATGGGCTCTTCACCGGCCGGGTAGACTTCCATCAGCAGCAGCACGTTGGATTCGCCGAGCACCTGCACGAAGTCATCGTAGAGGTCGCGGGTGCGGCTGTAGCGATGCGGCTGATACACCATCACCAGGCGCCGCTCCGGCCAGCCGCCGCGCACCGCCTTGATCACCGCGGCGACCTCACGCGGGTGGTGACCATAGTCGTCCACCAGCATCACGCTGCCACCCTCGACCGGCAGCTCGCCATAGACCTGGAAGCGACGGCCGACACCAGCGAACTCAGCCAGGCCCTGGACGATGGCCTCGTCGTCGATGCCCTCGTCTGTGGCAATGGCAATGGTGGCCAGGGCGTTGAGCACGTTGTGGTTGCCTGGCATGTGCACCGACACGTCGAGCGGCTCGCAACCGTCGCGCAGCACGGTGAAATAGGTGCGCATGCCTTCCTGGCGAACGTTGATGGCGCGCACGTCGGCGTCTTCGCCGAAGCCGTAGGTGGTGATCGGACGGCCGATCTGCGGGATGATCTCGCGCACCACCGGATCGTCGACGCAGAGCACCGCCAAACCGTAGAACGGCAGGTTGTGCAGGAACTCCACGAAGGTCTTCTTCAGCTTGCCGAAGTCGCCGCCATAGGTGCTCATGTGGTCGGCGTCGATGTTGGTTACCACCGCCACCATCGGCTGCAGGTGCAGGAAGCTGGCGTCGCTTTCGTCCGCTTCGGCGATCAGGTAGCGGCTGCTGCCCAGCTGGGCGTTGGTGCCGGCCGCGGTCAAGCGGCCGCCAATGACGAAGGTCGGATCGAGCCCGCCTGCTGCGAACACCGAAGCCAGCAAGCTGGTGGTGGTGGTCTTGCCATGGGTACCGGCGACGGCGATGCCATGCCGATAGCGCATCAGCTCGGCGAGCATCTCGGCGCGCGGCACGACCGGGATGCGTTGCTCCAGGGCCAGAGCCACTTCCGGATTGGCCGAATTGATTGCACTGGACACCACCAGCACATCGGCACCGGCGACATTGCCGGCCTGGTGGCCGATGAATATCTGTGCGCCGAAGCTCTGCAGGCGCTCAGTACTGGCCGATTCCTTGAGGTCCGAGCCGGACACCTCGTAGCCGAGGTTGAGCAGCACTTCGGCGATGCCGCACATGCCGACCCCGCCGATGCCGACGAAGTGGATGCGACGGATACGGCGCATACGGCGAACTTCGGCTTTCACCGCGGCGGGAGACTTAGCCATGGGCCACCTCCAGACAGATATCGACCACGCGGCGGGTGGCGTCGGGTCGGGCCAGACGGCGCGCAGTGGCCCCCATGGCCTTGAGTTTTTCCGGCTGCATCATTACCTCGGTCAGCTGAGCGGCGAGCGCGGCCGCATCAGTCTTGGCTTGTGGCAGAAGGACGGCAGCGCCCTCCTTCGCCAGATATTCGGCATTGCGCGTCTGGTGGTCGTCGATCGCATGCGGCAGCGGCACCAGGAAGGACGGCAGCCCGGCGGCGGCCAGCTCGCACACGGTGAGCGCACCGGCGCGGCAGATCACCAGATCGGCCCAGGCGTACGCTCGCGCCATGTCCTTGATGAAGGGCGCAACCTCGGCCTCGACACCCGCCTCGGCGTAGCGCTGCTTGGTGATTTCGGCGTGCTGCTTGCCGGCCTGATGGAACACCTCCGGCCGCAGTTCCACGGAGACCTGCGCCAGCGCGGCGGGCAACAGTTTGTTCAGCGGCTCGGCACCCAGGCTGCCGCCCAGTACCAGCAGGCGCGGCCGGCGCTGAGCCAGGCTGTCGCGCGGGGTTTCCAGGAACAGCTCCTCGCGCACCGGATTGCCGGTGGTGCGGCGCTTGGCGCTGGCCTTGAAGGTGTCCGGGAAGGCCTCGCAGACACGGCTGGAAAGCGGTACGAGGCTACGATTGGCCGTACCGGCGACGGCGTTCTGCTCGTGGATCACCAGCGGCACGCCAGCCAGCTTGGCGGCCAGCCC
>Ga0181553_10005981_pt1 | contig 10118 bp, 17 predicted proteins | sample 011ome_17_FD_133753 | JGI IMG/M metagenome (GOLD analysis project Ga0181553, IMG submission 133753) | Coastal salt marsh microbial communities from the Groves Creek Marsh, Skidaway Island, Georgia - 011502XT metaG (megahit assembly) | ecosystem: Environmental > Aquatic > Marine > Intertidal...
AAATTACCTGTCATATTACAGACTTTGCACTTGTTACCTACACAAATAGGACATTTGATTTTGGCTTTGTGCGGCGCAGGTAAAGTTACAGTAATTGCTTTTTTTACCATTATTTTTCTCTCCTTTGGACTTTCATTGTTCCGTCTTTGTTTTTAGTAAGAATAGTCATTGAACCATCTTCATAAACAATAGTCATTCTTACAATTGTCTTGTCGTCGAACATACTTATTCCTCCAATAATACCGCTACATCTGTTGAATAGAATAAGTTAGCGATAGATAATGCTGCTAAGAAACTATTCTTAGTTACCTTTACAGGGTCATATACTCCAAATAATGTCAAATCACAAACGTCACCTATTAATGCATTGAAACCTATATTCTCACTAGGAGATAAATTATCTAAAGAAACATTAGCGTTACTATTAGAAATTAATATTCTAATAGGCTCATGTAATGCATCAACAAACCAACTTAAATCATGGGTGTGACCTGTAAAATTACTCTTTAGAATGTTTGCTGCTCTAGCCAAACTTAGACCTCCGCCTACTACGATTCCTTCTTCTAAGGCGGCTTTTGTAGCATTAAGAGCATCGTCTAATCTTTCTTTCTTTTCTCTCATTTCAATGGAAGAAGCAGCCCCAACTCTAATTGTGGCAACTCCACCATTTAATCGAGATATTCTTCTTTTGAGTCTAGCAGCATCATGCCCTGTAACATTTTCAAGAGTTTCTTTTAGTGCTAAAACACGGCTAGAAACATCTCCCTCTGCTCCCACAAAAGTAGTCTTTTCTTTAGTAATAGAAATACTTTGGCAAGTCCCAAAATCATCTATCCCATCAAAATTAGTTGGGTCTGCTTTCATATCTTCATTGAATATTTTTCCACCAATTAAAGACTGAACATCTCCCAATTCATCAACTTGAGCATCACCAAAGTTAGGTGCTAGAATTACTGCACATTCAATTGTTTTATTGACTACATTCATCAATAGATTATTCAATGCTGAACCTTTCATACCTTTACACATAATGAGAAGAGGTCGCTTTTCTTGTGCTGCAAACTCTAACATTGGTAAAACATCACCGAAGTTTTTGAAAGAACAATTAGATAAGAATACTAGAGGATTAGAAAACTCCACCTTTCCATTTTCAGAATTAGCCATAATATGACTGATATATCCTTCATGAATTTCCATTCCTTCTCTAATTACTAATTCTGTAAGATGCGATTTAGATTCTTCGACAGTAACAACACCATCTCTTCCTACTTTAGACAAAGCGTCAGAAATCAGTTTACCCATTTCGCTATCATTATTAGAAGCGATAGTAGCAATATCTAGTATTTCGTCATCATTTACTTCTTGACTTAAATTATCTAGAATGTTACACATTTCATCTCTAATAGTTTCCATTAGTCTGTTAAATGAATGAACAGTAATTTCGCCTGTCGAATCCATTATTCTGTGACATAATGCCTGTGCTAGAATACAAGCAGTTGTTGTTCCATCACCGCTTCCTTCTTGTGCTTTACTTGCTAAATTCTGAACCAATTGAACACCCATCTGAATATATGGGTCATCACTTGAAATATACTTAGTGATAGTTACACCATCATTAATTACAACCGGAGGATTTCCTTGTAGGATTACAGTCTTAGCCTGTGGTCCTAATGTTGGTTTAACAGTATTAGCAACCAAATCAATTCCTTGTAGTAGTTTTTGTTTTACTTCTTCACCTTGAATAATCATTCTTCATCACCTATTACTGCAAATATATTACCGAAAGGAACGAACATGTATTGTCCTTCTTTCTTGTAAATAGTATCGTTGTTGTAAATTACCTTACGGCCATTCAGACTAGAATCCTGTTTACAAGAAATAACTAAGCCTACATTATCGTGCTTAATTCTAATTCCACTATCTCTAGTATCTTCTTCGGTTTCTATTATTACATAATCTCCTACTGCTTCTAATTTCATTTTTTCACCTCAAATTTATTCTGCCTTGCTATTTGACAACAAACTCTAATTTTATCTGTTGAATGCAAAGTCCAAAACTCATTGTCTTCCCAACCAAACTTATGTTCAATATAGCGACAAAGTTGTTTACGACTCATATTTTCAAAATCATCATCTATCTCTATTCCAAGAATAGGGCCGCCTTCATTCTTTAGAAATGAATCTAGAATAACATAAACTCGACCCATTCCGTTAATTGTTTTTCTAAGCAACCATTGAATCACAGAATCAACCCCGGACTTTTATCGTTAGGATGTCTTTTGATATGATTTGCTTTTCTAACCCTAAGCGGTATTCTTTCAACGGGGACTAACTTTGATTCCCAATCCCTACCGCTTGATATTATTTTAGTAAACATATGTGCAGGTTTACCTTGATACTTTCTAACTGACCTAAGACCACTTTTAATTCTCATTCCTCTTCATCTCCTTTATTCCAATTTTGTATTCTTTCTAAGTTATATTCTCTATAAATTTTTAATTGCTTAGGCTTATCTTGATGCCAATAACCATAGTGACCTTCTCCACCTAATACATATGCTTCAGTCATTTGTGAATGCCAAATAGAAACTGTTCTGATATCTGTTCCACTAAAATAAGCGGAACCAAATGGATGTGTATGAATCCAACATCTGATAGGTAATTTCATTCCTATTGGCGGTTGCATGCCAAACTCAACATAACCGGGAGAACCGGTAGTAACATAACAATTGTTTTGGCTATCAATTACTACCTGCACTTCTAAATTAGGAAGAATTTCTGTTGAAGCATGCCAAATTGCATCATGAAATTTTAAACTCGTATATGCTAATTCATCAACCTCATGTCTATCTTTCCATTTAAGACCAATAGATTCAAGAGTTAAATTAGCCTCTTGAACCCAAACATTCAGAATATGTTGCTCTGCTCTTTCTCTTGCTTCTTCAAGGGCTTTGAATTCCTCATAGCCGCTATCATCTTCGTTGTTAATTTCATCAAAATACTTATCTTTCAATCTTCCCATTTTATTCATCTCCTAATTCTTCAAGGATAGATAGATGTAACTTGTCTATCTTTTTAGATAATTTATCTATTTTCTTTAGTTTACGCTGAACCTTTTGCGAGTTATTTGCTAAAACGCTCTTGTGTATCTTCTTAGACCGGATGGCCTTAGACGCTTCCATAAGCATCGAAATATGGGCAGGTTCTGTGCTTTCGATAAGATATTCTAGGCGACCTGCTATTTCTCCGTAGGATAAACCGAATCTTTCTCTTGCTTCATCTATACTCAATTCATAGAAATTAACCAATAAATCAAAGTCTTTTTCAGCATCCCAACCATTATTCTCTATTGGAATAAATCCCTTATGGTCGCCTGCCCATTGATGAGTTTCATGGAATTCATTACGTTCTTTCTCTAATTTTTCTAATTTAGCCGCATCAAGCATCTTGAATCTTTTCTTAGATGCAGGAATACTTCTCTGTAATTCTTCTGAAATATCTAACCAAGATACTTCATCTCTTACAAGTTCCATTAATCTATTTTCTTCTGTTTTACTCCATCTGCATGTTTTAACCATTTAAGCCACCATCTCTTCATTTACTTCTTGTTTAAACTCCCAATCATGGAAAAAACCATGACGGGCTAAAAATCCACCTGCTTCATTAATCGGCCCAATATATTCTGCTGAACATACTTGACACCAAACCGCTACTATTTTTTCATTCCAAACGCAACCATTTTCGTCTTCATATTCGACAATAGTTCCAATGTCATCTAAACTATATTTCATGCTCATACGTTCATCACCATGAAATCTTTAACTTCTTCACCGTTGAAATATCTTTGAACCCATTGTGCGCCAACTCCTGCAATTGCTATTTGCATAAATTGAACACCTTTATTTGTTCCATCCCAAGAATCTCCTTGACAACTGAAAGAACCATCCGGCCCTGCTAATAATGTATCATACATGTTTGCTTCCGCCTTATGTGACACAAGTGCCGCATTTCTGCCTTGCGCTCGTAAATCGAGCCATTTAAGACTTGTGTTATACAAGGTTTTTCTGACACCTAAATTATCAACACAACAGATAACCAAATCATATCCTTTCATTTGTTGTTCACTCAGAATAGGAAATCGGTGCGTGTTTAATACGCTATCATATCTTGCGATAGCATGCACCTTTCTTTTAGATATTTCCGACTCTGTGAAATTCTGATATGGTATGTTCTTTGCTTCAACAATATCGGGGTCTGCTACTGTAATAGAATACAAATTCACCTTATCTAAAAACTGAATCAAAAATGACCCAATTCCGCCTGCTCCTATAATTAATACCTTTCTTTTCATTATTTTTCACCTCAAAATTTCTTTCCGTGTAAAAACTCACGGTTCTTGTTATATTCTATCTTCGCTAATACTGCGCCTGCTACATCTAAATCCTTACCAAAGGCATAATCCATTATGCGAATTACTGCGTCTGCTAATTCTTCTTCGACTTTATTATAATCCATTATCTTGTTAGAAACAGGATTACCATCTCTCATGGCTTCTAATGCTTCACTAATTTCTGAATGAATTAGAGCAATTGCTTCACCATCATTTCTTCCATCTTCTTTCCAAAAGCCATTCTTAAGAGATATTTTGTAAATGCGCTTTGAAAGTTTATTCCATTCCTTCTCAAAGGTCAAACTCAACACCACGCTTTTTTGCTAATTCTTCTAACTTATCTTTGTGCTTCTTTGGGACATGTTTTTTTGCTACAACCTGTATTAAAGAAGGGCTAACCTTTTCTGATACCGGTATTACACATGCATGTTTTCTGCATATCGGCAAATTCGTTTTATCACATTTAGTTGCCATACCGTTATTACAATATGCACACTGTCCTCTTTTTGTTTCCATTCCATCTAAATTCATTTTATTCACCTATTTTGTTTATATCTTTTCCTTTTAATTCTTTAACTGAATCGAATCCTAACAAACCAACTAATAATTTAGTTTCTTTGTGGATATTCCATCTAGTAAATCCTGTTACTTCTGAGATTAATACAGAAGTAATATCATTTCTAATAAATACATTACTTGCTATCCAACATATTGCTGAATAATACGCCCTGCCTTTATTATAATCTGATTTAGCAACTATTGGTTCTAATACTGCTAATACCTTCCTAGCCTGATTATGAAACATTAAATCATTAGTAATTAGATTCAATGTTTTAAGCAAACTAAATGAAGGATTTTCTTGTCTTATGACTCTGTTGCCATAGAATTGATTTATCTTTCTAGACAATCTAGAAACCTTTTTTCTGTTACAATCGTATTCCTTAATTACCTCGTTATAAGTATGAGGTGTGCCATTTTCTCTTAGAACATAATGGACTATTGCTGCTGCTCTAACTTCATAAGGATATGATGTCATGATATTTGCTCTTTGTAACTCAATATAGACACGCTCTATTCTATCCTTTACATCAATTTGAGGTGCTACTGCACTAAGAGTCATGTTACAATGCATTAACCCATTTTGGATATTTTTTGGCATAACACTATTCTTTCCAAACTTGTTGAATTTGTAAGAGCCTTTACCGATAACAACAGAACCTAGTCTGTTATTATCGCTTGAATGAACAACTTCACCTGCTGAATTCAGTATGTGAGTTGTTTCTTCAAATGACTCAGTAACTAAAACTAGACCACAATCAGAACAAATACGTTCACCCATTCGCTCATCAAAATAATTATCCGTACCATTACACTCATCGCATTTCATTCAAATCAATCCTATTTACATTTTTATTCGTAACCAAGTATCTCTTGATTGTATTTACTATTTTTATTGTCATTGTATCGTTTAGTAACGCTAATGCTCTAGCCCCGAATTGGTCGCCTATTGGAGAATCGGGGGCCATATTATCTATACATATCGGCCCTTTCCAAGCATATTCATTGGTAGGTCTTTCGGGAACAGGTTTTACTTTTTCAGGATTTTTAGCATTCCAATCTTCAATTACTTCTCGTTTTCTGGAATGTTTTTCGAGAATTTCAAAGAAATCGCTAGAGGAATACTTAGGTTGCCAAACGTATGTGGAAACCATCTGTATGTTACTCTTATATGGGTCAGAAACCAATTTCCAATCATAATCTTTACCTTTAACAAACAGTGTCTGTAATTGATTATCTTTCCAAATCGCTCTCAGTCTTTCACCATGTTGGGCTAACAAATCATTTACTAATTGTAATGCCCTCTTTTCAACAATATCTCTTGTTCTATTCTGTTGTAAAAACTCAACCATTAGAACGCTTTCTGCTTCTGAAGGCTTTCTTCCAACAGTATATTCAAATAACTTCTGAGGTGAAACGAAAGACCATTTTGTGTTTCTTTTCTTATTTAGAGCATAGAAAGAATATAGATGAAGTAATTCTTTATTCTTTAACGTGCCCCAAAGACCATCACTTAATTCAATTGCACATTCTTCTTTGCCTATTTGCATAATATTTAGTCTGCAATCTTTCTTAACAAAATCATCAAAGAAATGATATGGTAATCTATTCTCTAGACAATACTTTACTTCTTCGGGAGTCGCTAGATAGTCCATCATGGATTTCATTAACTCTGCTGCATCTTGAGTAAAGATACTTTTGTAAAGCACTCTTGCTAATACATTATGAATAGTGTTAGCGGATTCAGTTTGACCATTGATAGAATACCTAGTTTTATTCTTAGAGATAACAATAGGTAATGCCTGAATAGTAATTACCATTTCATATTCTTTAGGAATTCTGCCGTAATAACTTTGCCCCCGGTTACTAAACAGAGTTTTCCACCAATTAACTATTCCTTGATGAACAGGGTCTTTAGCAGTTCTTACATAGGTAATCTGATTAGAGATATTTAAATATCTAGTGATTACTCCCTCAATTTTTATTTTTGTTCTCCAATGTTCATAGGAATCATTCGGTTTTCTTATTTGTATTATTCTTTCCATATTATCACATCATATACATATTAGTATTATCAATATCACATCTTTCGTGTATTTCTTTATTTATTTCTTCGGCAATCAACAATTGCCCTCCACAGACCCTACAACGGGTCGCAGTATTCTTATTTTTTCTTTTATTCTTAACATATTTAGGATTCTTTTCTTTCATTTAATCACCTAACATAAAAAATCCACTCTTTCTTTGAGGAAAGAACAGATATCACAATAACTTTCACAATTCTTTTTGTGATAGCCTAACATTAGCCGGTTGTAATCTTGTTGTTCTCTTAAATAGACATGGAAGCCTTTGTTTACTGCTTCGGGAATATCCCAAAGAGTATTCAATAGAGTTGTAACTAATCTAAATTTTTTTTCTGCTTCTTCATCTAAAGAGTCACACACTGAAATAGCATGTCTTAGTTTAATTTGATTCTCAAGAGTAAGCAGCCTAGAAATACAAATTGCGTTCATTAAACAATCTTCATAATCTTTGTATATTTTAGAGTTATATTTTGCTCGCAATGGCGCAATTTCGGTCATTGAATCACCTTAAATTTCACACTGTCCACCTGCACAGGCTAATTCGCCCTTTAGGTCAGTATTATCTTGGGATTCAATAATTTGAGTTAAATCAACATTAGTTAATGATTCGCTCAAATAACGATATGTATCTTTATCGCTACTTTCAAACGGTGCTTGAGTATATGTTCCACCATCATAAGGTAAAACAGATAGACCGTTGTAATAGTGTCTATTTCTCCATAGCCATTCTCCAACTTCATCCCATTCATTTTCTTTTACAGAAATAGTTGCTGAAACATTATGAGTATTTAATCCATCAGTGTGACCCGTTCTTACCCAACGAATACTGAAATTCTTTACTCGCTCTAATAAATCAAATACTGATTCACTTCTCACAATAGCGTTTTCCGGTGCTTTTTGTGGAACTGAAATTACTGCTTGAGCAGTAGGATTAAAGAATTCATCTTCAACTAATTCGGGATGATTTTCTAGAAGATAATCGTAAATGGCTTCATTCTTTCCTACTCTTAATCTTCGGATATAATAAGGGTGATGCCATGCATGAATACCACTACTTGTTCCTAATACAAGAGAAGTAGTTCCGGCAGGCTTTACGCAGGTTGTTCTAGCAGCAGGCTTTATTCCAATTAATTCTGCTACTCTTTTGTTTTCTCTCTTGACTTCAATTGCTGCCATTTCTAAATCTAGATGTTCAACAACATTAGAAGCAATACCTGTCATAGATACACCTAATAGAGCATCTTTTTCTGTATTCTTTCTCCATATCTCTCTAAGGTAATGAAAATCAGTATAACCTGCTTGTAATGTTCCTAAGAAAGAAGCGGCACTTACTCTCTGTTCTAAATCGGCTTGGTCTTTTACATCAGAAGCATTTACTTCTGTAAGATTACAAAATTGGAATGGTCTTAGTGCTATTTCACAACATGGGTTTGTTCCCCAATCTTTGTCATTGTTAAAGTAAATACCGGGTTCACCACTACCGGAGGCCTGTATTCTTTCCCACAATCCCATGAAAAACTCCTTAGTTATTCTATGTCGAAGTAATACTGCTGAGTTATTTGCACGACCTCTTTGTGGGTTTGATTCCCACCAATTACCCGATTTACAAGCAATCATTTCGTGGTCATCTGCTGAGAATAAACTAATCATAGCAGCCCTTCTAATTCCACCACTTAATACTGCATCAGCAATATGACACATTATATCATGTGCTTGAATAGAAGTTAGTTTGCTATTATTATCAATAGTCTGTAAGATACCTTCTATTTTCACTAAACATTCTCTTAGTGGTTGTGGCCCCGGTGCTTTTCCACCGCTTGTAATTAATGTTGCACCCTTTTCTCTAATATCTGAATAATCAAATACAGGAGTTGATGTTCTAATACCTGTATAACATTCCATTAGAACCTTAATTGAATCTGCCCATCCTTCAATAGAATCAGCGATTAAATATCTTCTTTGTCGGTTAGGATTAGGATGGTAAATAGCACTTAGATTCTCAATGTGATGTCTTTGAACAGAATAACCAACTCCTGTTCCTCCTAATAATAAAAACATGGATTCGCTAAATGCTAGATGTGAATCTATTGGTAAATATGCACAATTGTAAACTCTATTAGGACTTAATCCAATAGGTTTACCTGCGAACTGCATTGAACGCATTGATGGTAATACCTTCTTTGGTATTACAAAGTGAGTGTAAACTTCTTTAATTTCTTGTTCTAGTTGTGGATATGTTTTGATATGCATCTGCATATTTCTTTCACAGATTTCTTCCCATGTTTCTCTTCTCATCTTTTCGGGAATAAATTTAGCGTATTTCATATGCACTGTAATATCCGATAATATTTGCTTATTTTGGTTCATCTTTAACACCTGTATTTTGTTCTTTTAGGCCATTTGTCTAAAGTTGTAAAGGAAAACTGCCAATCTAACCCTGTCTTAGTTACAACCCATTCCTTTTCTTCAAGAAATACCCAATCCTTGAATTCAGTCATCGCTTTTTCACCGTGTTTTTTTAGCAATTCCTGTGGTGAAGAGTATTCTTCATCACGGTATTCTATGCGAGTGTCACCATACGCATAAATATATCCATTTTTGCCTCTAGCAATAACATAATTACTAGGATAAAAATCGGGTTTAATGACGGCTAAACCGTCTTTAACTAAAGGACTGAAATTAGTCCATCCTTTAATTTCTGTAAGATATATTTTGAATCCCTCTTCGGGGATAAAGTTCAGTAAATCGTTTAACATCACTGAAAAAAGGGGAGAGCAATTTCGGTAAATGTTGGCAAACCGAAATCACTCCCCCCAAGAGGGTGAAAGAAGATAGCCTAAATCAAAGGCTTCCTCCAACAATAGCAGGGGTTAAGTCCACTGAGGTAACGTCATCCCAATTAACTGCTGAAATATCTTCTCTAGCCACCATTTCGCCATTGATAAAGCACCAATGGGTCGGATGGGTATCAATCTGTTCAATAATGCTAGAAGCATCCTCTAGCATCAGTTCTGTGTGTCCTGTTTCATTCATTATTCTTACTGTAATCATTTTAATCACTCTTCCTATTCTGTTATCTTTCTCACCC
>Ga0181553_10005982_pt1 | contig 10118 bp, 7 predicted proteins | sample 011ome_17_FD_133753 | JGI IMG/M metagenome (GOLD analysis project Ga0181553, IMG submission 133753) | Coastal salt marsh microbial communities from the Groves Creek Marsh, Skidaway Island, Georgia - 011502XT metaG (megahit assembly) | ecosystem: Environmental > Aquatic > Marine > Intertidal zone...
CGCCAGGTTTGATGTGTTGCAGTCTAGATGTCAATTTACCATCGGGCACTTTAATACTCAGAAACTCAAGGTGCTCCTCATAGTTTGCTGAGGCTATGCTGTAGGCGCGCATGACTGGGCGGTCCTCGCCGGGTAAACCGATCATTACAAACTCACCGTTACGGAATCGGAAGCTTGGTGACCGCGTTGTTTTAAAACTAAATAATGTATCGTTCCAGTGATGAACATCCAGAACGCTCTCTATCTCAAAGTTTGCCATAAATCACTACATTAAAATCTCTACTGACGCTTATATTGGTACGTACTCATCATATTTCAATTACGAAAACAAACGATGGTAGATTTTTCATATCACATTAATTCGAAAGAAAACCGTTAACTTATTCGACTGTATAAGGGGTTGTTTTAAACCTGAATTGAGTATTTGCAGCTAGAAAATTTTGCCAAGTATTTCTAGTTTGTCAGATAGTTTGCGATGAAGGCTTCCATTTTATCGATACTGATATCGATATCTTCCTGGGTTGTTTTGGGGTTGATGGGGCACATCCTCAGTGTTACATGGCCATTTAATTTGGTGGTTGTGATCATTGTGTAGCCGTCGTGATAGGTGAATTGAGACAGTGCGGTATTGAGTTCATCTAAATCACCAGCAAAACCACCCGGTCGAGCGCGAAATGATATGATACCAATCGAAGCTTGAGAGACAATTTCCCAGTAGTCACTATTCGCCATGCGTTGTTCGATGTATTCCGCATGTTCGATACCGCGGGTGATATCCTCGCCCATTTGCTCAGTCCCCTGACACAAAATGTAGCTGTAAAGTTTGAGAGCTCTGAAAGAACGCGTTAATTGGGGTCCGTAATCATAGTAATTTATCTCACTATCATCTCTGACCGTGTCATCTAAATATTCCGCTTCCACAGCAAAACTGCGTTTCAGATCGAGACTGTCTTTTACTAATAAACAGGCTGTTTCGTAAGGCTGAAACCACCACTTATGTGGATCAATGGATACGGAGTCGGCCAAATTAATCGAATCAATAAGGTGCTTATATTTCTCCGACATAATGGTCGCACCGCCATAGGCACCATCAATATGCAGCCAACAATGATACGCTTGGGCAATATCACTGAGCGCCCTGAGGTCGTCGATGGCGCCGGTATTTGTCGTCCCGGCATTACCAATAATACAAAAAGGTTCATAACCATTCGCCAGATCAGTTTCCATCTGCTCTGATAATGCTGCAATCGATAATTTAAAGTCAGCGGTTGTGGCGATGGGGCGCAAATTGTCAGCTTTAAAACCAAGAATACGAGCCGCTTTAGCAATTGAAGAATGGGTCTGCTCAGAATAATAGATAATCCCCTTGCTAAAGGAACGCTCAGTAAAGGCTTTATCGCGGGCAGCAACAATGGCAGACATATTGGCCATCGAGCCGCCACTCAGGAAAAGCCCACCGGCTTTATCATCATAGCCAAAAAACTGTGTTAGCCACTGAATGGTCTGTTTTTCGATCATGCCTGCGGCGGGACTCGCCATCCAATGGCCAGCAAAGACATTCATGCCCACAGAAAGTGTGTCCGCTAAAATACTTGTGTAACTGCTCGGCCCGGGAATGAAAGAGAAAAAGCGTGGGTGATCGGTATGTACCATATTGGAACCCACAAGTTCATGTAGCTTGGCAAAAACCTCTTCTGCCGGTCTGCCTTTCGCAGGTGGTGCCTGCTTAATTACTGAGGCCAAATTATCGACAGAATTCATATCATAAACAGCTCTATCTTTGAGATGTAATCGATGCTCAACAATGTAATCAATAATCTGATAGCCAAGGGCTTTCATTTCTTTTTCGTTCATTGCTTAGGCTTATCACTTGTTAGACAGGTGGTAACTTTTTATAGACTCTTTAACCATTTGTCCACTGTTAGAGGATTAAAAATACATTTTCAAGGTTATCGCGCAGCGCATGTCGCTTATTCAAAAAGGGCTAGCAAAAGTACGCCTATTGTGTGAAATGATGGCTATTTGATGGCGTGTCACAAAGAAAAAACTTAAGACAATTTATGAACATTTCATTGCAACATTATGTTGTTATTAGAGAAACATTTTCATGATGCTTTTTAGCCAAGAACATTCACAACATCTACTTTGCGTAAGTGTATATTATGGTATAATTTTATGCGGATCGTTAGACACCCTGAGTGTAACTAACCTTAGAATTAGTAAACCACTCAGAAGTAATAATAGTACCTCGTGCCATATACCCCTACTAAGGGACAAAGACACTATTCAACTGAAATATTCTTGAAATAAACCGGTATTAGAATTACGCAACCTTAAAATGTGCACAATTTTATTTGCAACCAAAACTTCAAATCGGGGAAGATAATGAAGACTAAACTAAGTAAAATCGCATTAGCGGTGGCTTTGACAGCCGGTCTGTCGACAGCAACGCTAGCGAACACTACTACCTCATCTATCAGAGGTAATGTAGCAACAGAGGCTGGTAATACCTTTGCTTCCGCTACAGTTACTATCACCCACACACCATCTGGCACAGTATCGACGACTTCTACTAATGAAAGTGGTACGTTCTCAGCTAGAAGCCTACGTGTTGGTGGTCCATATACTATCGAGATCTCTGGCGATGGTTTTCAGTCTGTAAAAATCGAAGATGTATATTTATCTCTTGATCAGGATTTCTCATTACCTGTTACAGTTGAAGCAATCTCAGACGAGAACGTTTTAACAGTGACGGGCAAACGTCAAGGTTTAAACAGCTTCTCTAACGAAGGTCTGAGCACAAGCCTTGGTCTACAAGCACTGCAAGAAGTCACTTCGATTGATCGTGACATCACTGACGCAGCGCTACTTGACCCATTTGCCTCTGTTAATGTACAGAGCGGTGGTGCAAAGGAATTAACCATTGCGGGTGCTAACAACCGTTTCAACTCGCTAACAATTGATGGTGTTGCCTTAAACGACCGCTTCGGTTTGAATGCGAACGGTTACCCAACTCAGCGTTCACCTATTTCCTACGACGCGATTGAGTCTCTGTCTATCCAGACAGCACCTTTCGATGTTGAGTACAACGGTTTCACTGGTGGTACTATCAACGCAGTCACTAAGTCAGGTACTAACGAGTTAACAGGTTCTGTTGGTTACTACTTTACTGACGATGGCATGATTGGCAACAGTTCTGATGCTGATGAGTTCGACTTCACATTCGAAGAAGAAACTATTGTTGCAACTTTAGGCGGTCCGATCATCGAAGATAAATTATTCTTCTTCGTTGCTTACGACAAGTATGAAGAAATCGCACCTCTAAACTCTGGACCTGTCGGTTCTGGTGCTTTGAACATATACGAAAACATTACTCAAGCTGATGTTGACCAAGTTCGTTCAATTGTGAACAGCGTATGGGGTTTCGACATTGGTGGATTCACTAAGCCACCTGCGGAAGATGAAAAGATTCTGGCGAACATCGATTGGAACATCAACGAAAACCATCGTGCTAAATTTACCTACATCAGCACTGAGGGTAATACAATCCGCGAGCAGAACGGTAACAACTTCCTGGCTTCTGATGAGAGACTAGGTGCATCTTCTGCATGGTATGACCGCTCTGAGAATGTTGAGAGCATGATTGCTCACGTCTTCTCTGATTGGTCACCTAACTTCTCGACTGAAATCAAGATTGCCAGTACTGAACAAGCAACGGGTCAGGATTCTTTAAACGGTGCTGAATTCCCGTCAATGGCAGTACTCCTGCGTGAAGTTGATGGTGATGAACAATACTTGGTATTTGGTCCCGACCGTTTCCGTCATGGTAACCAGCTAAGTCAAGACTTCTTCCAATATAAGTTTGTTGGTGAGTACGTTACTGGCGACCACATCATCAAGTTCGGTTATGAGCGTGAAGAAGTGGATGTAAACAACCTCTTTGCTCAAAACTCTGAAGGTTCTTACGTGTTCGACAGTGTTGCTGACTTGCAGAATGCAACAGCCTCTGGCCTGTTGTACAACAACGCAATCACCAATGATGAGAATGACCTGCGTGCTATCTGGGGTTATAACTATAACTCTCTATATGTTCAGGACAGCTGGGATATTAACGGTGATTTAATTGTCGACTTTGGCGTACGTTACGACTGGTATGAATCAGAAGGTTCTATCCGTGAGAACCAGAACTTTATCGACCGTTACGGTTTCTCAAACACCGGCGATATCGATGGTTTGGACGTAATACTGCCAAGAATGTCATTCAAGTGGCTAGTATCTGATGTGACCACAGTACGTGGTGGTATTGGTAAATTCTCTGGCGGTTCTCCAGGTGTTTGGATTTCAAACAGCTACTCAAATGACGGTGTGATTTCTGACAGCTCCAATGCATTTGGTGTGGTGAATGTTCCAACAACACCGGATCCTGCCACTGGTCAGTACATCCCTGCGGATGTGCTTGCTTCACTGGCTAACGAAGCCCCTGACGGCTCTGTTAACGCACTTGGTCCTAATTTCGAGATCCCTGCGACTACTAAAGCTAGCTTAGGTATTGCACATGAAACCAGCTTAGGTTTCTTGGGCGACGGCTGGTTAATATCAGCAGACGTGTTATACAACAAACTTGAAAATGCAACCTACTGGTATGATGCTCGCTGTCGAGTCGCTGGTACAGCTCCTGATGGTCGTAATTTATACAACTGTGACGGTAGTCAGCCTGAAGCGATAGTTGTTGGTTCAACTAGCAATAATGTCGGTGACAGTCTTCTGGTGGCACTATCGGCATCGAAAGAGTGGAATACTGATCACGGTAACTACGACCTCTTCATTAGCTACACAAAAGCTGACGTAGAAGACATTGGTTACGGTACATCATCAACAGCAACGTCTAACTACTCAGACTTCGCTGCTTATGATCGCCAAATTCCTAGTGCTGGAACGTCGCGTTACCAGGTTGATGACAACTTCAAGCTACGTTTGAACTGGCGCAAAGAGCTGATCCCTGGCTACCAAACAAAAGTATCGTTATTCGGTAGTGTTCGTACTGGTCAGCCATACAGTTACACATTTAGCGAAAACAACAACTGCATACTTGACATAGGCGGTGGTCGTTGTGCTCGTGAGAGTCGTAACGATGATGCGGGTCACCTACTGTACGTACCTTCAGGTCCTAATGATCCATTGTTCTCACCTCTGTCATTCGGCGGTGACTTAGCGGATCAACAGGCATTCTTCGATTACATCAACAACTCTGAGCTTGCTCAGTACGCTGGTAGCATTGCACCTCGCAACGGTGACTACGCTAACTGGACTTCTATCTTCGACGTAAGAATCCAGCAAGAGCTACCTGCATTTGGTGATGGTCATAAGTTCCGCGTGTTCTTAGATATCGAGAACTTCGGTAACTTACTGAACGATGACTGGGGTCGAATCGAGCGTACACGTTATGAGTACGAGCGTGATGTTGTATCTGCTCGAATCACTAACGGTCAGTACGAGTACTTACGCCTTAACAGCGACAGCAGCATCAAGAACCTAGAAGTTCTAAGCCGCTCTGTATGGCAAATCCAGGTTGGATTCAAGTACGACTTCTAAGTTAGACACACAAGTGTGTATAACTAAAAACCGGAGCTTTGGCTCCGGTTTTTTTATCTCTGCTGATTGGACGAAAAAATAGTTTATTAGACTGATTCAGCTATGAGTCGTCCTGCTCATGATTGTTAGGTAAATCCTCAGGTAAGTCCTCAATATGTGGCTGTCTGCGTCGTCGTGTCTTAAGTGGGATCATGCTTCTCATGACAGACATCTTCCCGAAGCACAGAAGTTTATCTTCTGGCTCTAAAATGCGAGTTTTCTTGGGATTAGGAATAACCTTTGAACCACGATATAAGGTTAAAACATTGACATCTTGCTCTTCAAGTTCGGTCTCTTTAATCGTTTTACCTATGAACTTGGAGCCCTCTGGAACGTATATTTCACCGACTCCATAGCCTTTACTCACAGTAAGTCGTTGACGAACATCAATTTCAGGGAAATCTACTTGAGCGGCAATATAATCGATTATGGCACCAGCTACGTCAAGACCGGTGCAGCCCTCAATACCTTCTAGTCCCGGAGAAGAGTTGACCTCCATAATTTGTGGACCAGACTTGCTTTCAAGCATATCCACTCCGGCAACCTGCAGACCAAGCATCTGTGTTGCTCTGACAGCAGTCTCAATGTAGTCATCACTCAGTTCAACGGCTTCAGCCCGTCCACCTCGATGCACATTACTGCGAAATTCTTGTCCTTGAGCCACTCTCCTCATAGCAGCGACCACACGGTCACCCACTACGATGGCGCGTATATCTTTTCCTTTACTTTCAGCAACAAACTTTTGGATTAAAATATTCTGTTTTTGACTCTGTAGTAGCTCAATGATCGACTCAGCCATTTTGACTGTGTCAGCGAGAAGCACCCCAATGCCCTGTGTGCCTTCAATAAGTTTGATAATTACAGGCGCACCACCAACTCGCTCTATAGCTGGCAAGACATCCTTTTTGTCACGTACAAAAGTAGTTCTCGGTATGCCTAAGTGGTGTCGACTTAATAATTGCAGGCTACGTAATTTATCACGTGAGTTTACAATTCCGTGTGCAGTGTTAGCGCAAAAAACATCCATTTCCTGAAATTGTCTTACAACAGCAGTGCCATGATAAGTAATGGATGCACCAATTCTTGGCAACACAGCGTCATAGTCACTGAGTCTTTTTTGACGAAAATAAAGATCGGGAGACCCGCGATCAAGATCGATGGCAAATTTAAGCGTATTTAGCACTTTTACCTGATGATCGCGACTTAGTGCAGCCTCTTTTAAACGCCGAGTACTATAAGAATTAGGTGCACAGGATAGTATTGCGAGCTTCATAATATTTCTCTCATCTAATCATTCCTAGTCGGATACAAGAAATTCATGGCTTGGATCAACTAAGATATCATGTTGCATAGCTTCCCTACCTAGCAACATTAAGTTTTGCATTGAAGAGCGGTCTGTCAGCGTTAATTTAATTGGCCACTCACGACCACCTAAGCAAATCTGGGTTTTGATGACCACACGCTTTTCCTTATCGGCAGATGAACTTTTGACCACTTTCTTACCTTTCAATCGCAATGTCTTATGAATAGTGGCCTCAACATTATGTATATCAGGATGAATCTCAAAGCTAACCCATCGTTTTCCATCTTCACTAAATTCAATAATATTATCCACATGAAGAGAAGATGTTGCAGCGCCGGTATCAACGCGCATTTGAATGTGCTCGACACCAAGCTCAGGTAGATCACAATGCTCTATAGCTCCGATTATCAAAGGTTTTGAAACGCTCATAATTCGACAAGATATTTTATTGTTCTGGTGAACAAGAATAATATGAAAATTACTCATAAACAATTTATAGTGTATTTAATTCTAGTTGCTGTTTGAGTGGTACTTGAATCTCAAACGACCGGGTGTTTACAAGGTACACAAATGACGGATCTAATCATTGGTAATCAACAAATAGAAAAAGGTAAAACATACAAAATACAGTTACCTTTGATTAGTCTATATACCTCTAGCGATACCCAGATACCCGTGTATGTTTGTCGTGGCAAAAAAGACGGTCCAACGATGTTTGTCAGTGCTGCCATTCATGGCGACGAACTGAATGGTATTGAAATAATCAGCCGGTTGATTAAGTCAAAAGTCCTTAAGAACATCAAAGGTACTCTGATATGTGTTCCCTTTGTAAATGCCTATGGTGTTTTGAATCAATCACGCTATTTACCAGATCGAAGAGATTTAAATCGTTCTTTTCCAGGTACTGAACGTGGCTCACTTGCTTCTAGAGTTGCGCGTGAGTTTTTTCATGAAATCGTTTGTAAGTGCGACTATGGCATTGATTTACATACAGGCGCAATTCATCGAAGTAACTTGCCACAGATTCGTGCAGTTTTGAGAGATGAAGAAACATTACTTATGGCTAAGGCGTTTAATGTTCCCGTGATTTTAAATACTGACTTACTGGATGGTTCGTTACGCGAAGCCGCGGTCGAGGAAGGCATAAAGATACTCTTGTACGAGGCAGGGGAGGCGCTAAGATTTGATGAGGTATCTATTAAGGCAGGTGTTCGTGGCATTATCAATGTGATGCGACACATACAAATGCTACCTCAGCGTAAGTCTGCCAGGAAAGCCTCACCATATATCGCCAATGAAAGTCACTGGATCCGCGCCCCAGAGAGCGGTTTTGTCTCACACCACAAGCAGTTAGGTGACAAGGTATCAGAGAATGATATCCTCGCATCTATCAAGGATCCCTATGGTGAGATAGAAGCTCAAATTGTGGCCAGAGAAACCGGCATTATTATCGGTAAACAGAACATTCCACTTGTGCTTGAGGGCGAGGCGGTCTATCACGTTGCTACCTTCAATAAGCCAGATATGGTTAACCGTGATGTCGAGAAGATGGGCGAGGAACTTGCGGAAAATAATCCACGTTGATTGCGACTGTTTCTATGCCGCGGTAGAAATGCGCGATAACCCATCTTTGATCGGTAAGCCGATCGCTGTTGGTGGCAGCACTAGTCGTCGAGGTGTGTTATCAACCTGTAACTACGAGGCCAGAGCATTCGGATTGCACTCAGCCATGCCCACAGCACAGGCGCTCAAACTCTGTCCTGACGTGATTTTGTTACCACATCGCTTCGATGTCTATAAAGAGGCATCACGTCAAGTGAACGACATCTATCGCCGATACACCGAGATCATTCAGCCATTGTCGCTCGACGAGGCCTATCTGGATGTCTCGGATGTTGACCTGTTGCGTGGCAGTGCCACCCTGATTGCTGAAGATATTCGCAAGGCAATCGAAGCTGAAGTAGGTATCACAGCATCGGCCGGTATCGCACCAAACAAGTTTCTTGCCAAAGTGGCCAGTGATTGGAATAAACCCAATGGCCAGTTTGTGATCACACCCGATCAGGTCGATGATTTTGTACTGCAATTACCGGTGAAAAAAATTCCCGGGGTAGGCAAAAGTACCATGAAGAAAATGACACGACTTGGTATTGAGTACTGTGCTGATCTGCAGAAAACCGATATCCATACTCTGATTAAAAACTTTGGTCGTTTTGGTAAGCGACTCGCTGATCTCAGTTATGGCATTGATCACCGCGAAGTCAAGACCTCACGGATACGCAAATCAATATCTGTTGAAAATACCTACAGTGATGATTTATGTGATGAGGCTGCGTGCATGACAGCATTGGTTAAGTTGGTTGCCAAGTTCTCCGAGCGATTTGCTAAGATCCAAGACAGTTACACCATTCATAAATTATTTGTGAAGATAAAATTTAATGATTTCACCACCACAACCATGGAGTGTCGCGCAACCCAGATTGATGCAGCAATTTATGAGGAGTTGATCGCACAGGCCCGCTTGCGCAAAGCATTACCGATCCGCTTGCTCGGCGTAGGTGCCGGAGTGTTGCCTATTAAAACTGATGATGCGCAGTTATCGCTGTTCGATGAAAAACCTCATACACTCAACTAGCGAATAAGAAACTTTAATAGTTTCATTTTAAAGCTCTTGATGCCGAGTGTTTCAGCCATTTTAAGTGCAAAGGCTGAGTAGGCTTTGTATGGTCTCAACATAACCTTAAGAGAGGTCGCTCGGCCTTCAGAATCCAGATCGAATAAATCCATGCCCTCAATCATTAAACCATCCACTTCGCCCTGAAAAATGAGCAGCACACCGCCATCACTTAATACAACCGAGCGTGTGTAGTGAAATCCTTCGATGTTGGTCACCACGTTCTCAAGCACTTTGAGAATATATTGACGATCGGTAATTGGACGAAATGCCACGGGTGATATGAGTTGAATGCCGTCAGCAAGAGACTCATTAATCTTAGCAAAGCTGCGTTCATTGACACCCTCATGCCATTTATCGAGGAATTTTTCTGCTATTTGAGTCATCTCTAACCTAGCTTGTAAGGTTGATATCTATTTCCTATTGTCCTTGATAAAGTGACTGATTGCTATTCATTGCTTCAATTGCAACCGTGCAGAGGCACATTTGAGATACAGCTATGTTATAGTC
>Ga0181553_10005994_pt1 | contig 10104 bp, 10 predicted proteins | sample 011ome_17_FD_133753 | JGI IMG/M metagenome (GOLD analysis project Ga0181553, IMG submission 133753) | Coastal salt marsh microbial communities from the Groves Creek Marsh, Skidaway Island, Georgia - 011502XT metaG (megahit assembly) | ecosystem: Environmental > Aquatic > Marine > Intertidal...
AAATCATTCAGCAAAAAGCATTATTGGATATAAAAACATTTTTGGCATTCAAACCATCTGATGAAAACGCACAAACGTCGGATACGGCAGAGAAACAAATAAAGCAAATAGAAGAAACGCCAGCCAATCCATTATTGTCTCGGCCTAATCGACGCACATCTACTGCTACTACTACTACTACTACTGTAAAGCAAGAAGGGCCTTATTACTTGGCTAGTTTATATGGGTTGCCAGAAGCCAATAAATTGAAGTCAGAATTTGACGCGGCGGCTGTAAACTTTACAGAAATGGCGAGTAAACGCGACTCTCGCGAACAGGTGAAAATTGAGAAAGAAAAAAACAAGATTCGATATGAAAGAAACAACCCGGACTACAGCGGTTTGGTTTTAATGCAACCTAGGCTTACCCAATATAGCGGTCGTAATTTTAGCGATAATGAGCGCAACTACTTTGCAGAGGAGAAATCCAAATTATTAATAACCAATATATGGAAGGAAGTGGCTCGAGTGTCTAAAGACGATTTGCATATACTCGAAAATAAGGCGAAAGCCGATATGAAGACGGAGGATGTTAATCGATTTACGCAGGTAAACGATTGGATTATGGAGCGATTGAATAACGATACCAACGAAATGATATTGTTTTACTCTCAATACGTTGCAGATGTTATGGAAAACTACGGAACACCATTAGTTGCATGGACCGGTTATGACTATGTGCTTTATAAAAGACCTCTAGATATAAATGGATTGATGACCTCTATAATGTTCTTCCCATATTTACCGGTTTATTTGTATTTTCAACTTCAAACCGACGGTTACACCAAACAATATACTGTTGTGTTCAATACGGAAAGCAGTAAATTGGTGTTCAATTATGAGAAAAACAGAAATGTGAAATTGCAAAATGATTTCATCAAAGCCCACGTTTACGAAACCCTTTACGAAATCAGACACGCCAAACAACTCAAGTAATGAATCACATTAAAAAATTCTGTGTGCTTGTTAGCACAGCCTTAATTGGTGCCTTCGCATCGGCCCAAAGTAATCCAGGATATTTGGGCAGTACACAAGTCCTAGAAGTTTCTACCAACTGGTATATTTCTGGATTAGCCGCACATGGTCCATGGCTTAAAAATCATACATCAATAGCTTACGAAAAATCGAGGAATAAAAACTTTTCTTGGAGGGGTGGCTTGCGTTTTGGATCGGGTGAGTTTAGCGGTGCCGATCATTTGGGCGATTTCTATGTATATCAAGAAGATCAATGGGGTAGTTATCAATCTACCGATCCATCAGGAGGCACCTTAGGATATTCTTTGACGGAATTTTTTATTGCACCGCGTTGGTACAATAACAATGCCGGTGCGATAGCGCCTTTTGGTAATTTCTTTGGATTGGAATTTGCATATTCTACAGTTGGGATAACGGATAATCTTGTATGGTCAGGGAGATCGATAGAATTGCCTAAAATCACTCAAGGCTTCAGCGCCTTGAGCATGGCGTTTCAGTGGGGGCATCGTAGGGTGCTTTTCGATAAATTATGTTGGGATTATCACATGGGTATCGGCTTCAATCTTTTCAATACGGGCAATGCGAGTATTGCTTACATCGAAGATGGTACCGATAATTCGGATCATGAAGCGGTTGTTCAATCAATGGTCCTTCAGCCATTGCAATGGGGACGTATTTTCCATGGAGGAATTGGAATCTCCTATCTGTTTTAAATAGTGTAAGGTTTAGAGTTTATAGAATGTTACACTATATACCCTAAACTCTAAACTCTACACTTTTTAAGGAAATTTCGGGAATTGCTGAAAATCAGGCTTTCGTTTTTCTAAAAACGCATGTTTCCCTTCTTGTGCCTCTTCGGTTAAATAATACAACAATGTGGCATCACCTGCTAGCTCCATCAATCCGTGTTGTCCGTCTAATTCAGCATTGAAAGCACGTTTCAACATCCGAATGGCCATAGGGCTGCGTTCCATGATGGTCATGCACCAATCCACGGTTTCGTCTTCTAACTGAGCCAAAGGAACCACTTTATTTACCAAGCCCATTTTTTCACATTCTTCGGCCGTATATTGTCTGCATAAGAACCAAATTTCTCTGGCTTTTTTCTGTCCTACGTGTCTAGCCAAATAACTACTACCAAATCCACCATCGAAACTACCTACTTTTGGACCGGTTTGCCCGAATTTAGCGCCTTCAGCAGCTATGGATAAGTCGCATACTACGTGTAATACATGTCCACCGCCAATGGCATAGCCGTTCACCATTGCAATTACAGGCTTAGGTAGAGATCTTATTTTTTTATGTAAATCCAGGACATTCAATCTTGGAACGCCGGAATCATCGACATAACCCCCAATTCCTTTAACGTTTTGATCTCCGCCGGAACAAAAAGCTTTATCGCCAGTTCCGGTAAGGATAACCACTGAAATCTTAGGATTTTCTCGACAATGGTCGAAAGCATCCAACATGTCATTCACCGTTTGCGGTCTAAATGCATTATAAACTTCAGGTCTGTTGATGGTTATTTTAGCAATGCCTTCGAAGAAATCAAAATGGATATCCGAATATTCTTTAATGGTGGTCCAATTGCGTTGACTCATAGTGTTGCAAATTTACACAAATCAAGTCAACGCAGCGGTAATGCTCTAGGAATCTTAATATTTATGCGCTGAAAGGTAATCCTTCAGCCATCGATCAAATAAATTTTTTAAACGCCAATGAAAAGTCCAAAGGCATTTCGGGTTTGTTCGTTGCCAAGGCCTACATTTTTCAATAAAGGCATTAAACTGGTGCGCCCAAAAAATCCAAATTTCTTGAATTGGATACTTACGTAAGGGTCAACAATAATAGGATTCATATGGAAATCACCCTTTATGGTAACCGTAGTATTGTCTTCATATTTGATTTCAGATTTTGTTTGGAAGCGGTAACCTAAATACGCACCTACTTGTATTTTATACGAAGGTCTGCGCTGTTTGTCTTGGAAGCCGATAGCAAGCGGAACACTAATGGTCGTATAATTCAATGAAGAAGATTTGGTGTTCTCATCTTTTCCAAACTGAGGAATGCCGTTTGGGTCGACGCTGTAATGACTAAAAGAATCGCTCCTGGTTGAAAGGCGCACGCTAGCGTCTTCAAATGTAAAATATTCATTTTCAATTCCCACACCGAACCAAAAACGATACAGGCCTTGGCTTAAGTTTTTACCTAAAGAGATTTCAAAGTTTGAAATATTAGAAGTTAAAAATTTCGCGGATGGCAAATATCTTCCGATAGCGGTACCACCAGGTTCTACAGCACTTAATGCATTATTTAAACTAACAAAACCTAATCCAAAACGAGTTTGGAAGTCGTATTTTTTAGGTCTGGGTTTTTCATATTTGAAACCTTCATTAAAATCGAAATCGGGTTCTACAGGGACGGCTTCAAATTCTGATTCGGCTTCTACTTCCGTAGCTTCCTCAATAATGGTGGGGTATTCCATCTCATCAACGAGTATTGTATCCGATTGTGCGTATATTCCATTCATCAAGCTTAAAGGAGCCAAGATCATCATTGATTTTAACAAGGTAGTTTTCATAGTGTATTGTTCAACAAATTTAGGGGAAATTAAGGATTAATTCATTTCGAGGATTAGGCTGAACGGATCTTTTTATTTCCCGATATCCCATACAACCATGGATTCCACAAAGATGTATTGGGCTTTTATTTGAATCAGCTTATGGGGTTTTTGCAATAATTTCATTTTTATTGACTGTTTTGAACTATTTCTTTCGCCTCTTCAATTACTTTTATATTTTTGAGGAAGAATCAATAATAAAGAATCGCCTAAATCACTCATCTTTGGTAGAAAATCTTTTTGATTCTTAATCACACCTATAAAGCGGATGTATACCTATAAAGTAGGGGATGCACCTAAAAGAAATATTATGGCAACAACAGATAATTGGTTTGAAACTTGGTTTGACACAAACTATTACCATGAATTATACCAGCATCGAGATGAAGAAGAAGCCCGTGTTTTTATTGCCACTATGGTTATGTATCTCGAACTCAGGGCGGGGGAGCGTGTGTTGGATTTGGCTTGTGGCAAAGGCAGGCACAGTCGAGAATTGCAAAAGCATGGCTTGGAAGTCGTAGGTATTGACTTATCCAAAAACAGTATAGAAGAAGCTAAAATTTACGAGTCTGAAGAAATGGTTTTCGATATACATGATATGCGAAAATCACTTACGAAATATGGAAAGTTCGATGCCATTTTTAATATTTTTACGAGTTTTGGATATTTCAACTCTAGGGAAGAAGATGTGAAAAGTTTGAAGAATGTTTCGAAAGCGTTATTAGCGGGGGGGCAGTTTGTTCAAGATTATATAAATGCAGAGGCGGTTATGGCGAATTTGCCCGAAGAAGGAGAAAAAGATACCGGTGAATTGAGCTTTCATTGGAAGAAATATCTTGACAATGGCTATATCGTTAAAGATATTGAGGTAACAGAAAACGGAGAGAAAAAGAAGTTTCAAGAAAGGGTCAAGGTGTATTCAATTGATGAGCTAAAGGCGATTCACGAAGAAGCCGGATTGAAAGTGGTTGCAGAATTTGGTGCCTATGAGCTTGATCCATACGAAGCAAGTAGTTCACCAAGAATTATATTGGTTTCAGAAAAATAATGTTAGAGCAGCTATCGGCATTAGACGATCAATTGTTTGTCCTAATTAATCAAAATTGGGCCTTTGAAGAATTAGATCCTTTAATGAAGGTATTGAGTAGCTCATTAACATTTATCCCTTTTTATGTTTGGGCAATAATTCAATTGGTCAAAAAGTTTCATTCCAAGTCTTATATACCTATTATTATTGCGTTAATAGCCTTTGGATTGGCAGATGGAATAAGTTCAAAGGTTTTCAAGCCCGGTTTTAAACGCGTTCGGCCTGCTTTTGAGGTGCAATTGAATCCGAGAACTCCTGCGGGTATGCCAGGGGGGAAATATGGATTTGTCAGTTCTCATGCAGCCAATGCTTTTGCGGTATATCCTTTGTTAGTTATGATGGTTTTTTATCGAAAGGATGTGAAATTTTCGTATAATAAGACCCAAAAAATAGCATTTTGGATATCCATATTTGTTGCATTTTGGATATCATATTCACGGGTATATCTTGGTCGACATTATGTCGGTGATGTTTTTTGTGGAGGTGTTCTGGGCGCGCTGATTGGTCACGGTATGTGGCTGCTCTATTTAAAGGTTAAGTCCCAAAACTAATTTCATCCGGAGTAATTAATGTAATTTTGTAATATGTCGTACGAATTTATCCTTGTCAATCCGCAAGTTGTCCCCTTTGTGGCGACCATCCAACTCAATCGTCCTAAAGAATTAAATGCCTTGAATCTTCAGTTAATGGGGGAAATTAGGCATGCACTGGAGACTTTTGATGCAGATGAAAATATACGCGCTATTGTGATTCATGGAAATGAAAGGGCTTTTGCTGCTGGAGCAGATATCAAGCAAATGGCGGGAAGAACGGCAGTGGATATGTTGCAAATTGATCAGTTCAGTACTTGGGATAGCATTCGCAGAACCAAAAAGCCCATAATTGCTGCTGTAAGTGGTTTTGCATTGGGCGGTGGTTGTGAGTTGACTATGCTTTGTGATATGATAGTTGCGAGTGAAACGGCTCAGTTTGGACAGCCTGAAATTAATATTGGTGTAATGCCCGGCGCAGGAGGTACACAGCGTTTAACACGTGCAGTGGGAAAAGCTCGTGCCATGGAAATGGTATTAACGGGTAATTTTATTTCCGCTCAAGAAGCTAAAGAGGCCGGACTAATTAATAAAGTTGTTCCGGTTGAATTATATTTAGATGAGGCAATAAAATTGGCCCAAAAAATAGCGGAAAAATCTCCTATTGCAGTTCAATTGGCCAAAGAAAGTGTATTGAAAGCCTTTGATTCTGGACTTCAAGAGGGATTGTTTTTTGAAAGAAAGAATTTCTATATGCTTTTCGCAACGGAAGACCAGAAAGAAGGGATGAATGCTTTTATAGAAAAACGCAAACCAGAATTTAAAAATCGTTAACCCTTAAAAATTGATGTACAAATTGGGTGGTTCTTAACGTACCCCATAATGGAATCATTATCTACGAGAGCAATCTTAATTTGATATTGGGTCAAGCAAAAAAAATGGCCGGCTTGTAAAGCCGGCCATTTTTTATATCCGTGAAACAAATTTTAGTTCACGTTAGCAAATGCGCAGTTAGAGTAATATGCTTTCATATCGTTTGGATACCACTTCCAAATAATCGCAATTACACCAGTATTTGATGCATTATATTGCCAATTAGAGAAGTTTTCACCAAAAGCGGTAATCCAATCAGAGGTTAGTCCTTTATAGGTTACGGTTACTGTATTTTCAACCTCTGCATTTGCGGCTGCTGAAGTTCCAAATATAGGACTGATTCCGCTATAACCAGTTTGTGGTAAACCTGCAACTGGCGTTTTTAAGCCAGAAGTAGAAGTAGCCGTAATTCCACTGGTTCTAAGAATGTTTCTAGTAGCGATTTTGTTGAATATGCTCGCATCTACTGCCTGACGGGTTTCACCATTCTTTTCCACAACTAACAAAGAAATATAGTACTCTGCACCCGCTTCTGGAGCAAATGCTTTGGCTTTGTAAGTAATATTGATGTTGTTTCCAGATGAAGACGATTTCACAGCAACTCCCACTTCAGGAGTGTTAGAAACATAACCGTTAGCGTAGCTTAAGATGTCATTTTTAGTAGCTGTACTTCCCATATTGTTTCCCGCAGCATAAAAGAAGTTAATTGGGTAACCTGTGGTTGGGGGATTCATATGAGTCAATAAACCATTATTGATTAGGCTTACAAAAGGAGTATCGTTATTGGCCTTGTAAAAGAAGGGCTGTAAATACGGGAAAAGCGCTTGATTGTTAGCTACGATAGCAGCTTGGTAGTTCAATCCAACGATTTCATTGGTGTTTGAGTTTGCAACAACATCGTTGTAAATAGGAAGGTTTACAGCGGCATCAGAACCTGCAGGGCCGTAAACTGACGAGTGACCAACATAAGAAACCAAGGCTCTTTGTTTTTGCTCAACGGTTAGTGGTCCTGAATTTCCACCATCAATTGGATCGTCGTCTTTACAGCTATTCATAGTAGCTAATAAGCTCACGGCTGTCAGGGCTAAGAAGATTTTTTTCATATTGTTTTTCTAAGGTTTTCTTTTCGAATTTACGAATTAAATCATTTTTATTCCCTTTTACAATTATATTTACGCAGAACGGTGCAAAATTAGTAGCCTTAAGTTTTTGGACTTTCCTAAATAATGGTTGTTACTTTGTGATTCTATAAAAACGGAACAACTTATGTTAAATCTCATACTTTTTGGTCCTCCAGGCGCCGGCAAAGGCACACAAAGCGAAAAATTAATTGGTGCTTATGGTTTAAAGCATATTTCAACGGGCGATTTGCTTCGGGCTGAAAGGCAAGCGGGTACAGAATTGGGAATCCAAGCCAATACCTATATATCTAAGGGCGAACTTGTTCCCGATGAAGTGGTAGTAGGAATGGTGCGCAATTTTATGAAGGATAATCATATGGCCAATGGCTTTATTTTCGATGGTTTTCCTCGTACAACCCCGCAAGCTGAGGCCTTAGACGCATTATTGTCTGAATTTGATACAAAAATTCATTTGGTTTTGGGCTTGGAAGTTGAAGAGGATGAATTGGTAAAACGTTTATTGTTGCGCGGTCAAAGTAGCGGTAGGGTTGACGATCAAGACGAGTCTACCATTCGAAATCGTTTCCGCGAATATCAAAATAAAACATTGCCTTTACAGGGCTATTATCAGAATGCCGGTACCTACAAAGGAGTTCACGGTATGGGCGAAATCGAAGATATTTTCGCCGCACTTTGTGCGCACGTTAACAATTTATAATGTTGTTGCACCCACATACCAAGAGGCCCTTGAAGTGGGTGTTTTTTGATTTGGATAACACCCTTTGGGATTTTGATGGGAATGCCCAGGAGGCCTTAAAGGTATTGTTTCAACAACATCAATTAGAATTGCATACGGGGTATAAAGTAGAACAATTCATTCATTTGTATCAAGATGTTAATGCGGCTTACTGGAAACGTTATGAAAAGGGTGAAGTTAGTAAAGAACTGTTGAGGACTGCTCGATTTACCGATACCTTTGAATTGATGGGATTACCACCCGCTTTATATCCTCAAAACGTTTGGGATGAGTATTTGGATATTTGCCCTCGGATGACTCTTTTAATCCCAGGAGCACGAGAGTGCTTGTCCTTTTTTCAAACTCACCTTAAAATTGGTATTCTAACCAATGGTTTTGAAGAAACCCAAAGAATTAAACTAGCCGAATCGTCTTTAGATCAATATGTGCAATACATGCAAAGTTCGGAAGCCTTTGGGAGTGCAAAGCCCTCTCTGGATTTTTTCAATGCGGCTTTGGAGCATGCAGGTATAACACCGGATGAATGCATATACATTGGTGACAATCAACAAACCGATGTGATTGGGGGGATGAACGCCGGGATTTACACATACCGCTATTGTTATACCGATACCGATACCAATCCTGAAATTAAATCGAATCCTCTTTTTGGTGGGGATGTTCGATCTTTGACCCAATGGTGTCAATCATTGTAGTTGAATCTGCCAATTAATGGTTAAATTTGTACCTATGAATAAAATTTCGGCTTTCGTTGCATTTTTACTATTCGCAGGGGTTTCTCATGCACAAAAATCAATTGGATTGGTTCATGGGACCGATGAAACTTTTTATGTAGATGAAAACATGCCGGATGGCTTTAAGTCGTGCAAAATCAAATTTTTCAATCAAAGTGAATCGGATATTACCATTGAATACAGTCAAGTTGAATTGGATTTTCCCGAATCTTGGTTGATTTCTTTCTGCGATAACCGAGATTGTTTGCCCAATTTCCCTTCAACCGGGGTATATGCACCTATTAAACCAGGCGATACAACGGATATGAAATTAGATGTGTTTCCAATAGGAGGTGCAGATTCGGCAATGATTAAATACGCAATTTGGGATCAAAGCAAACCAAATGAAATTGATACATTGATATACCGTGTGTATGCGCGTTGGGGGCTGAAAGTAAATTCAATCAACGAATTCAATACTCGTGTATATCCAAACCCAATATCTCAGGATATTTTAAATGTGTCTGGCACCCAAATTGAAGAGATTCTCGTGTACAATCCTGCGGGCAAATTGATGTTCAAACAGGATTTCAATAAAGACAATGCGGTTAAGGCTAAGATCAATCAGCTTGAATCGGGCAACTACATCATTCGCGTTCGTCACGCCGAGGGTGTGGGTGTGCATCACCTGCAAATTGCGCGCTAACAGCATTTAATATGCACGTACCGGCTTATGCATGGGTCCTTTCTGCTTTTGTTGGAATAGCGTTCTCATGGTGGGCTTACCGATTTCTATGGCCCAAGCATTTTATATGGAAAATTGCGGCAATCTTGCGTGCCGTTGCCTTGGCACTTGTTCTATTTTGGTTATTCAATCCATTAATCAAATACGAAAAGAATGAAACCATTCCTGCCCAATGGGATGTATATATAGATGCCTCCAATTCCATTAAACTGAAGCCTTCAGCCATTCGTTCGTATTTGGATAGCCTTGAAAAAGCCTTTCCTAAAGTGAGATTTCGTGAGTTTGCTTTCGGAGAATCGGTTTTGTCTGTCGAGAACAAACAACAACTGAATTCTAAACTAACCAGATTTGACGCAGTTTTTGATCACATGGATGCGAATAAATCGCAAACTGGTTTGCGATTTATTTTGAGCGACGGAATAGTGAATCAGGGGAGGATGTCCGAGTCTTATAACTGGGAAGGTATTGGTCCAGTTTGTACCATTGGTATGGGAGACTCTGCGGCCTATACCGATATAGGAATTGATGAGCTACTCGTGAATGACGAGGTTTATCAAGGCAATTCAACAGACCTTGAAGCCGTGATATCAGCATCAAAAGTTAAAGGGGAGTCAATCAATATCGAGATATGGATTGATAAACGCA
>Ga0181553_10006004_pt1 | contig 10094 bp, 8 predicted proteins | sample 011ome_17_FD_133753 | JGI IMG/M metagenome (GOLD analysis project Ga0181553, IMG submission 133753) | Coastal salt marsh microbial communities from the Groves Creek Marsh, Skidaway Island, Georgia - 011502XT metaG (megahit assembly) | ecosystem: Environmental > Aquatic > Marine > Intertidal zone...
TCAACACAACGCGCTTTAGATTCTCGTCGTGCTGATATTGATTTCAAGCGCAAAGAATTGGCTGAAATTGAGAAGGAAAACGAAGAGGAAATCAACAAATTGAATAAAGATCGTGAAAACGCGGCAAAGAAACTTGACGAAAGATACAACCGTGCCTACCACCGTATTCGTGAGAATATGAAGAATGGTGTAGCTGTTGCTGCAATTGTTCGTGGTTCTTGTGGTGGTTGCTTTTCAAAAGTTCCCCCACAACGTCATAGTGACATTCGCGCACACATCAAGATTACCGACTGCGAGCATTGCGGTCGTATATTGGTTGACCAAGAGATTAGTGGTATAGCTGCATTTGATGCGGAGAAAGAGGCCAAGCCAACTCGCCGTAAAATGCGTTTAACCGCCTCAAAGTAATTATTACCTAGAGTTCAAAAAAAAAAATGGATGCCACGGCATCCATTTTTTTTTTGAATTTAAATCTACGGATTTAATATTGCTCTTTATCGTTAGGGAAATCCGTGCTCTTCACATCTGTAATGTATTGTTCCACGGCTCCTTTAATTTGACCGTATAAGTCAAGGTAACGTCTCAAGAATCTGGGATTGAATTGTTTATTGATGCCCAACATATCATGTAAAACCAACACCTGTCCGTCCACGCCATTTCCAGCACCAATTCCAATTACGGGAATATGGAGGTTTTCCGCAACACGCTTGGCTAATTTGGCAGGGATTTTTTCTAATACCAAGGCGAAACAGCCGGCTTCTTGCAACAATTGACTGTCTTTGATAAGTTTCTCTGCTTCTTCCTCTTCTTTTGCTCGAACGGTATACGTGCCAAATTTGTAGATGCTTTGAGGCGTAAGTCCTAAATGACCCATTACCGGAACACCGGCAGTTAAAATACGTTGGATACTCTCTATGATTTCGGCTCCACCTTCCATTTTTATGGCATGGGCACCGCTTTCTTTCATGATTCTTATTGTAGAATTTAACGCTTCTTTACTGTTTCCTTGATAACTTCCAAAGGGGAGGTCTACAACGACTAAAGCGCGGTCAATTGCTCGCACAACACTGCTCGCGTGATAAATCATTTGATCGAGCGTAATGGGTAAGGTTGTTTCGTGACCGGCCATTACATTAGAAGCACTGTCGCCTACTAAAATTACATCAATACCTGCATCATCAATTATTTTTGCCGTGGAGTAATCGTATGCTGTGAGCATGGATATTTTTTCTCCACGTAATTTCATTTCGCTTAATACGTGTGTGGTGACTTTTTTAATTTCGCGGTGTACACTCATAATTGATACTGCAATATTTGACAATATTTTGGATAACCTCTGCATTTTTGTCAAAATATTGGCAGCATATTCCGCTTTTTTAACTTATTCAGGCTATTTAGATACCTTTGCAACTTTATGAAGAAGCAATTTTTAATGGGCGTTGTAGTATCTCTGGGTTTGCTATTTAGTATGAGCGGGTGCGATAACGAAGTAGATATCAATGCCGATTGGAAAGAAATTCTGGTAGTTTATGGCCTTTTAGATCCTTTAGATTCTGTACAATACATCAAAGTGAATAAGGCTTTTTTAAATGAAAATGAGAATGCCTTGAAAGTAGCTCAAAATCCAGATAGTTTGTTTCTCAAAGATGCCCGTGTTACTCTGTTGCATATCAACAGCGGGAAATTAATAGAATTGCAACGCGTAAATGAAATACCCAAGCAACCGGGTGTTTTTGCACAAGATCCCAATTATTTGTATAAAACAACCGAGCCCATTCTCGAAAATGAACCCTATAAATTGGTGGTAGAAAGTTCATTGACAGGGCAAAAAATACAAGCAGTTACGTGGACGCTCAAAAAGGCACGTATCGAAGCTCCGTTTAAAAGTTCAAATCCGACATTCTCATTAGGCGCAAAATTTATTGTGATATCCTATGTCCCTGGATGGAATTCGTATGCGTATGATATTAAAATGCGGGTAAAAATCGATGAATTTAACCGCCAAGATACCTCGTTCATTCAAACTCGAGATTTAACCTGGAATGTAATAACCAATTATGTTGTTCAACGGAACACAACGGCCGCTGTTTTACATCAAATCGAAAGAGAATCATTCATGCAGTTTTTGGCATCTTCTTTGGATACCTCTCGTGCTATTGTAAGAAGATTCAAACATGTATCGGTAGAATATTATGGTGGTAGTCAAAATTTAATCGACTACATATCTGTTAACGAGCCGAGTATTGGGATTGTACAAAAAACCGCGGAATACTCCAATATAGAAGGTGGAATGGGTTTGTTTGGCTCCAGATGCCGCCAGGAAATTGGAACGTCTAATTTCGAACCAGCAAGCGTTGGTATTCTACAGAACAATAAACTGACGGCTCCTCTGAATTTCATTCGATGAAATAGGAAATTTTGTCGCATTTCCTTGTGGAGATTTCTCAAGTACTGACATTTTGCGACATTTTGACATACTAATAAGTCAAAATAACTAATGGCACTGCATTTGTGAATATAGGAGCAAAAAGCAACTATAATCATGAGCAAAATAATTGGAATTGACTTAGGAACTACGAACAGCTGTGTGGCCGTACTAGAAGGAAACGAGCCCGTGGTAATTGCCAACAGTGAAGGTCGTAGAACTACCCCTTCTATTGTCGCGTTTTTGGATAACGGAAACGGCGAGCGCAAAGTAGGTGATCCTGCAAAGCGTCAAGCTATTACAAATCCACAACACACTATCAACTCAATCAAGCGTTTCATGGGCGAAAGCTACAGTTCTATGAGCGCAGAGGCAGGACGTGTTCCTTACGAAGTGGTAAAAGGAGACAACGATACACCGCGTGTTAAAATTGGTGATCGTCAATATACGCCTCAAGAAATCAGTGCAATGGTTCTTCAGAAAATGAAGAAAACAGCAGAAGATTATTTAGGACAGGAAGTATCTCGTGCGGTAATTACGGTTCCTGCTTATTTCAACGATGCACAACGTCAAGCTACTAAAGAAGCAGGTGAAATTGCAGGTTTGAAAGTAGAGCGTATTATCAATGAGCCTACAGCTGCAGCTTTGGCATATGGTTTGGATAAAACCAATCGCGATATCAAAATTGCGGTTTACGACTTAGGTGGAGGAACCTTCGATATTTCTATCCTTGAATTGGGAGACGGTGTATTTGAGGTGAAGTCAACAAACGGTGATACACACTTAGGTGGAGACGATTTCGACCAAGTAATTATTGACTGGATGGCCGATGAGTTCAAAGGCGAAGAGAATATCGATTTGCGCAAGGACCCAATGGCATTGCAACGTTTGAAAGAGGCGGCAGAAAAAGCGAAAATCGAACTTTCAAGTAGCACAGAAACAGATATAAACTTACCATATATAACTGCAGTGGACGGTGTGCCTAAGCACTTAGTGCGTAAGTTAACACGTTCTAAATTTGAGCAACTTGCCGAGCGTTTGATCAAAGGAACACTTGAACCTTGTAAAAATGCATTGAAAGATGCAGGTATGACAGCTAGCGATATCGACGAGGTAATCTTAGTGGGTGGATCAACGCGTATTCCTGCAATCCAAGATTTAGTGAAAGATTTCTTTGGAAAAGCACCTTCAAAAGGGGTTAATCCAGACGAAGTGGTAGCTGTTGGAGCTGCAATCCAAGGTGGTGTATTAACAGGTGAGGTTAAAGACGTGTTGTTGCTTGACGTGACTCCGTTAAGTTTGGGTATCGAAACAATGGGTGGTGTTATGACTAAAATGATTGAGTCAAATACAACCATTCCAACTAAAAAGACCGAAACTTTCAGTACTGCTGCAGATAACCAGCCTTCTGTTGAAATTCACGTTTTACAAGGTGAGCGTTCTATGGCTGCTGATAACAAAACAATCGGAAGATTTATTCTTGATGGAATTCCACCTTCACCCCGCGGTGTTCCACAAATTGAGGTTTCTTTTGATATCGATGCTAACGGTATATTGAATGTATTTGCGAAAGATAAAGCAACCGGAAAAGAGCAGAAGATTCGAATTGAAGCAAGTTCTGGATTGAGTAAAGAAGATATCGAACGCATGAAGCAAGAAGCCGAAGCCAATGCTGAAGCCGATCAGAAGCGTAAGGAAGAAATCGAGCAGGTGAATGCAGCCGATTCTCTTGTTTTCCAGACAGAGAAACAATTGAAAGAGTACGGCGACAAAATTCCGGACGAGAAAAAAGGACCGATCGAAGAAGCTTTAGCTAAATTGAAAGAGGCTGTTGCATCTAAGAATCTAGAAGATATCAAAGCGCATACAGAAACTTTGAATACCGCTTGGCAAGCAGCTAGCGAAGATTTGTACAAAGCTACTCAAGGCGATGCAAATGCAGCGGGTGATGCCGGTGCTCAAGCTGGAGCTGGCAATGCAGGTGGCGGAAGCGATTCAGCCGATGAGGTGCAGGATGTAGACTTCGAAGAAGTAAAGTAATCATAACTTATATTGTTTTAGGGCTGTTTCGAGTAATCGAGACAGCCTTTTTTTATTATTGTTCTTTGGGAATTTATTTCGACTTATTTTCGTTTTAATAATATGAGTATGCGCAGTTTACTACTATTGATTTCATGTATAACATTTTCGGTTGCATGCAACTCCGAAGAAAAATCTATTGACAAGAATTCAGATGATCCGAGTGTTGCAAGCAATTCGGATGATGGAAATGTAGATACGTCTTCTCAAGAATATAGCGGCAATTCCCAACAATCTCTTAGGGTAGAAGGAAATGAAATCGATGAAAAAGTGCGTGCCGGTTTTGAATCCACAGCAATGGCTTTTATGGAAAGTTATCGGGATGGGAAATTCAGTGAATTTGTGCAATACATGCATCCTGCTGTTGTCAAAGCCTATGGAGGGCCGTATGCATTTATTGATCGATTGCAAAAGTCCAAAGCTAAAGATCCTCAGCAATATCGAAAATGGGAGTCTGGTCCCTTGGAAGCTTATACTTCCGTGAAAGACAGTAAGGGTAGAATAACCGGTTATTATTGCGTAGTTCCCATTAAAAGATGGTTGGTGGGCACGCCCGATACGGAATATCAATTGCAATGGTTGGGAGGGCAATCCCTTGATGGAAAGAATTTCCACTTTATCGACATCACTGATGGCGATAAGGGCATGATTTATAGAATCATGCCCGATATGCGTTTTTTGTTGGAGAACTTAGAAGAAGAAGTTCCCGCGAGTTGATTATTTGTTGGCTTTTGCGTGATCGGCAAGGAATTGAGCCAAACCAATATCCGTTAACGGGTGGTTTAACAATCCCAAAATGGCATTCAATGGGCAGGTTACAACATCAGCACCAAATTGAGCAGCCTTAACAATATGTAGGGGGTTACGCACACTTGCTGCTAAGATTTGGGTTTCATAACCTTGTACCGCATAAATTTCAGCGATTTGTTTAATGAGTTCCATTCCATCCCAATTGATATCATCGAGTCGTCCAATAAAAGGAGAAAGATAGGTCGCTCCTGCCTTTGCTGCTAAAATGGCCTGACCTGGAGAGAATACCAATGTGCAATTGGTGCGAATACCTTGATTGGTGAAATGCGCAATTGCTTTAATACCATCTTTAATCATAGGTACTTTTACGACGATATTTTCATGGAGGGCAGCAAGTTTTTCGCCTTCTTCAACCATTCCTTTAAAGTCGGTAGAGATTACTTCAGCACTCACATCTCCATCAACAATATTGCAGATGTCAACGTAATGTTTAAGTACAGCTTCAGCGCCTGTTATGCCCTCTTTGGCCATTAAAGAAGGATTGGTAGTAACCCCGTCAAGGATTCCTAAATCGTGAGCTTCGCGGATTTGATCTAGATTGGCCGTATCGATGAAAAATTTCATACTGCAAAAATACCACAGCTTTGAAGCTTCTAACAAAAAGTATTTCACATTTTTACCCCCATTTGGCTTTTTTTACTCGGATATTTTAGCAGTTTTGTTGGATATTTGTCGTTAATGCATGAACAAAAAGCGACTTTTGTGGTTATAAATACTTAAACAAACATTTTGTCAAGACGCGTAGCAGTATATCGAACCGCCCATTTTAATGCAGCCCATCGTTTGCATGTCCCACAATGGTCGGAAGCCGAAAATCAAGCATTTTTCGGCTTGTGCAATAACCAAAATTACCACGGACACAATTACGAAATAGTAGTTCGGGTAGAAGGTGAAGTGGATGAAATAAGTGGTTATTTAATTGATATGAAGGTGTTGAAGCAATTCATAGAGGAAGAAGTAACCGATGCTTTCGATCATAAAAATTTAAATTTGGATGTTCCAGAGTTCAAAGAGTTGAATCCCACCGCAGAAAATATTGTTTGGGTAATTTGGAAGAAGTTAAAGAATCGTTTAGATGCTTCTTATGATCTCAGTGTGCGCTTGTACGAAACACCCCGTAATTTTGTAGAATTTAATGGATAATAAACTAAAGATACTCTCCGATTGGGAGGAAATGGGAGATTCCCATGTGGCAAGTTCCAAGGAAACTCCCCTTCGCGAGGATGCTTTCGAGATGGATGATAAATTGAAAATTGAGCTTATTGCCAAACATTTCAAAGAAATCATGCACGTATTGGGATTGGATTTAGCCGACGAAAGTTTGAAAGGAACGCCTTTACGTGTGGCTAAAATGTTCATTAACGAGCACTTTAAAGGCCTTGATCCCAAAAATAAACCGCAGCCCACTATGTTCGAAAATAATTTCGATTACAGTGAGATGTTGGTAGAGAAGGATATAGAATTCTACAGCACATGCGAACATCATTTTGTGCCTATTTTTGGTAAAGCACACGTGGCATATATCAGTAGCGGTCAAGTAATTGGTTTGTCTAAATTAAATCGTATTGTCGACTATTACTCCAAACGTCCGCAGGTTCAAGAAAGATTGACGATACAAATCGCTGAAGAATTAAAGTCTATACTGAAAACAGAAGACGTGGCAGTAGTTATGGATGCCAAGCATTTGTGTGTTGCAAGTAGAGGTATCAAAGACACCAGCAGCACTACGGTTACAGCAAGTTATCACGGTAAATTTAAGGATAACGACACCCGCTCGGAGTTTCTAAAATATGTGGGTATGTCTGAGGGAAAATAATTTTGCAATTAGCCAAAGAATTATTTGTGGAATATCCTTCAAAATACTACTTTTGCAACCCAATATACGGCGGTCGTAGCTCAGTCGGTTAGAGCGCCAGTTTGTGGCACTGGAGGTCGCCGGTTCGATTCCGGTCGGTCGCCCGCTTAAAAGTCACCCGAAAGGGTGACTTTTTTTATGCTTGATGATTTTTCATGCTCATTACAACATCCATTTTTGATTGAAAAATTTATTCACAAAGTTCCAATTTAAAAATAGAATTGCTATTTTGTTTGGCTTCTGTTTGTTAAAAAATTAATCAATTATTATGGAGAACAATATTATATATGAAACCTTGACCAATATTGTGGAGCGCATCAAATTAGCGCCTGAGAATACCACAATCGAACAAATAAACGATTTAAATGAAGTGGCCGATAGATTCAAATTATCGCTCTATGAGATGGTGATTGTTGCTTTTATTGCCATTGAAGATAAGGAATTTAATACCGAGGAAATTATAGATCTTATACAATCTAAAATTGGAATTAAGTCATTATTTATAAAACGATTGATAAGAAAATTAGGCAAGCGAAATATTATTGAAAGGGAACGTTTCTCAGATAAAATGAGTATCGCTTTGAATGAGACTTATTTGAGTGCGATAGAAAGTGGGGATTGGAAGGTGGTCGAGGAATTGGTTCCCTACGGGTTATATCCCTTTTTGAGAAGTATCAGGCATTTAATTGGAGGAGGGTTTAGTTACGGTCATCGTATGGCGATGCATTTTGATGAATTTTCTGATTCTATAGATTTGCTTAAAACATCTTCAGTTAGTATAAATCAACATTTGGTTTGTGTGAAATACGTGCAGAAAACATTCAGCCATAGTTCTGATCAATCTTTACATATAAGCTTGTTTTTTAATGTCTTGGTGAAAAAGGTGATTTATGATTCAGTTGTAGAAATTGACGAATGGATGGAAAATACGGATAGAGGAACTTTTGAAATGCGTGAATTCATAAATAAGCATATCAAAACGAATTCCTGGCCACCATTGAAACAAGGATTGGTTGAGATTGTAGGAGGTGGAAGAATGGGTGAATCAATTTCCATCGAATTGACGACAAGGGGCGTATATGAGTTGCTATCGGAATTTGATGACGATAAAAAAAAGACATTAGCAGATGCGGGTTTTATAACAGTACCGCATATCGATCCTAAGGACATAAAAGCGCAACAATTGATATTCCCAGATTCCCTAAACCGACAATTTGAACCACTCAGAAGGGCAATGGATCCGCACATACAAAAGTTAATTTCTGAAGCCATGGGTGGCAAAAACGGTGTATTGTCGGCATTGTTTTACGGTCTTCCAGGTACAGGGAAAACGGAGTTTTGTTATCAGATGGCGCGTGAATACGATTTGCCAATAATGAATATTGACGTCGCTGCAATTCAATCAAAATGGGTGGGTGACAGCGAGAAAAATGCACGTATGGTTTTTTCTAATTATAAAAAACTTTGCAGGCAGACAAAAAAGCGAGCCATTTTGCTGTTTAATGAAGCAGATGCACTTTTTTCAAGGCGGGTGGATGCAAAGAGTTCTGTGGATCAAATGAACAATTCACTTAAAAATATTTTTCTTGAAGGGATTGAGGAATTGGATGGAATTGTATTTGCAACTACAAATCTCACTTCCAATTTGGATGCTGCATTTGAAAGGCGATTTCTATTCAAAATAAAATTTGATAAAACGGATTTAGAAACCCAGTCACGAATCTGGAAATTGTATTTTCCAGACTTGGATTCAGAACAGTGTTTGGAGTTTGCTCGTAAATATAATTTAAGTCCAGGTCAAATTACTAATGTTCGTAAAAAACAAATAATTGAGACCATTCTCTATCCGGATCAAGGGTTGTTTGACACCGTCAATCATGTAGCGTCATTTGAAAAACTGAATAATGATGAAAATGCGAAAGTTGGATTTTGATAGTTATAACTTTCAAAGGCATGAAGTAATAAACCAATACGGGTTTGTTTTGTCCAGGCTGAGGTGTTTCTAGTAAAATCAATATGGATTGCGCTTGTACACCTATATTTGTGACATGCGCGTCATTTGGTTAGCCGGTTGGTATCCTACAACTCAAAATGCCTTTTCTGGCAATTTTGTAAGGCGCCATTATCATGCCGTAAAAAATGCGGCTGCAGCCAAAGACGAATTTGAACTGTATCATTTTGCCCCCTATGAATCGCGAGATAAAATTCCGGCGTTATTGGAAGGAGAAGATGCATCGGTAAATATTGTACCGGTTCGGCAGTTTTCTGGTCCCTTTAGGATATTAAATGCTCTCATCTATTATTTGATTGTTTTCCGAAAATTAGGGCCGATTCTTTTCCGTTCAGTAGACTTGGTTCATGTTCATGCGGCGGATAAAATTGGCGTTGCTGTCGCTTTTTTGAAGATTTTCGGATCTTACAAGTTATGGTTGACCGAGCATTGGGCTATCTTTAAACAGGATGTTCCAGACGCTTTTGAAAAAAGAGGGTGGTGGTTCCAATTCAGCTACCGTTACCTTTGGAAAAGGGTAGACTCTGTATTGGCAATTAGTAAGGAATTGCATAGTGCGATGTGCGAAGTGCTTCAAAAAGAAATTGAATATTCGGGCTTGGAAAATTCGTTAGACGCTGAATTTGTTCCTTATGTTTCGCAGCAAAAATCGAATAATAATATCGACCCAGAAACATTAAATATATTGCATGTAAGCAACGGTGAGAGTCGTAAAAATGTGGCCCAATTAGTGAAAGCATTTCAAGAATTTAAATTACAATGTCCGGGTGCCAATCTTACGCTTGTTGGATCCAAAGAACACCACCGATATCTAGATATTGTTGGAGTGACTACTATGCCTGCTATAACGACAAGGGAATTAGCTAAGTACTACATGGAAGCCGATCTTTTGGTATTGGTAAGCGATGCTGAAA
>Ga0181553_10006024_pt1 | contig 10079 bp, 4 predicted proteins | sample 011ome_17_FD_133753 | JGI IMG/M metagenome (GOLD analysis project Ga0181553, IMG submission 133753) | Coastal salt marsh microbial communities from the Groves Creek Marsh, Skidaway Island, Georgia - 011502XT metaG (megahit assembly) | ecosystem: Environmental > Aquatic > Marine > Intertidal zone...
TTTTCTCGCACTTCTTCTGTTTTTACGAAGAAATCTTCGACGACGACGACGGTTCGATCATCGGCCATTTCCCGCAAAACAACGAAGGCATCCGCTTCTTCTTCTTCTTCTTCTTCGAAGAAGAAGGAGCAAAAGCAACAACAACAACAACAACAGTTCTTGGGAATCGCCTCCACTTCTTTGTTGTTAGCCGCGACTCCTTTACCAGCGAGTGCGTCCGAGTTGACGGAAAAGCTCGCCGGGTTCTTAGACGCCGTGGATGCAGCCTCGGAAACCGTCGCCAGTGGCGTCTCGCAAACCGTGGAAGTGGCGAAGCAAGTGAAAGAGGCGTACGACGAAGCAGTCCCGGTGGTGACGCCGTACGCGGAGCGCGCGTTTGAAGCGGCGAAACCGTTAGGGGAAGCGGCTGGTGGGTTAGCGAACAAGTACGTGGCTCCGGTCGCGGCGGATGTGATTAGCAAAGCCTCCACGGGCGCGAGCGGGGTGGTGACGCAAGCGTCGGGCGCGTTGAAGCAGCAAGGCGTGGACGTCGCGCCGGTTGTTTCCGTGGTCGAGACGACCGGTAAGAGCGCGGTGGATGCGGCGTTGCCGATTGGGAAGCAAGCGTTGGAGTACGTGTCCACGGCTTCGGCCGGCGAGCTCGGTTTGTTGGCGATCGGCGCGTACGTCGCGTACTTGATCTTGCCGGGCGTCTTGGGCGTCTTCGCCGGCGCGGCGAGAGGCTACGCCGGCGACGTTGGCGCGTTGGAAGCGTACGAAATGGTCCTGTCTGGTAACACCAACATCATCGACTTGCGATCGGAAAATGACAAAGCGAAATCCGGGCCAAACCCGCCGAAAGGGAGAGTTTTAGAGGTGGACGCCAAAGGCGAATCGGTCGAAGTCACCGCGTTGAAAGTAAGCGCCATGAACGGCGTCGGTAAGGGAAAGAAGTACATCATCGTCGGCGGCAACAGCAAAGGGTTCGCCAAAGCGTTGAAAAACAAAGGGTTCAACAAAGTCTTCGTCTTAAAAGGTGGCTACGGGGCGTGGAGAAACGCCGGTTTGCCGTAAATTAAATGTTTTCGCATGCGTAATAACAACAACAACAACACCATTGTATAAAAACGTTGAGCGTAATAACGAGTTTGATGAAAGAGAGAGAGAGAGAACTTTATATGCTTATTACACACTACGACGAGAAGTGAGAATATAAACACACACACGCACAGAAAGAAAGAAAGAAAGGTATAGTATATTATGATATTAAACCTCTACTACCGCTTTAAAACTCTTCTCTCTGGTAGTATTTAAGGTTTACCCAATTAAGAATAAAGAGACTCTCAATGCACTGCAATACACTCATTATTTACTCCTCTCCCCGTACGACTCGCGAGATCCTTCTCCTCTCTCTGTCTGTCTCTCTCTCTCTCTCTCTCGTGTGTGTGTGTGCAGGAGCGCCCGAGAGTGAAGAAGACGTCGTCCAAATCCAATCCGCTTCGTGTGAAGATATTTTGACGCTTTTTCCCAACGGGCATCAAGGTGTTGGTGTTGTTGTTAAAACTCCCGCTCGTCGTCGATCTCTCTCTCTCTCTCTCTCTTTGATCGCGCGTCTGTCTGTCTTTTCGAGAGCGCGTTTGAAGTCTGGCGAGGAAGAGTACTCGAGAGAGAGAGGAAGAGACGACTAAAACGCATTTAACATCCGAAGATGACGGACGAGGAAGGACTTCTGTTCGATCGATTCGGAGAAATCATCGCGGACGCGAGCGATGTGATCGACGCGATGATTTCCACGCAAATTTCGATTTCGACGATAAAAAAGAACTTTGAGTACGATTCCGAGGACGAGAACGGAAGGGAGACGATGCGTGGTGTCGCCGAACGGGCGAGAAGTATGAAAGCTCGAGTGAAAGCACTCGCGAAGGAGTATTTGACGCTCAGGGCGGCGGCGTCGAAAGCGAAACGGGAGGAAGAAAGTTCCGGAGGAGGAGAACAACTGAGAGACGCGTTACTTCAAGCGCGCGCAGACGCGGCGGAACGAGAGAACGCAAAGTTAAAGATGGCACTGAAAGAAGCGAAAGAAGATTGCGCGTTATTGGTGCGAGCGGCGCGGATGGCCAGGGAGGAGTTTACGAGGTTAGATAAGCTGGAAGAGGAGGAAGACGAGGAAGGGGATGAAGACGACGACGCGGTCACGGTGAAGTCGTTAGCGAGTAGTGGCGGCGCGACGTACGGGTCCGGCGTGCAAACTTTATTCAACGCGCAGGACGAAGACGAAGAAGACGAAGAAGACGATGACGACGACGGTCGAGGTCGGGGTCGTAACGAAACGCAGTCCTTACACGACATATTAGATTTGGACGATCAGTACAACGCGGCTTTGGAAAAGTTGCGGACGGCGAATATTTCTTCCTCAGCAGCAGCATCAGTAGCTAATGATAACGATGATAGCACTCACAACAATAGTCTCGCGGCGTCGATCGCGAGAAAAAATGCAGCTCAAAACAAGGATGAAGTCACGGAGACGGCCAAAGCGGCTGCGATGTTTGCGGCCACCGCGGCTTTATATTCGCACTCCGGTTTAAACGCAGTCCCGAATTCAGGAGGTAAGAATACGAATAAAAGCAGCACTTCGGAAGTCTCATCTGGGACGACTTCCAAGAGCGGCGGTCAAACGCCAGCGGCAGCTCTGTGCGTGGACGACGAAAGCGATCAAGGTCAAGTTTTTCGAACGCCCGTTTTGGTCGTCTCCGATCATCCAGACGCCTTGTCTTCTTCGGACGAAGACAAGGAGTTGGACGGGGAAGGGTCCATGCAAAACGCACTCGATCGAGTATTTTTCGGAGATGACGACGAGGACGAAGTCGATTCGCCGTCAGGTTTCGGAACTACGACGACGAAGAAGAGGGGAGAGAATAAGATGTCGTTCTTGAACGCGTTACCTCCGTAATGCAGCAAAGTGGGGAAACGATAGAAGAGACGATCATGATGATAGTCACACATTATTTATATATTCGTATGAAATAAATTACTCTATACGTACGCTTTGGCTACGCGTGTTCACACTTTTCTTTCTCCCTCTTTCTCTCTCTCTCTTTCTCTTTTTCTTCTCAATTATTACTCTCACTTATTTTAAACCGTTTTGTTGTTCTTCTTTATTATTATTAGTTCGCATCGCACCAATCGGCAGCGTTCTGGAACATCTTCAACCACGGCCCGACGTCTTGAACGTTTGCGTCTTTCGGCGACCAGGGCAACTGCCATCCCAAAAACGCGCGCTCCGGGTGCGGCATCATCGCCAAGTGTCGGCCATCTTTTGAGCACAAACCTGCGATACCTTCTGGAGACCCGTTCGGATTCAACGGATATTCCGTGGTTGGTTTTCCGGCGCTATCGACGTATCGCACCGCGCACTGACCGGATTTGGAGAGTTCGGAAATGACGCTCGAGTCTGGGAAGTGCGCTTTACCTTCGCCGTGCGCGCACCAGACTCCCATTCGCGACCCACCCATATCTTTAAGCATAATGGACGGGGTGTTTGAATCGATACCAACCGTCACAAATCGGCTTTCAAATCTACCCGAGTCGTTGTGAATAAATCTCGGTTGTTTTGCGTCAGGAGTTTCCGCAACCTTGCCGGTTTGAGACGGGATGAATCCTAACAAAGCCATCAACTGGCATCCGTTGCATACGCCCAAGGAAAACGTGTCTTTTCGTTCGTAAAATTCTTTGAACTGATTCTTTAAGTTTTCGTTAAATCGAATACCACCGGCCCAACCCTTGGCGGAATCTAACACGTCCGCGTAGGAGAAGCCACCGACGAAAACGAGACCTCGGAAATCGCTCAAGTTGGTTTTACCGGTGAGCAAATCGGACATGGTCACGTCCCACGGGTCCATGCCGGCGGAGTAAACCGCGGCAGCCATTTCGCGGTCGCCGTTGGAACCCTCTTCACGGACGATCGCAACTTTCGCTTTATTCGTTCGCGAAAGTTTCGCCGGATCGGTTGGTTTTAAATCGTACGTGAGCTTCCACGTCGGCGCTTTGCGGTTGCGCAAGCCGGCTTTCTCCATCGCGACTGTTTTGTTCGAGGATTGTAATTTTTCGAGTTCAAACGAGGTGTGTTCCCACGCGTCTCGTAAGTTGGCCGTGGTGTCGTCGATGACAATCGCGCCGTTGTGCTTGATGGAAACTTTCCCATCGTTGGTGACCGAGCCGATAGTTCTCGCCGTGACGTTTTTCCCGGCGTACGCTTGCAAGACGTGTTGTTCGTTCTCCGGGGAGACTTCCAAGACGACGGACAACTCTTCCGCGAACAACGCCGCGTTGGCGTCTGGGCCGGGGAGCTCGACGTCCACGCCAGCCGTGGTGGATGGAAAGGCCATTTCCAACACGGAAACAACTGGTCCACCATCAGAAACGTCGTGACCGGCGGAAATTTTACCGTCCTCGACGAGCTGTTGCGTCGTCTCCCACGCGTTTCTAAACGTCTCGATATCGTCCATGTCCGGAACGTCGTCGCCGACTTGGTCGTACGCTTGCGCCATGGCTGAAGCACCCAATCGTCTCTTCGAGCCATCTTTAGACCCGTATTCGACTAAAACCAATTTACCGGAACCTGGCAACTTAGCGTCGGCGGTGACGCATTTGGTCACGTCTGGGACGGTGACGTACGAAGACATGACCAAAGTTCCGGGCGTTTTGACAACTTCACCACCCGCTCTAGCCGCCATGGATAAGGAATCCTTGCCACCATCAATGGCAACGCCGAGTTGAATCATCGTATCTTTCAACGCATCGCACGCGTCGTACATGTGCGCGCCTTCCCCGTCCAATTTCGCAGCGTACATCCAGTTTCCGGAATACTTGATATCTTTCAAACCGGTGGTGTTGGCGAACGCCAAGTTAGTCAAGGATTCCCCTAACGTGACTCTCGCCATCGCTCTCGGATCGATTAAACCCTTGATCGGCGCTTCGCCAATACTCGTCGCACCACCAGTCTTGCCAAAGTGCGTTTGCGAAATCACCGCGCAGTCGTTCACCGGGATTTGCAATTCTCCGGCGCACTGTTGTTGGACGATTAAGCCAGTAACTGAACGATCGACTTTTGTGGTTAAAAAGCGTTTCGAGCACACGGACGGTAACTTCAACACGCGACCGAGAACGTCTTTTGGCGAATCCGTGATCGTCAACGGTTTCACCGACGGCGGCGCTCTCTTCAAATCGTACTTTTTCTTCGGCACGTCGCCCAAGACCTTTTCTAAATCCAAATCTTCCGGGAACTCGCCAACCGTACCAGGCTTAGCCAACGGATCTTTCAACGTCACGCGACCACTGCCGTTTATAGATCCGAGCACGCTAAATGGGCATCGCTCTCTCGCGCAAACCTTTTCGATGATCGGTAACGATTCTGGTTTGATGAGCATGGCGGAGTTTTCTTGGTACTCGGCGCCCCAAATTTCGAGGACGGACATGGTCTCGTCGCCAAGTTTCACCGCGCGAATGTTAATCTCTCCACCTTTCGGGTAGATCAACTCCTTGACGACGTTACAGTTCCCGCCGGCACCTTGATCGTGAATGCTCAAAATTGGGTTCTTGTCCATCAACTCCACGCACGCTTTCACCACGCGGTTCAACTTGTTACTCATTTCCGCGTCGCCTCTTTGGACGGCGTTGAAATCCAAGCTCGCGTTCGCTTCGTCTTCGCCGCCGGCTTTAGAGGACGCAGCACCGCCGCCCATGCCGATTCTATACGCCGGACCACCGATTTTAACGACCAACATGCCCAAATCGCCTTCTTGTTTTTCCAAGTTGGTGTGATCGATTTGACCGAAACCGGCGGAAAACATGATTGGCTTAATATATTCGCGTCGTTCGCCGTTCGGTAAACGGCTTCCGAACGTTCGACAATAACCAGCAATAACCGGTTCGCCAAACTTGTTCCCGTAATCGCTCGCGCCGTTCGAGGCGTCGATTAAAATTTGCAACGGCGACGCCAAGTTGCTCGGGTACTGGAACGATTTGTCTTCGTGCGGCAACTCATTCCCGGGCATTTGTAAGTTACCGACGACATACCCGGCGGTTCCGGCGACTAAAGTCGACCCAACGCCAGTCGCGTGCGTGTCGCGAATTCTTCCGCCAGTGCCAGTTTCCGCGCCTGGATACGGCGCGACCCCGCTGGGAAAGTTGTGCGTCTCCGCGGTTAACAACAAATCGTAATCCACTTTCCTCGGTTGCATGCTCGTGCTCTCTCCGGCGTTCACTGGTCTCAACGGCGTGCACTCGTACCCTCGAATCGCACTCGAATTATCTTTAAACGAAATCGACGAGTTATGCATCGGCGCGCCTTCAATCGTCTCTTTCACCATCTTAAACAACGACTTCTCAATCGGCACCCCGTCCACGGTTAACTTCCCGCTGAAAAACCAATGCCTCGAGTGTTCCGAGTTTGATTGCGCCATATCGAACAATTCCACGTTCGTTGGATTCCTCTTGATGTCCTCCCCGAACAGTTGCATGTAAAAATCAAAATCTTGATCGTCAAACGCCAAGCCGAGTTCTTTATCCACCTTCTCCAACGCTTTCCTCCCTTCGGTTAAAATCGGCACCTCGTACACCTCCGGAATCGTCGCGTCCAACGAAAAACTCATCAACGGTTCGTCGAACACGCACTCCGTCATCCGATCGTGCACTTCTTTCGCGAACAGTACCTTTACCTCCTGATTTTCCATCTTCGTCCCGTCCGCGCGAAACAACTCGAACCTTCGGCTCCTCTCCAAACGTTTCACCTCGGGAACGCCGCAGGAATTACATATCGACACCGCGTTCGTGCTCCACGCGGATTGAAACGCCAGTCTTGGGCCGACTTCAACCACGGATGGTGCGATATCGCCGGATAAACTCGTTTTTTCGCCGAACAATTCCGGTTCGTACGTCTCCCGTAAGAGCCACTCCAACGTCGCCATCTTCTCCGCCGACAACGAAGTCGTCAACTCGACGTTGAAACACTGCTCGGTTTTGATCGACCCGATGATCAGACTTTCATTTCCTGAGGATGATTCGGAAAGTAGTTTACGATTGACTTTCGCGACGAGCGTCTCGCACGCCTCTTCGGAGAGAAACGGCGTTCGGAAGAGTCGAAGCACGCGAGTACTTCTCCTCGTCTCTAAAGATGATGATGCTTCCTTTTCGGGGGAGGCGGATGCACATCTCGTCAAAGTCTGTCTTCTTCCTCTTCTGTTGATATTCTTAGTATAATTCTTCACTCTCGTCGCTCCAACAACAAAAGAAACACCGCTCTTTCCAAAAAGAGGCGAACTCGTCGTCGTCGTTTTGGTCGAAGTCATCTCCTTCTCGAATGAGGATGATGTATGCGCGCGCGACCAAACACCTCTTCTGAGGATGATGTCAAACGACGAGACGGTTTTTGAAAATTTTTGAATTTTTTTCCATCAAAAACCCTAAACAATAGTCTTTTCAAAAAAACGAGCAGAACACACGAACGCACGCGAAAGTCATCAGTCGACCTTTTTGTTGTGTACTCTGAGAGACGAGAAAAAACGAGCGCAGTATTCGTTCGACCAAAAGTGTCGCGTGGTTGAACGTGCGCGCTTCAAAGGCGAGAGAGAGAGAGAAAGAGAGAGAGAGTTCAAAATCATCATCCAAAGTTTTTTCTTCCCGCATACAGTTACACAAAAGAAGAGTAAAAAACGCACACGAGGTGTTTGTTTTGCACGAAACGTAGAAATGGCAAACTTCATCCCACCTTCGATCCGACACTCCGTGCACACCGTGGTGAAATCCGCGGTGGAATCCATCACGTCTGTTCCGACGGGATCGTCGCAATTTTTAGAAAACGGAACGCTCACCCCGGAGGATTTCGTCAAAGCGGGGGACTATCTCGTCGAAACGTGCCCGACGTGGCAGTGGAAAAAAAGCAGCGCTCGAGAAACGAGGAAGAAATATTTACCGGAAGAGAAACAATACTTAGCGACGAGGAACGTGCCGTGCAGAAAACGCGCGAAAGCGATGGAGGAGTATTGCGGGAAAGAAGTCGCACTGAGCGGAGAAGACGAGGGGTGGGTGGAAGCCGGGAACAAGGAGGCCCCGTCGTCGCGACGCGCGGATGGCGACGACGACGATTTAGACGACGACGACGACGACGGAGAAGGCGGGAACGGGGAGGGGGAGGACGGCGTCGTCGACGAGATTCCGGATATTAGCCGAGTGAACGTAGAAGATAATGATAGAGATGATGATAACGACGGCGACGACGACGACGACGAGTCTATTCCAGACATGGAAGACGTGGACGAAGACGACGCTATTCTCATCGCCGCGCCGAAGAAGGAAAAAAACAACGAAGATTTATTGCGCACGCGAACATACGACGTTTCCATCACCTGGGATAAGTACTACCAAACGCCGCGAGTTTGGTTGAATGGATACGACGAGCAAAGAAACAGTCTCCCACCGAAATTGGTATACGAAGACATAAGCGCGGATCACGCGAAAAAGACAGTCACGATAGACCCGCATCCGCACACGAACGTCTCCTCGGCTTCGGTGCATCCGTGCAAACACGCGAGCGTGATGAAAAAGTTGGTGAAAATGATGACAACGTCCACTGGAGGAGGCGGGGGAGATGGAGAAGAAGAAGAGGAGGAGGAGGAGGAGGAAGAAAAACCGAGCGTGGAGAGATATTTAATCGTGTTTTTGAAGTTTATGCAATCCGCGATGCCGACGATTGAATACGATTTCACCACGAACGGGTGATACGACGTGTGGTTACACAGGCGCGGGGAGACCCTTTTCTTAAATGTACTTTAAAACACATAATGGTAGCGCAAGCAAAAGAATATACAAAACAACAATTAATTTCACCTAACCTACTACTAGTACTACACATACCTAAACATCTAGATTCTACTATCAATACTCCTATCAATGTCAAGGTCATCTCTTTCACCTGCATCGCTCAAAGAAGACGAGGGCGGCATGCTACTTTCTAATCTCACAAAGCCGCTCATATCTATTTCTATGATGTTATCGACGACCGCGTTTGTTGTCGGCACGACTCGTTGTCCAAACGCCATCTTCAACGCAAAGACGAGTGATAAAATCGTATTCCCGGCAGCCGCGATGAAGAACAAGCCTCCCCCACCAACTCTATCGTACACGCGTCCACCACAAATAGCGCCTAAAAAAGCTCCCAGCGAGTTCATCCCGGAGAAGAACCCCATCACCGCAGCGCGTAAATCTTCCGGCGCGAGTAACCGCGAGAATTCAACGCCTACGGACCAATACAATCCAAAGGTGATGCCGTGAAGTAATTGTAACGGCAACACGAACCACGGACTCCCAAACGATTTCAAAGACGCGTATCCCAACTGTCGAAAGATGTACGCGACGAGAATAAGTAACATCGAACGGTCTAAACCTAAAAACTCTTTAATTTTCTTCTCGTGAAAGAACACCGGCACTTCCGCGACGCACGTGAAGAAAAGCGCGAGACCCATCAATATTGGAGGCGCTCCTAACGTCTCCAAGTGCAAGAATAAATACGTGTCCGTTAATGCCATACTCAACGCCATGAGTAAAAACAAAAGGAAAACTAAAAACGCGCTCGGTTCGGTGACGATTCGAAACGTGCGCTTGGAGACGTCGTTGAAATCGGCGAACGAGGCAGTTCGTTTCATTTTCGAAGGAGTGCCGTCCGCACCAACCCTACCGCCGCGGCCACCACCGCCGCGATTACGACTACTGCTACTCGCGACACCCACCATCCTTTCGTTTTCGCCTTCGTCGTCATTCATCACCACAATTTCTGCATCGTCTCCTTCGTCCGCTACTTCCTTCTCGTGATGCTCCATCCTCAACGCAATCGCGCTCGCCATCGAAAACAGAATAACGTACGCCAAAAATGGCGCGAACTGCGCGTTCTTCTCCTCCGTCAACACCAATCCCATCAGCGGCGCGAAAACGTACCCCCATCCTACGGCACCCCACAACCTCACCTTCCCGTACGATATCGAACTTCTCGGATTCCGCTCGAGATGTTTCGATACCATAAAATTCGTCGCGTTATCCGCCAAGAAAAA